>Ga0181527_1004246_pt1 | contig 12356 bp, 10 predicted proteins | sample PEATcosm2014_Bin_30_FD_119762 | JGI IMG/M metagenome (GOLD analysis project Ga0181527, IMG submission 119762) | Peatland microbial communities from MTU Mesocosm Facility, Houghton, MI, USA - PEATcosm2014_Bin06_60_metaG | ecosystem: Environmental > Terrestrial > Soil > Wetlands > Peat | place...
GGCCGTTGCATGGCCGACGCCCGAGCCGATTGCCTATGGCGTAGCGCTCAGCACTGCTCAACTCAATGCCACCGCATTGGTTCCGGGCAAATTCAACTATCTTCCGGGCATCGGCGCCGTTCTCGCGGCAGGAAGGCATTCACTCACACTCACCTTCGTCCCGACAGACTCGACGAACTACACAGTGGCGCACGCCACCGTCTCGCTTTCGGTCACAAAGGCCACGCCGGCCATCACATGGGCGACGCCCGCTTCGATTGCCTATGGCGCCGCGCTCAGCCCCGCACAGCTCAATGCCACGGCATCCGTTCCGGGAAAATTCGTTTACACTCCTGCCGCGGGCGAGGTGCTGCCTGCCGGAGTTCAGGCGCTGTCTGTCGCATTCACTCCCACCGACGCCGAGAACTACACGGCAGCCGAGGCCACCGCGTCGCTCACAATCACCAAGGCAACGCCCATCGTCACGTGGTCGAAACCCCCAGCGATTTCCTACGGCATCGCGCTCAACGCCATGCAACTCAATGCCACGGCATCGGTTCCGGGAACCTTTGTTTACATTCCTGCCGCGGGCGCGGTGCTCGCGGCGGGAGTCCAGCCGCTTTCGGCAACCTTTACTCCGGCGGATGCCGTGAATTTCAGCGAGGCGCAGGGCGCTGTCTGGCTCACGATCAGCAAAGCCACACCCATCGTCATTTGGTCTGCGCCCGCTCCCATACTCAGCAGCGAAGCGCTCAGCGCCGCGCAGCTCAATGCCACTGCATTGGTTCCGGGAACCTTCGTTTACACGCCTGCCGCGGGCGCCTCGCTCACGGCGGGAACGCATACGCTTTCGGTCACATTCACGCCAACAGCCACCGCGAACTACACGGTGGTGCGGGCGACCGTGCCGCTCAAGGTCACAGAGGCTGCTCCCGCCATTCCGCCGCCGGTTCCCGCACAAGTTGAGACGCCGGTTCCCCAGGCAACGCCCGCGCCCGAAATACCCCTTGCGGAGACTCCTGTCGAGCCTCCCGCCGAGGCTGCCAAGCCGCTCGCCGAGCCAGTTCAACAGGCCCCGGCGGAGGCTCCTGCCGCGCCTCCGGCCATAGCTGCCGTCGAACCCCCAGCCGAGGCTCCCGCCAAGCCACCCGTCGAGACTCCGGCCAAGGCTCTTGTCAAGGTTCCACCTCCCCGGTTCGCAATCGAAGCAGGATCAGGGCTTGATCTGATGGGTACGGCTGTCTTCCCGGATGGCACCACGATCTACCTGGTCATGCAGCCGGGCAGCGGTGGACCGCAGGACTCAACACGCCTGGTCTCGCAGTTTCTCGCCGGCGGAGATCTCAAACCGGAGATCGTGATCAACCGCTATGAGCCTCACTCCCTGGACGCTGGAGCAGACCAGGAATCGCAGGATCATACCAGGCCGTCCTCTTTGCCCACCACCCGGTTGATCGGTCAAATGGCCCAACCCGTTTCCGAGCCGCCCGCTCCTCCGGAAAAGAAAAAAGGCTTCAGCCTGAAAGGTTTGAGGCGCAGTTTGTGGGCAAAGGTTTCCTCAAACGATTCAGAGCAGGGATTCACGCAGTTGGGGTTGGCTCCAGACCGTGAGGATGCCGATTCGACGCAGCCGGCCGCAACGGCAGACCAGTCCATCGATGTACCTGCCGCGGAGGTCCTGCCGAAGGCTGAAACGCCGGCGCCACCCGCGCCAAAGCCAGCCACTGAGCCTGCGGACGTGAAGCTAACTGCGACCCCAGCCAGTGCGCCCTACAAACAGGTCGAACCTGAAACGCGCACCTACCAGGGAGCCACCTACGTGAAGGGCGCGGATGGCAAGTGGCATCTGCGGCAGCTTCCAACCAGCTTCGTGAAGACGGAGACGCCGGCCGCCGTTCCGCCAACGCCCTCACCGATCGCTGTGGCCGCCGCGCCCATCACGGCTGAACTCAGCCCCAGTTCCCAGCCGGAGCCGGTCAAGGCTGCCCCTGCTCAAGTCGTGACGCCGGCTTCAGAGACAGAACCCGCTCCCGCGCAGACGGCTCCCGAGGCTTCGACCAAAGCTGCCGAGCCGCCAGTAATCGCTGTTGCGGTGGCTCCCGTCATGCCGCCGGTCGAGGCTGCCGTGAAGGCTTCGGTCAAAGTTGCTGTCAAGCCGCAGGTAAAGGCTGCTGCCAAGGCTCCGGTGAAGGCTGCCCCAACTCAAGCCGAGAAGCCCGCTATCGAGGCGGAACCCGAGCCGGAGAAGATTCCCGTCAAGACTCCGGTCGAAGCTGCCCCAGTTCAAGCCATGGAGCCAACTATCGAGGCAAAACCCGAGCCAGAGAAGACGCCCGCCGAGGCTCCGGCTGAAGCTGCTCCAGCCCAAGCCATAGAGCCTGCTTTCGTGGCGGAACCCGATCTGGAGAAGACACCAGTTGAGGCTTCGGACGAAGTTACCGCCAAACCGCCGGTCAAGGCTATCAAAAAGTCCGCGAATAAGGCCTCTGCCAAGACCCCAGCGAAGTCTGCCAAAAAGCCCGTTAAGAAGGCTAAGGCCAAGCCGCCGGTCAAGGCTGCTAAAAAGCCCGCAAAGAAAGCCTCTGCCAAGGCTCCGGCGAAGTCTGCCAAAAAGCCCGTTAAGAAGGTGATGGCCAAGCCGCCGGTCAAGGCTGCCAAGAAGCCCGCAAAGAAGGTGTTAGTCAAGGCGTCCGCGAAGGCTCCCGCTAAAACAGCTAAAAAGGCTCCGGCCAAGGTTCAGGCCCGCCACGCCGCTCCGGCCAAGAAAAAGCTGACTCCAACTGCGCGCGCCAAACAGGCCAAGGCAGCCAAGCCGAAACTCCGGAAGCCCTCTCCGAAGCCGGCAAGGAAGCGCTAGGGTTTTCTGAACGAAACGGAGCTCTGAAGGATAGGGGTTCTTCCGTCTGCGTAAAAACTTGAAAGTGAGTCGGACAAGTATCAGTCGTCCACCGGCCTCGCCGACCCACGGAGTATGAAAATGTAGCGCCGGCCTCCAGGCCGGCTGTAGCGTGGACCTCCCGGTCCACGCTTGTTTCTTTTTAGGGCACGGCTTCAGCCGTGCCGTAAATGCAACCAACAGCAGCGCGCCCTCTTCCGCCTCATCAAGCCCACCACCCGCTTCGCTGTTACACTGGTATTAAACCCAAAGCGGTCTTCCCGGCCTTCATCCGCCCGGAATCCGCCATCCAGCGAGGCCAAAGTCCATGTCTGAATCGAACGAAAGCCAGAAGATCACCGCCACCAGCCTGCGCCTCAAGATCGGCCTCGCCGAGATGCTCAAAGGCGGCGTCATCATGGACGTGATGAACGTCGAGCAGGCGCGCATCGCCGAAGAGGCCGGCGCCACCTCGGTGATGGCCCTGGAGCGCGTCCCGGCGATGATTCGCGCCGAGGGCGGCGTCGCTCGCATGGCCCGCCCCGCGCTGATCAAGCAAATCATCGCCGCCGTCTCGATTCCTGTCATGGCCAAGGCCCGCATCGGCCACTTCGCCGAGGCGCAAATCCTCCAAGAGTTGGGCGTCGACTTCATCGACGAGAGCGAGGTCCTCACCCCCGCCGACGAGGCCCACCACATCGACAAGCACGCCTTCACCACGCCCTTTGTCTGCGGCGCGCGCAACCTGGGCGAGGCCCTGCGCCGCATCGCCGAGGGCGCAGCCATGATCCGCACCAAGGGCGAGGCCGGCACCGGCGACGTCGTCCACGCCGTGCAGCATATGCGCCAGATCACCCGCGAGATGCGCGCCCTCACCGTGCTTTCGGAGCAGGAACTCTACGCCGCCGCCAAGGACCATCAGGCCCCCTACGAGCTGATCCGCATGGTCGCCCAGACCGGCAAGCTGCCCGTGCCCAATTTCTCCGCCGGCGGCATCGCCACCCCCGCCGACGCCGCGCTGATGATGCAGTTAGGCGCCGAGGCCATCTTCGTCGGTTCGGGAATCTTCATGAAGGGCAACGCCACGCCCCTCGACGTGGAGAACTGGACCGAGGAGGAAGCAGAAAAGGGCCTCTGTGGAAAGGCAGACGTGGGTACGTCGCGCAATCCCAAGGAGCGCGCCGAAGCCGTCAGCCGCGCCTGCGCCATCGTGATCGCCACCACCCACTACAACGACCCCAAGATTTTGGCCGAAGTCAGCGAGCAGGTCACCGGCACCATGAAAGGCCTAGCCGCCGCCGGCATCGAACTAAAGGACCAGCTCCAAACCCGCGGCTGGTAACCACCTGCGGTGTGGCCAACTGCTCGCTATCCGCTCGCAAATGCTTCCTTGCTTCCCACCCTTGCGCTAGAAAAAGGCGCAAGGATGGGTTACCGTATATTCGATCCAAAGGCCCGACTACACTGAGAAAGCAGACCGTCGAGGCTGAGGAAATAACTTAGGAGGTGCCCGAATAGGCATGCCTGCGTTGTATTTTTCATAGGGAAGAAGCATCTATGAGATTGCCTAACCAATTCGTCAAGAAAATCACTGATTTTCGGGTCTGTTTTGTTTATCATGCACAAATGCAGGGTGTTCAGCTTCAAGAAGCTCATCGTCTATTTGATTCGGTACCCATCGATATTGCGAGCGCAATTTGCTTTCAAGATGCTTTCACAGATATATGGCGGTATGATTATGGATCCCCTACGATTTCGCTTTCCGGTGGCCAACATATTATTGGAACTCCTCATTTTCCTGAAGTTCGAGTGCTTGTTTCCGTAATGCGTTTTGCACACACCATTCTACCGAAAGTCCGTTTAGATAACTACCTTGCGCGCTTGGCAAATAGGAAGAAGCATCCCGATGTCCTTGCTGAATTTCAGCCTCTTATGCACAGATCCAACCTAACTGGTATTGAGAACGAGGTTCCTGGCAAGGGAGACAAAAGAATCGATTGGATGATTCCAGATGAGGGGCAACCTCCGTTGCTCATCGAAGTAAAGAGTCGAATTCGAGACCTAATCGAGTCATTAGAGTCATTAGAATTTGCGCAATCACTGGGCGTTAATGTAATTCCTGCACCTCACCATGACCCCGGTATTATGTTTCGAAGCACAATGGAGAAATTCAAGGTATCACGTGCTAATGAGGCTCTTCAATGTGTTTGGATCGCCGCACATCTGAAGCAAGAGAGGAATGAGACTCAACAGACCTTCCAAAGGCTCGCGACCGGTCGGCTTCATGTCGTAGTTTTTGGCGGTTGGACAAGGGAAGCCTCTTTGATTGGGGAAAGACCAGAAGATATCCAGGCTGTAGCAGCCAGACTCAATCTGGTTTTGTCTGAACAGTACTTCTTTGTTCGGGATTAGCGGGTCACGAACGCGATAAACTTGCCAGGTGCCAGGTGCCCCATCCTTCGCTTTTTCCTAGCGAAGGGTGGGAAGCAACGAAGTTCATGCGAGCGAAGAGCGAGCGTCTGCCGCACCGCAGGTGCTTGACATGTACGGTGATACCGTACATGATGAATACGTGAGGCGCCATGCAGCTGGTCCGGTTTCGCCACAAGGGCCTGGGGCAGTTCTACGAAGACGGAAACGCCCGTTCTTTGCCTTCTGCAATGGCGGAAAAGTTGAGCAAGCTGCTCTTCGCCATCGAAACAGCCGAGACGCTGGAACAACTCGGCAAGTTTCCCGGCTGGAAGCTGCATCCGCTCAAGGGTGACCTGAAGGGATTCTGGAGCCTGACCGTTACCGGAAACTGGCGATTGATCTTCCGCTATGACGAGGATGCCAATGCCGCCAGCGATATTGACCTGATCGACTACCACTGAGGAGTCCGAAATGCCCATGAAGAACCCGCCCCATCCAGGCAGCCTGATTAAGACCGAAGTCATTGAAGCGCTCGGCCTCAGTGTGTCAAAGGCCGCGGAGATTCTGCAGGTGCGCCGCGCTACGCTCTCTGATCTTCTCCACGGCAACTCCGCCCTGACACCCGACATGGCGCTGCGCATCGAAAAAGCCTTCGGCCCGGAGATGGACCACCTACTCCGTATGCAACTCGCCTATGACGTGTCCAAAACAAGGGAGCACGCAAAGAACATCTCCATCGAGCGGTATGTGCCGGCTTGAATGCTGCCGTGAGTGATGGTTGTTCCGGGAAGACGTTATGACGGGTGACCCACATCTTGATGCTGAGATGTGGGAGACGAGCACTCAATCCCCGCCCTTTCCCTGCGCCGAAAGTGCGTCCTGAGCGAAGTCGAAGGATCGAGGTTTAATCTCTTGCCAAGCTGGGCGCACAACTCAGTCTTAAACTGCCCCCTGACAATTTGCAGAGAATTACGTCCATTTCCGCCACACTATTCCTATGACGAATCCAGGCATCACTCAACTCCGCAAGGCTGTCGTGAAGGCTCTCACACAGCCCTCCGCCGAGCGCCGCGCCGACCCTGTCATCGACGCTTCTCCCGATCCCTCGCCCCTCGGCCACCCCGCCATCGCCCTCTGCATGGCCGCTTACGAGCGTGCCCGTCTCTCCGCCCGTAGCCGCCACAAATGCGAATACGATTCCAGTCTAGAGGCGCTCGCCGCCTACAAGGCGGCTATGCCCGCCCTCATCAGCCGCCAGAACATCTCCGATTACATCGCCTGTGTCGCCTATGCCGACCTGCGCGGCCTGATTTACGTCTCCGAGACCGATCATCTGCTCAACATCGCCCGCACCGCGCGTCTTCTACATACCGCTCGCTCCGCACCCATACGGAAACCCTCCTCTGCTGCCCGTCCTGCCCGCTCCGCGCTGGCCTCGCCCGCAGCTGCGCAAAACGCCGTCGAATCGCCGCCTCCGGATTTGCAAGCCACTCAAATTGAATGAGTTAGCGCATCAGTTAGCGAGAAATGCAACAAAAGTTGCCCCCATTTTCGCCTTTTTAAGCCGCAAGCAAATTCTGTAACATACATAGAATCAATAACATAACAATTTTGTAGTGGCCGAAAAAGGCGAAACCCAAGCGCGGGAATTCAACCGGATATGCCGAATTCCACAACCCCCCGATTCCCACATCGAAAGCCCGCTTTGAGCCACTCGAAGGGGTCTCTGCCTGTTCCCGGACCGCAGGTGCTTGATGTGTACGGCTATACCGTACATCATGAACACGTGAAGCGCCTGGCAGCTAATCTGCCAGCGATGCGGTTGTTCTGGAAGAACATTTTGCGGAGAAAGAGCGCACTGTCACCCGCTTGAGATGCAGGCTCGGAATAGGTTCCTGCCGCCTCTTCCGCTACAATTTCATCCATGAAGCTAGGCGAGTTGGCAACGAAGCTAGGCGCGGAACTGCGCGGAGACGCGGAGCTGGAAGTAACAGGAGTCAAAGGGATTGAGGAGGCCGGCCCCACGGAGATCACCTTCGTGGCCAATCCCAAGTACGCGGGGCTGGCGCGCACGACACAGGCCGCGGCGGTGCTGGTCGAGCCGGAGTTTCCGGAGATTGAAGCGGCGACGCTCAGGCTGAAGAACCCTTATCTCGCCTTCTCGCGCGCGCTCGGCTTCTTTTATCAGCCGCCGGTTTACGCGCCGGGAATTCATCCTACGGCGGTAATCGATCCCACAGCGGTGATCGGCGAAGGTGCGCACATCGGAGCTTATGTGGTGATCGGTCCGCGCGTGAAGCTGGGTGCGCAGGCCACGCTGCTGCCTCACGTGGTGCTTTATCCCGGCGTCGAGGTCGGGAGTCATTTCTTTGCTCATGCCCACGCCGTAGTACGCGAAGACTGCATTCTAGGCGACGACGTGACACTGGAGAATGGCGTCATTATCGGCGCCGACGGCTTCGGATTTGCCAAGAACGAAGACGGCCACTGGGAGAAGATTCCGCAGTCGGGGCCGGTGCGGCTGGGCAACCGGGTGGACGTGCAGGCCAACGCGACGATAGACCGTGCAACCGTGGGCGAGACGCGCATTGGCGACGGAACCAAGGTGGACAATCTCGTCCAGGTGGGGCACGCCTCGCACGTCGGAGAGAACACGCTGATCTGCGCGCAGACCGGCCTGGCCGGCTCGTCGATCATCGGAAACAATGTGATCCTCACCGGTCAAACCGGCGTGGCGGGCCACTGCACAGTGGGCGACGGGGTGATTTTGACCGCGCAATCGGCGGTTTCGCACGATGTGCCGGCAGGGAAGGTCATCTCCGGCTCTCCCGGCTTCGACAATCGCGTCTGGCTGCGGGCGGTGAGCCTCTTCCAGCGTTTGCCGGAGTTGGCCAAGCGGCTGGACCGGCTGGAAAAGAAGCTGGCGGCCCAAGAACCAAGCGAAGGCGCGGACGGGAGCGAGAAGTGAGAATCAGAGTCGCGTTTCTTTCTGCCGCGCTGCTCGCCCTAACGGGCTGCCACTCCTACCACGTTGATGCATCGGTGGAAAACCGCACCGGCGGGACGATTCAACTGCTGGAGGTGGATTATCCCAGCGCCAGCTTCGGAGCCGACAGCCTGGCGGCGGGCGCGATCTTGCCCTATCGCATCCAATTGCGCGGCAGCGGGCCGCTGAAGGTGCAGTACACCGCAAGCGACGGGCGGCAGACGCAAGTGGAAGGCCCCGCGCTGGCCGAGCGGCAGGAGGGTAGGATCGAAATTGTGCTGCTGCCGGACGGCAAGGCGGAGTTTCATCCCCAACTGACTCCGCAACCCTGATGATTCCTTTACATGGAAAGGGCGCGATCAACGCCGCGCCCCTTCAAAACATCAGCGCACAATGCCCTTGAAGAGCGGGGATTGCAGAAGGCTGTTGAACTGCGCATCCGTGGTGGAGAAGTGGAGCAACATGCGCCCGGAGTCGGAGGAGATGGAGGTAGCGCTCAGCGCCTGCTTTTCCGGTTCCGTACCGCTCGTCTTGCGTAATGCCAGTCCCGCCTGCAAGAGCGAAGTCAGCGTTGACGAGGCAAAGCTGTCGCCGGTGGCAATGGTGAGGTCGAACTTGACGCCGTGCTGGAAGTTCATCGAGTACCAGGAGGCCTGCAAGTGCTTCTTCACGGTGTCATAGTCGGTGAGCGAACCGGCCTCGCCCAGCACCTGGCGCATCATCGTTTGGGTGCCTTTCTGGTCGAGGATGCTCCACAGCGGTTCGCTGTCCACGGACTTCATCGCGTCCATCATCGGCGCGTTGGTGAGCAGGCTGGGCGAGACGCCGTCGCGGGCATCCAGAGCCTTGGTCACCGAATCGCTGCCGCCGAAGACCATGGTGGCGGGATCGACGAAGCAGACCACCATGCCGGTCTTGGCCAGCGGATAAACCTTGTTGGTGCGCACCATCGTGGCCTTCAGCTTCTGCTTGCGGAAGTTGGCCAGGATGTCCGCGACCGAGAACTGGCCTTGGGCGACGCCGACGGTGTCCAGCTTCTCGTCCCCATCCTTGGTGCGAAAGAGGGCAAAGGCCAACTGCTCGACATCGTGGTTTTCGTTCAGGCCGGAGTTTTTCAGTGCATCTTCAAAGCGCTTGAGCTCGGGCGGCATCACTCGCTCGCGCAGATCCATGGCCGATGTCGAGTTCTCCATCGCGTGGTAGTCGATGGCCACCAACTGCTGCACATCATGCGGAATGGCGGTGCTGGCATTGGCGGACAACTGCGCCGCCGGAAGCGACCCGGCCGCGGCAAAAAAAATCGCGGGAATTGCAACTCTCAGGATAGCCTTCAATGAATTCCTCCACAGGCGCGGCAATGGTCCACAACGCCGTTCCTATTCCATATTCATTTTACCCGTTCGCCGGGTAGGGGAGCGATCCGCCTTTCAAGCCGGTCAGGCCGCTGAGGACTCTCCCGGCCAGGCCAGAGGAGCCTCAAGGCGGCGCTCCAGAATCTTGGTCTGCGCATCGAACCCTACTAATTGACGCATCCACTCGCTTTCCCGCTCACAGGCAGCCTCGGGAAGCAGGCCGATGATCTCGCCTTCGACGGGCGCAGCCTTGTGGCGCAGAGCCAGCGCCGTGGCCGCGCGAAAGACCTGCGATATGGGTGTGATTTCGAAATCGGTAATGTTCATGCTGAGCTGCGCGCGGCCGTGGACCAGAACGCCCATGGCCTTGACGCCCTTCAGTCCGCCGGAAGCGGCGCGAATCTCGCGAGCCACGGCGCGCGCCATGGCCACGTCGGCCGAATCGAAATAGATGTTATAGGCCACCAGAAACTTGCGCGCGCCCACAGCGCATGCGCCGGCGGTGGGATGGATCAGCGGACCGCCAATGTCCGGGCGGCGGGATGTATCTTTGCCACCGACCTCAATCAACCCCTCGAACTGCCCCCGCCGCACTTCTTCGAGATTCGCCCGGTCTGGCCTGGCGGCGGCCGCCTCGTAAAAGAAAACCGGAACGTTGAAGCGGCGCCAGATTTCCAGGCCCGCCTGCCGCGCTAGTAGCGCGCATTGCTCCAGCTTGATGCCGGAGATGGGCACAAAGGGAATCACATCCGCAGCGCCGATGCGTGGGTGAACCCCCTGCTGGCGGGTCAGGTCGATCAGCTCGGCGGCCTTGCCCGCGCCGCGCACCGCCGACTCCACCACCGCCGCCGGATCGCCAGCCACGGTCACCACCGAGCGGTTGTGGGCCGCGTCCATCGACCAGTCGAGCAGATGCACTCCTTCGACGCGCATCGCCGCTACTATGGCCTCGACACGCCGGGCATCCCTGCCCTCGGAAAAGTTCGGTACGCACTCGACTAACGGTTCGCTCATTGTCGCTTTCTTAACTCACTTCCAGAACGTGTAGCCCAACTGCACCTGAACGCTGGCGTTGACGCCGGGGTTGCGGTCGCCCAGCGAGGCCGAGGAGATGTGGACGCCGTTCACTTCCAGGTCGATCGACCGTTTGGCCCGCGTGAAGTAATGAATGCCGGCGCCGCCCTGCGGCGAGAAGTTCCACACAGAGGTTCCGCCGTCAAGATAGACCGTCTGGCCGTTGATCGTTTGCTGGCTCAGAAAATTCGGGGGAAACTTGTGCGTGGTATAGATGAGCCCGCCCGCAGCCTGGAACCAGGGCTGAATGCGCTGCGACTTAGTCAGAAAATTCCAGCGCAGAATCACCGGCGTGAGGCTGACACCGGTGAATGTGCCGCCGCCGAACAGCAGAGAACAGGTGTAGGGTAGCCCCGTTGTTGTGTCGGTACAGGTGTAGTTAGCGTAGTGCGGGGCCGGCGTGTAGGCCTGCCATAGGGGCATAATATTGCCGGCGAACTCGAACTGGCCGCTGAGAACGCCCGCATGAAAGACCGGCGTCAGCGGCTTGCCCAACTGGAAGCCGGCCGAGAGAAATTTGTAGCTCGAGCGGTCGCCTACGCCGACGCCATAGTTGACGAAGGGGCCGTACTCCCAACTCTTGGCTTCGCGGATCTGTGCGACGGGGTTTGCCGCAGCGGCATTCGTAGTACTAGCGCCGATTGAAGTTTGGGCGGCGAGGCTTATTCCTGTCGCGATGCTTCCGGCCATCAATACAAACACAAATAATTTCGCAGTTCCAGTCAATGTTCTTCCTTTCCTTGAGCAACATTCTTGAAACCCCGCAAAAAGGCCGCCACAATCGGGCGGCCTCTTTCTTGCCTGCCCCGCAAGGGATTTAGCCGGCCGCTGCTTCCATCTGATCGGCGTCCATATCGAAGTTCGAATAGACGTTCTGGGTGTCGTCGCAGTCTTCCAAAACCTCCAGCAGGCGGATCATCTGAGTGGCCTCTTTGCCCTCCAGCTTGGTGTAGGTGGAAGCGACCATCGTCACCTCGCACATCACCGTGGGAATATGGGCGGCTTTGATAGCCGCCGCGACGCGCTCGTGGTCGGCGGGATCGGAGATAATCTCCCAGGTGTCGCCTTCGTCGTTCAGGTCCTCGCCGCCATGTTCAAGCACGATGTCCATCAACTGCTCTTCCGTGGCCGCATCCTTCTCGACGGCGATTAGACCCTTCTTATGGAACATGAAGCGCACCGAGCCGGTCTCGCCCAGGTTGCCGCCGTTCTTCGCGAAGGCGTGGCGGATCTCGCTCACCGCGCGGTTGCGGTTGTCGGTCGTCACCTCGACGATGATGGCAACGCCGCCCGGCCCATAGCCCTCGAAGGCGATCTCCTCGTAGCTGAGGCCTTCCAGTTCGCCGGTGCCGCGCTGGATGGCGCGCTTGATGTTGTCCTGCGGCATATTCTCGGCCTTGGCCGCCAGAACCGCGGTGCGCAGTCGGGCATTAGTGTCGGGGTTGCCGCCGCCCTTGGCCGCAACGGCTATTTCTTTGAGCAGGCGGGTGAATATCTTGCCGCGCTTGGCATCCAGCGCGCCCTTCTTGTGCTTGATCGTGGCCCACTTTGAATGGCCGGACATAAGGACCTCAGAGAGAGTGAAAATGGGGCGCGGGCACGCGCCTGACCTTGTGAGTATACCACCGGGAAGGGACCGCTTATCCTCAACAATCGGCTCGGAACAAACCAGCGCCAA
>Ga0181527_1004249_pt1 | contig 12353 bp, 7 predicted proteins | sample PEATcosm2014_Bin_30_FD_119762 | JGI IMG/M metagenome (GOLD analysis project Ga0181527, IMG submission 119762) | Peatland microbial communities from MTU Mesocosm Facility, Houghton, MI, USA - PEATcosm2014_Bin06_60_metaG | ecosystem: Environmental > Terrestrial > Soil > Wetlands > Peat | place...
CCGCGCAAAGATCGACGCAATTTAACGTATTCGTCGATCGTGTTGGCCGGCGCAGGTGATACCACCAGGAGATCGATGTCACTATCCCGCGTCATCGTTCCTGCCGCGGCCGACCCGAAGAGGATAATCCTATCCGCTTTGGTGACGCCCAGCAGGCGTTGGACAATCTCCCGGGTCAGACTATCGTCGATACCCATCTCGAACCCATTATCGCGCGGATCGGTGTCCCCTACTCTTTCAGCTCGACGATGGTGGCGCCGGTGCCGCCTTCCTGCTGCGGGGCCGGGTAGAATTTGGCCACGTGCGGGTGACTGCCGAGTAGCTCGGCAATGACTTTCTTGAGGACCCCCATGCCGTGGCCGTGCACGATGCGGACGCGGCTGGCGGTGGCCATTACGGCGCGGTCGAGGAATTCATCCACGGCGTCGCGCGCTTCTTCGGCGCGCTGGCCGATTACGTTGATCTCCTGGTGCAGCGGCGCCAACTCCGGCGCGGGCTTGTAGCTGACACCCTGGGGTAACTTGCCGGGCCCAGGGGGCACCCCGGCGCCGGCCTCGGGCAGGACTTCGATTACGTCGTCGATCGAGACCTGCATCTTCATGAAGCCGGCCTCGACTTCAATGCGGTCCGCGCCCAGCTTGCGCCGCACACGCGCCGGCTCGCGCACGTCCTTCAAGCGCACGCGGACGCCTTCTTCGATGCGCAGCGGGTGGATGCGGTCCTGCCGGGAATCGTCCTGGGTGGCGAGCACGGTGGTCTGGAAATCTTCCCGCATCTCGCGTTTGGCTTTGGAGACGCGGCGCTGCGCGTCCTGTTCAGCCTTGCGGCGGTCGGCGGTCTGCGCCATCTTGCCGATGGTCTCCTGGGCCTGCTCCTCGAAGCGCGCCAGCGCCTGCTCGGTGCGGCGTTCGAGCTCCTTGAGCTTGGCGGTTTCGCGTTTTTCCCATTCGCGCGCCAGCTCCTTCTCGCGCTTATCGAGCTCCGCGAGCTTTTCGCGCAGGCTGCGCTCGAGCGCCTGGGTCTCTTCGACGCGGCGGTGCAACTCGGCCAGGAACCGGGCGACGTCGCGCTCGCGGCCGCTCATGGACTGGCGGGCGCGGAACATGATGTCCTCGGGCATGCCGAGCCGCGTGGCGATTTCGAGGCCGGCGGATTTGCCGGGCAGGCCCAGGCTCAGGCGAAACGTGGGGTCGAGGGTCTCTTCATCGAAGCCCATGGAGCCGTTGACCACGCCTTCGGTTCCGGCGCCGTAGATTTTGAGCGCCAGCAAGTGGGTGGAAACCAGGGTGTAAGCGCCGGCCGCGCGGAAATGCTCGACGATCGCCACGCCCAGCGCGCCGCCCTCTTCGGGATCGGTGGCGGCGCCCAGCTCATCCAAAAGCACCAGCGAATCGGGGGTGACATCAAGCGCCATTTCGCGGATGTTGGAGACGTGCGCGGAAAACGTGCTGAGGTTTTCCTGGATGGATTGATAGTCGCCGATATCGGCCAGCACCTGGCCGAAGAGGGGGAACTCGGCCTCGGCGGCGGGCACGGGCAGGGCCGATTGCGCCATGAGGCTGAGCAGACCGACGGTCTTCAGCGTCACGGTCTTGCCGCCGGTGTTGGGGCCGCTGATCAGCAGGGTGCGGCGGTCACGGGTGAGTTCGAGCGAGAACGGCACGGCGGTCTTATGGCGGCGGCGCAACACGTCTTCGAGCAGCGGATGGCGGGCGTCTTTGAGCAGGAGGCGGTCGCCGAAGCTGGGGATGGCGCATTGGAACTCGGCGGCAAAGCGCGCCTTGGCGAAAATCAGCTCCAACTCCGCCATGGCGACCAGCGTCTGGCGAATCGAGCCGGCGTCGGCGCGCAGGCGGTCGGTCATCTCGAGAAGAATGCGGTGCACCTCGCGCGCCTCTTCCTCGTTGAGCCGCACCAGCTCGTTATTCAGGTCGATGGTTTCGAGCGGCTCGACGAACAGGGTGTGTCCGCTGGAGCTGGCGGCGTGGATCACGCCATCCAGCTTGCGCCGCTGGCCGGCGATGACCGGCACCACGAAGCGCTCGTTGCGAATGGTGACGAACTCCTCTTGGAGGACGCCTTCCTGGCGATGCGCGCGGAGGAAGCGTTCGAGGGATTCCTGAATGGCCTTCTTCTGGCGCTCGATGTCGCGGCGCAGGCGGGCGAGCGCCACGCTGGCATGATCGGCCACGGTGCCATCGGGCAGGATTTTGCCCTCGAGCTCCTTCAGCAGGGCGCGGAAATCGCCGATGGTTTGCGCGCGGCGGCCGAGGCGGGGGAAACGCTCGGCGGCGGCGGAGATCAGCGATTTGGCGTCGGCGGCGCGGTCGAGCAGAAGGAAGAGGTCGAAGATTTCCTTGGGGTCGAGGCTGGCGCCTTCGATGCGCAGCTTGTGGACGGCCGGCTCGACGTCGGGGAGGCCGGAGAAATCGATGCGAATGGCGGCGCCGGGGTGCCCTCTGGGCCCGGCGGGTTGCGGGCGCGTGGCCGCGCGCAGGTATTCGACGGCCTCGCCGGCTTCCGCCAGGTCGTCGGCCAGACGCGCGCCGTCGGCGTGTGGAGCGACTTTATCCAGCTCGCGGCGGCCGAGTGGGCTGGAGACGTAGCGGCCCAACAACTGGCGGAGGGCTTCGAATTCTAGAACGGCGGCGCTGGTTTTCAAGGGGCTATCTATATTCTCGGCGTTTGCGGAAGGCCTTTTCAATCACTGCCAGGGTGCCTTCCGTGATCCGGAGCTTGGGCAGATCGCGGAGGCGCACCCATTCCACCGCGCAGACGTCGTCGCCGGGGGCGAGCGTTCCACCAACGACGCGGCACATGTAGTCGATGAGCACGTAGTGATACTCGGCGGCGCCGGAGGCATCGCGCATGACGCGCTCGAAGATCTCCAGCACGCCCAGCGGGCGGATCTCGAGGCCGGTCTCCTCGCGGACCTCGCGGCGGACGGCGTCCGCCAGAGCCTCGCCGGTTTCGAGAGCGCCGCCGGGCAGGGACCACCAGCCGATCAGCGGCTGCTTGCCGCGCTGCGCCATGAGGATGCGGCCGCGTTTCAGAATGAGCGCGCCCACGCCGATGATGGGGCGCTGCGGATAGCGGCGGTCGTCGAGTAGCGCCATGCCACAGTCTATCGCAACCTCACCGGCGGCAAAGACCCGCGTCGGCGGCGACGGGCCTTTCCTCATGCAGCCCGTTGCGCCCGGGTGATAGACTATTTAGGAGGCGGGAGTCCAAAAGGGGGATTCCGGTTCAGTTCACCGCCGCCGGCCAGCACCGGCGGAGCAAGGGAGGCAGACATGCCGATGAATCGACGTGGTTTTTTCCAGACGGCAGGGGGGACGGCGGGAGCCGCCCTGGTTACGGCGCTAGGGAGACCTGATTGGCTCCGTGGCGCGACAACGGCTCGGAAAGCGAGCGATGTCCTCTACCTCGGGCCGGACAAGGTCAGGGTGACCCGGATGGCGATCGGCTTGGGTACCAACGCCGGCAACGTACAGCGCGAACTGGGACTCCAGGGTGTGGCCGACTACCTCAAGTTTGCCTTCGACCAGGGGCAATTCTTCTGGGACACGGCCGACGCCTACAAGACGCATCCCCATATCAGGCAAGCCCTGAAAAGCATCCCGCGCGAACAGGTAACGATTCTGACCAAGACCGATGTGCGCGGCTCGGCCGCCGACATGCAGGTCGCCCTGGACCGTTACCGGCAGGAACTGGGGACGGATTACATTGACATCGTGCTGCTGCACGGGATGGGCGCGCCCAACTGGACGACGCAAATGAAGCCGGTGATGGACGTGCTTTCGGAAGCGAAAGAGAAGAAAATCATACGCACCCTCGGCGCATCCATCCATTCGCTCGACGCGATGAAGCTGGCCGCCAGGGCGCCCTGGTGCTCGGTGCACCTGCAGGGCATCAATCATGCCGGCATCAGGATGGACTCGACCAACGTGGCTGAGGTGGTAGCGGTGCTGCGGGAGTCGAAAGCGAACGGCAAAGGCATCCTGGGCATGAAGATTCTCGGTGAGGGCCGTTTGCGGGACCAGATCGACAAGACCCTGGGCTTCGTGCTAGGGCTCGATTGCCTGGACGCCTTCACCATCGGCGCGGCGAACCGCGACGAGCTGGCGGACCTGATCCGGCGTATTCCGGGGGATTCTCAGGCGGCGTAAGTTCGCGCCCGGAGATCCTCGATTTATGAATTATTCGCGCTGTTTCCGGGTTGCCGCCTTGCTTGGCGCGGCCCTTTCCGCCGCTGCGCAGACGAAGCCGCTGTCGTCTTTTGACGCCCAGGTGAAACCGCTGCTGGCGCGGATGACGCTGGCGGAAAAAATCGGGCAGATGACGCAACCCGATCAGGAATCCATCAAGGACCTGGCGGACATCGAAACTTATTTCGTCGGCTCGATTCTGAGCGGCGGCAACTCCGACCCCAAGGAGGGCAACAGCTTGCAGGCGTGGACCGATCTCTACGACCGGCTGCAGCGGCACACGGCGAACACGCGGCTCAAGATCCCGATCCTGTACGGCATCGACGCCGTGCACGGGCACAACAACGTGCTGGGCGCGGTCATCTTCCCGCAAAACATCGGGATGGGATGCACGCGCAACGCCGCGCTGGTGGAAAAGGAGGAGCGCGTCACCGCCGAGGAAGTCCGCGCCACCGGCATCCAGTGGGTGTTTGCGCCGTGCGTCACGGTGCCGCAGGATATACGTTGGGGCCGCACCTACGAAGGTTTCTCCGAAGACCCGCAACTGGTGAAGGAAATGGCGGGGGCGGCGGTGCGCGGCTTCCAGGGAACGGACCTGGCCAACCCGCTCTCCGTGCTGGCGTGCGCCAAACACTATGTGGGCGACGGCGGCACGGCGAACGGCTCGGCGCACGGGGGCCGGGGCCTGGATCAGGGCGATACGCGCGTCGATGAAGCCACCCTGCGCCGCATTCACCTGCAAGGATACATCGCGGCGGTTCAGGCCGGCGTAGGGTCCATCATGCCCTCCTACAGCAGTTGGAACGGGGTGAAACTCTCGGGCAACAAGCACCTGCTCACGGAGATTCTGAAGCAGGAACTGGGCTTCCAGGGATTTCTGATTTCCGACTACAACGCCATCGACCAGGTGGACGGAGACTACAAGAAAGCTATCGGAATCTCGATCAACGCCGGCATGGACATGGCCATGGTGCCGAGCAGATACAAGGAGTACATCGCCAACCTGAAGCAACTGGTGGACGAGGGTGTGGTGCCGATGGCGCGCATCGACGACGCGGTGACGCGCATTCTGCGCGTGAAATTTGCGATGGGCCTGATGGACCAGAACCGGTCGCAACTGGCCGACCGCGGCCTGCACAAGACGTTCGGCTCGGCCGAGCATCGCGCGGTGGCCAGGGAAGCCGTGCGCCAGTCGCTGGTGCTGTTGAAGAACCGGAATCGGGTTCTGCCGCTGAAGAAGACCGCGGCGCGCATCCACGTGGGTGGCAAGAGCGCGGACGACCTCGGCAACCAATGCGGCGGCTGGACCATCGACTGGCAGGGCAAGAGCGGAGATGTCACCCCGGGCGGCACCACGGTGCTGGCCGCCATCCGGCAGGCGGTCGCCAAGGGCACGCAGGTCACCTTCTCGAAGGATGCCACGGGCGCCGCCGGTGCCACCGTGGGGGTGGTGGTGATCGGCGAGCGGCCCTACGCCGAAGGGAACGGCGACCGCACCGATCTGGCACTGGATCGAGAGGACGTGGATGCCGTTGCCAACATGAAGGCGGCGGGGATTCCGGTGGTGGCGATCCTGTTCTCCGGCCGCCCCATGATCCTCGGCGGCGTGCTGGACAAAGCCGATGCCGTGGTGGCCGCCTGGCTGCCGGGCACCGAGGGCGAAGGGATCGCGGACGTGCTCTTCGGCGACTTCAAGCCCACGGGGAAACTCTCGTTCGCCTGGCCGCGCTCCATGGCGCAGGTGGCCAAGCACCCCGGAGACAAGGATTACGACCCGCTGTTTGCGTTGGGGTACGGGCTGAGTTACTGAGGGCTCGATGAAGCGCCTGATGAGAACGTGCTGGTTCGCCATCTTGGTGTGTATGGCCGTGGCGCCATTGTGCCGGGCGGCTTCCGATCTCGAAGCATTCGAGCGCAATGCGGCCCGCGCCAAACAACTGGGCGCCACCCACATCGTGATTACGGAGGACCTTCCTCCGGCGCTGTGGGAGATGGATGTGCCGGGCGACCCATACCCGGCCTGGTACATGTATCACCCCGGCCTGCTGAAGATCTTTCCGCCGGCCGCCCTGGAGAAGTACGTCGACCGGGGCTACGCGGAAAGAGTGGCGGCCCTGCTGCAGGCGCGCTGCGAAGTGCTGCGGCGCCTGGGTTTGAAGGCCGCCTACACGGCCAACGAACCGCACGTGCTGCCGGAGGCGTTTTTCGCCGATCACCCCGATTTGCGCGGCCCGCGCGTGGACCACGCCAATCGCTCGCGCACCGCCCGCTTTGCGCCGTGCGTGGACCAGCCCGCAACGCTCGCGCTCTATCGGGAGGCCTTGCAGAAACTGTTGAAGAGGCTGCCCGAAGTGGAGGTTTTTTCCTTCACCACCACCGACGCGGGTTCGGGCCTGTGCTGGACGCCGGCCCTCTATCCCGGGTTGAACGGACCGACCTTCTGCCAGCGCCGCCCCATGGAAGATCGCGTGGCGGGCTTCCTCACCGCGCTCAACGATGCCGCCGGCCAACTGGGCCGGCAGATCAGCGTGGACCTGGTGGAGATTGCGCCCCGCCAGTGGATGATTCCGACCTTCGACCATCCCGAGCTGATCGCGCGCAAGCTGCCCGCCGGGATGGCCGTCAATCATCTCGAAGGTCCCGACGGTCACCGCGTGGCGATACGGCGATTCGGCGGAGGAGCGGGCGAATTCGCGCCGGTGGTGGGGGTGCCGCGGCCCATCGCCACGATGCGCGCCTTGATGGCCGGCGGGCGCGCGCCCAGCACTAAATTCGTGGTTTCCGTGGGCGACACCGTGGGCGCCGATTTCAATTTCAAGGTGCTCGAAGCATTCCGGAAGGCCGGACCGCGCAACGAAGTGGACCTGTGGACGACGCTTCACGAGCTGGCGAGCCAGACCGCCGGCAAGGATAAGGCCGACGACCTGCTCTCCCTGTGGATGGCCACCGACGACGCCGAACGCTACCTGGGAACGTTGAATTTCGGTCCGGTGCTGACCATGGGCGGAATTCTGGGGCGATGGGTAAACCGCCCGCTGGTGCCGTTCCCGGAGAACCTGACCAACGAAGAGAAGAGCTACTACCGCCCGTTCCTTTTCCAGGCCAAGGGCGAAGAACAGGCTGACGACCTGATCGATATTCAGGCCATGCGCATGTACGAAGGCTGGGGCGCGCGCCTACTGGTCGAGAACATCATGGAGAAGGTGACCGGCAGCCTGAGCCGCGCCGAGGCGCTGGCCCTGCGCCTGCGCGAAGGTTCCAGTTCGCCGGGCGATTGGGAGTTGCTGGGCCAGCGGCTGGGTGCGCTCCAGTGCCTGGTGCGCGGCGCCGACGATATTGTCGCGTACCAAGCACAGCTCGATCGCGTGAAGGCCTTGGGAGTGAAGCCCGATCCGAACCCGGTGCTGGGCGCGCAGAGCGGCTGGGACCGCACCGACCTGATGCGCCTGGCGCGCAATGAAATCGACAACGCCATGCGGCTGCGGCAGTTGTTGCTGTCGGCCAAGGGGCCGCTGCTCGACCTGGCGCCGGCTCCCGCCGAGGAAACCATTCGCCGGCTGGGCCCCGACCTCCCGGCGCAGCTCAAGCGCAAGATGGACATCATGAACGCGCACTGGGAAGATTACAAGCGGCTGTTCACCACGCCCAATCCGTAGGGAGGTTGCGCCTACTCGTGCCGCAGCGCCACCGCCGGGTCGACGCGCAGGGCGCGGGCGGTGGGCGCCACCGTCGCCAGGCCCGCGACCAGCGCCAGCACGAAGGCCACGGCCACGAAGTTCATGGGATCGGCCGGACGCACCTCCGGAACCAGGAACATGGAGAGCGGGCGCACCGCAACCGCGGCCACCGTGAGGCCGATTACCACGCCGGCCGCCACTAGCCTGAGGCTTTGGCCCACCACCATCGCAAAAACGTTGCCTGGAGTGGCGCCCAGCGCGACACGAATACCAATCTCGCGAATTCGCTGCTGGGTGGCGTACAGCAATACTCCATAGAGCCCGATGGAAGCGAGCAGCAATCCAAACAGCGCCATCGATCCCAGAATGGCGGCGCCCACACGGCTCGGCAGCAATGCCCCCGCGAAGATCTCCCCCATGGTGTGGGTCTCCACCGCGGCCGCCGCGTCCAGGCCTGCGAGCGTTTCGTTCACTTTGCGGGCCATGGTTTCCGGCGCGCCCCTGGTGCGCACTATGAAGTGCACAAAACTGGTGTGGTTCTGTTGGGAATAGGACTCATACAGCGCCATGGCGTTGTCTTCTCCCAAGGTGGCGTACTTACTGTTCCGCGCGACACCCACGACCCTCACGTCGCGATTGTCGGGAAATCGAAGGATGTGACCCACCGTGTTGGTGTTTCCGAACAATCGCCGCGCCAGATTCTCGTTCAGAATCACGACCGGCGGCGTCCCGAGACCGTCCGAATCCGCGAAAGCTCGGCCTTGCAGAATGGGAATCCCCATGACCCGGAAGTATTCCGGCCCCACGGCGTTGGAGTTGTACTCGACGCGCACGGTGCGGCTGCCCGCGTCCGGCCGGAACCGGCCGCCGGGCCGGTTGAATGCCAGGAATGGGTTCAGGGGCACCGCGGACGCCGGCGAGGCCGCCTCAACTCCCGGCAGCGCACGCAGGCGTTCCAACGCGGTATCCACCAGGGCGGCGAATCTCTGCGGCGTATAGGTTCCTCCAACGGTCTGGAAAATAGCGGTCACCGTATGGGTGGTGTCGAACCCCGCGTTGAACGAGGTGGCGTACATCAGGTTGCGGAGGAACAGCAGCCCCGCGCTGAGCAGCAGGATGGAGACCGCCAGTTGCCCGATCACCAGCGCGTTCCGCAGCGTATAGCCCGCCGGTCCCGTCTGCCGGCCGCCCTCCTTGAGCGCGCCGCCGATTCCCGCGCGCGTGCCTTTCAGCGCCGGTACAAGCCCGGTCGCCAGCGTCACCACAAAGGCGATGACCACCGAGTAAGCCAGGAGCATCCGGTCTGGTTGAAGCAGCAGCTCGATGGGCAGCGGCGTGGGTATGTGAACACCGCTCAGCAGCCTGGTGAGCCAAAGGTTGAGCAGCAGGCCGGCGCCGGTTCCGAGCAGCGCCAACAACAGGCTCTCCGCCAGCAACTGCCGGACCAGCCGGCCGCGGCTGCCGCCGAGCGACATCCGGATGGCGAACTCGCGCGAACGGGTGAAGGCTCGCGCCAGCAGCAGGCTGGACACGTTGGCGCACGCGATCAGCACCACAATCGCCGTTACGACGACGAGCATGCCAAAGAACGCCACCGCCGATATCGCCCCTTGGCCGTATTCTTCCAGACGCTCCACTCCGCCGACTGCGGAAAGCCGGATCTCTTTCGCCCATTTGCGATTCACGTCCGGGTACACGCGATCCATCTCGCGACAGATCGGCTTGAGGCGGGCATAGGCCGCCTGGCGCGTCATCCCCCGCGGCAACCGCGCATAGAGCATGACCTCGATGGGATCCTTGGTCAGGTACAGGTCGGGCGTGAAACCGAAGCCCGCCAACATGCGATGGTCGCGAGGCAATACTCCGACCACGGTGTACGGCTTGCCATCCAGCTCCAGCGTGCGGCCGACCACGTTCGGATCTCCGTCCAAGTGCCTGGTCCAGAACCCGTGCGTAATCACCGCGACATCGGATTCGCCGCGCTCGATGGGCCGCCCCATGGCAACTGGAATTCCCGTCACCTCGAAGAAGTTGTCGGTGACGCGAGTTCCAGCCAGGCGGTAAGAACGATTGCCGTCGCGCCAGTTCACCACCATCTGGATATTCATTCCGGCGAGCCTGTCGAATGCGTGCGCGTCCTCCAGGAAACGATACTGCGGCATGGGGATCCAAGTGTTACCGCTCACTGAAATCTGCACCAGCGACTGCGGATCGCGGCAGGAGGGTTCGCTGAAGAGCGCTTCCCTGGCTACGCTGAAGATGGTGGTGTTGGCGCCGATTCCCAGAGCCAGCGAGGCAACCGCCGCCAGCGCCAGGGCACGATTGCGCCGCAACGCGCGGGCCGCGTAGTGGAGATCGGAGCCAAGGTCTTCCAGCCAGCGGATTTGCCACGCGGAGCGCGTCTCTTCCCGGCTTCGCAGCGTGGAACCGAACTCCCGGCGCGCTTGCCGCAGGGCATCGGCGCCGGTGAGGCCGGCCTGTTCCAGCTCATCCGCGCGGGCCTGGATGTGAAACCGCACCTCTTCCTCGAGTTCCTTGTCGAACCGCGAACGCCGGAACAGCCAGGCGAGGCGGTTGCCGATTTCATTGCAGAACGCCATGGGAATCTCCGTTCAGGCGGTGCGCATCACCAGTTGGATGGCGCGCACCAGGCGATCGAATTCACCCGCTTCCTTGTCGAGTTGCTTGCGGCCCTCCGGTGTCAGCTTGTAGAAGCGGGCCTTGCGATGGTTCTCGGAAACGCCCCACTCGGAGGTCAGCCATCCCTTGACCAACATGCGGTTGAGCGCGGGATACAGGGATCCGTCCTCGATCCGGAGGCCCTCGCGGGAAGCGTCCTTGATGCGCTTGACGATGGCGTATCCGTGCAGCGGGCCGTGGCTCAGGGTCCGCAGGATCAGCAAATAGAGCGTGCCGGGGAGCAGTTCCGGGATGGGATTCGACTCCATTTTTTCCCTGTCCAGACTAGGTATAAAGCAGACGCGAAGGAATGTCAAGGCGTTTCATGGGGGTAGTACCGCATCAGCCTGGGGAACTCGCAACTGAGCTTGTTTGACCTCTACCAGCTCAACCTTCCCTCGGAACTGGTGACGCTGAGCGGTTGCGGAACCCGTCTGAACGTGGTGGGGGGCGGCTAGGATATGCGCCGGAGACTCGCCGGCCCGACCGGTCACTTGGAGCGCTCCTCCCCCTCGTGATAGTCCATCTCGGTATTGACTTCCCAGAGAGCGGTCTTGTCGGTCTTGCCGGCGATGATGTCGTCCACCGCCATCATGGCGGTCAGCATGGAGTGGTCCTGGTTATTGTAACGATGCATGCCATTGCGGCCGATCAGGAACAGGTTGGCGTAGCGGTCGACGTGGCGGCGGATCTCGGCGAAGCGGCCGTAGGCGCCGAAGTACGCGGGATAGGTCTTCTCCATCCGCAGGACCGTCGCGTCGAGCACCTCCGTGGCGTCGATGATGCCGATCTTGGCGAGTTCCCCGGTCGCGAAGGCGATCATGCGTTCGTCGGGGAGGTTCCAAATCTCATCCGACTGGTTGCAGAAATACTCGAGGCCCAGCCAGACGTTCGCGGGGTCGGCCACCATGAAAGGGCTCCAGTTGTTGAAGACCTGGAGCCTGCCGAGCAGCACGTCGGGTTCCTGGATATAGATCCAGTTATCGCTGAGCAGCTTCTTCCCCTGGGGAGTGTGATCGTGGATTCGCAGCGAGCGAACCAGGAGGCCGACGGTCATGAAGTCTCTGTAGACAAGACCATCCGAGACATCCAACACATTTTGGGGAGGCGAGACGTCGAACGCCCGCATCAGCTCCTGTACCGGGGCCGTGGAAAAGAAGTAATCGCCCGCGAGGGTCTGGGTCCGGCCGGTAGCGGAATCGGTGGCCCGCAGCGCCCGAACCTGCCAGCCGTCGGTGACGATTTGCTCAAACCGGCAGCCTGTAAGGATCTCCCCACCCTTCTCTTTGATGTGGCGTGCGACCTCATCCCACATCTGTCCAGGGCCGAACTTAGGGTACAAAAACTGCTCGATCAGCGAGGTCTCGGTATGCTTCTGCCCGATGTCGCGGCTACTACCCTTAAGCACCTTCTTCAAGGCGTGCATCAGCGTCGACCACACCGAGAGGCCCTTGATGCGCTGGGCACCCCACTCGGCGCTGATCCGGTTGCAGGGCACGCCCCAGACCTTCTCGGTGTAGGACCGGAAAAATGTGCCATAGAGTTCCCTCCCGAAGCGGTTTATCAAGAACTGTTCCAGGGTCTCCTCCCGTTTGAGAGGGAATAGCGCGCTCCGAATGTAGCTCACCCCGATCCTGAAGGTCCGCCAAAGGCCAAGTTTGAGAAGGGTGTCCTTGCTGAGGGAGATGGGGTAATCGAAGAAACGGCGCAGGTAATAAATGCGGGACTTACGGGACCGCAGGAGCATCACACGATCCGCGACGGCGGGGTCGGGACCGGATGCGGCAGG
>Ga0181527_1004250_pt1 | contig 12352 bp, 13 predicted proteins | sample PEATcosm2014_Bin_30_FD_119762 | JGI IMG/M metagenome (GOLD analysis project Ga0181527, IMG submission 119762) | Peatland microbial communities from MTU Mesocosm Facility, Houghton, MI, USA - PEATcosm2014_Bin06_60_metaG | ecosystem: Environmental > Terrestrial > Soil > Wetlands > Peat | place...
CCCGCCCGTCTCCGCCAAAACCTTGGTGATCGCCGCCGTCAAGGACGTCTTGCCGTGGTCCACGTGACCAATCGTCCCGATGTTGCAATGCGGCTTGTTGCGTGAGAACTTTTCCTTGGCCATGGCCAGTCTCCTTGGTCGTTCCTAAAACCCGGCGAAATCTAGTGTCAGGCGAACTTCGCCTGAACCTTCTTCGATTCGCCCTCGGGCACCTGTTCATAGTGATCGAATTGCATCGTGTAGTTGGCGCGGCCCTGCGTGCCGGAGCGCAACTGATTGACATAGCCGAACATATTGGCGAGCGGCACCATCGCGTCGATCACCACCGCATTGGCGCGCATGTCCTGACCCAGGATTTGGCCGCGACGCGAATTGAGATCGCCGATCACGAAGCCGGTATATTCTTCTGGCGTCACGACCTCGACCTTCATGATCGGTTCGAGCAGAACCGAGCCGCCCTTCTGGAGGGCTTCCCTGGTCGCCGCGCGAGAGGCGATTTCGAAGGCGAGCACCGAGGAGTCAACGTCGTGGAACGCGCCGTCGAACAGAGTGGCCTTGAGGTCGACCACCGGGAAGCCGGCGAGAATGCCGGAGCCCATGACCGAATTAATGCCCTTCTCGACGCCGGGGATATATTCCTTCGGCACCGCGCCGCCGACGATCTGGCTCTCGAACACATTGCCGCCGCCGGCTTCGTTCGGCTCGAACACGATTTTCACGCGCGCGAACTGGCCAGTGCCGCCGGTCTGCTTCTTATGCGTGTAGTCGATTTCCGTCTTGCGCGAGAGCCGCTCGCGATAGGCCACCTGCGGCGCGCCAATATTGGCGTCGACCTTATAGGTGCGGCGGAGAATGTCGACCTTGATGTCGAGATGGAGTTCGCCCATGCCCTTGAGAATGGTCTGGCCGCTCTCCTGATCGGTCGATACCCGGAAAGACGGGTCTTCGGCCGCGAGCTTCGACAGCGCGATGCCGAGCTTCTCCTGGTCGGCCTTGGACTTCGGCTCGATCGCGATCTCGATGACCGGTTCCGGAAACTCCATGCGCTCCAGAATGACCGCCTTCTGCAAATCGCAGAGCGTGTCGCCGGTGCGCGTGTCCTTGAGGCCGGCCAGCGCCACGATGTCGCCAGAGAAGGCTTCCTTGATGTCTTCGCGGTTATTCGCGTGCATCAACAGCATGCGGCCAACGCGCTCCTTGCGGTCCTTGGTCGAGTTCAGCACGGTCGTGCCAGATTCGATCTTGCCCGAGTAGACGCGGCAGAAGGTGATGGTGCCGACGAAGGGGTCGTCCATGATCTTGAAGGCGAGCATCGAGAAAGGCTCGTCGTCGGACGGATTGCGCACCAGCTCGGCGCCGGTGTCCATGTCGACGCCCTTGATCGCCTCGCGATCGACGGGGGATGGCAGATAATGGACGACGGCGTCGAGCAGAGGCTGAACGCCCTTGTTCTTGAAGGCCGAGCCGCAGAACACCGGCACGAAGGCGACGCGGCGCACGGCGAGGCGAATAAGCCGATGCAACGTCTCCTCGCTCGGCTCCGCTCCGTCGAGATAGGCCGCCATGGCTTCGTCGTCGAGCTCGACCGCGGCGTCGATCAGCAGCGTGCGGTACTCCTTGGCCTGCTCGAGCAGCTCCGCCGGGATTTCCTCGTCGTGATATTTCGCGCCAAGACCCTCGTCTTCCCAGACCACCGCCTTCATGCGGACAAGGTCGATAACGCCCTTGAAGTTATTCTCCGAGCCGATCGGCAGCTGCGCGCAGACCGGACGGCCGCCGACGCGGGTCCTGATTTCCTCGACGCAGCGGAAGAAGTCGGCGCCGATCTTGTCCATCTTATTGACGAACACGATGCGCGGCACATGATATTTGTCGGCCTGACGCCAAACGGTTTCGGTTTGCGGTTCGACGCCCTGATTGCCGTCGAGAACGCACACCGCGCCGTCGAGCACGCGCAGCGAACGCTCGACCTCGATGGTGAAGTCGACGTGGCCGGGCGTGTCGATGATGTTGAGGCGCTTGCCGTTCCAAACCGTCGTCGTGGCGGCGGAAGTGATGGTTATGCCGCGCTCTTGCTCCTGCTCCATCCAGTCCATCGTCGCGGCGCCCTCGTGCACCTCGCCGATTTTGTGGCTCTTGCCGGAATAATAGAGGATACGCTCGGTCGTCGTGGTTTTACCCGCATCGATATGCGCCATGATGCCGAAGTTGCGGTAGTCCTCGATGGGATGAGAGCGGGGCATTGGATCGTCCTCGATGGGCGCGTGGCGCCGTTACCAGCGGTAATGCGAAAAAGCGCGATTGGCTTCCGCCATGCGGTGCGTGTCTTCGCGCTTCTTCACGGCGGCGCCGCGGTTGTTGGAGGCGTCGAGCAATTCGGCCGACAGCCGGTCCACCATGGTCTTGTCGTTGCGGTCGCGCGCGGCGTTGATGATCCAACGGATCGCCAGCGCCTGACGCCGCTCGTTGCGCACCTCGACCGGCACCTGATAGGTGGCGCCGCCGACGCGGCGGGATCGCACTTCGATGGCCGGCGCGACATTCTCGAGAGCCGTCTTGAAGACGCCGAGCGGGTCGCTCTTGGCCTTGGTCTCGATAATGTCGAAGGCGCCGTAGACGATCGCTTCCGCGACCGACTTCTTGCCGTCGTACATGATGGAATTCATGAACTTCGCGAGAACGAGATCGCCGAACTTGGCGTCCTCGATGACTTCCCGCTTTTCCGCTCTGTGACGTCGCGACATCGCCCTGGCTCCTTACTTCGGACGCTTCGCGCCATATTTCGAACGGCGCTGTTTACGGTCCTTCACGCCCTGCGTGTCGAGCACGCCGCGCAAAATGTGATAGCGAACGCCCGGAAGATCCTTCACGCGTCCGCCGCGGATCATCACCACCGAGTGCTCTTGGAGATTATGGCCCTCGCCGGGGATGTAGCCGATAACCTCGAAGCCATTGGTCAGACGCACCTTGGCGACCTTGCGCAGAGCCGAGTTGGGCTTCTTGGGGGTCGTCGTATAGACGCGCGTGCATACGCCGCGCTTCTGCGGGCAGGCGCCGAGATGGCGCGACTTTTCGCGGTATGTCTTCGGTTGCCGCGGTTTGCGGATCAACTGGCTGATCGTCGGCATCAAGCTTTCCTTCGCTTCGAGCGAATGGTGAATTCATCTGTTAACCCGCGTTGCATCGCTCCGGCGACGCAAACGAGCCGAGCGCACTCGGCCCATCGGCCGAGGCGCTCAAAGCGCAGAGGATCCCGGCGAACCAGGATCGTGCCTTCCTGTCCCACGCCGTTAGGCGGGGAATGATTACCAACGGACCTTACGGTCCGGCAGGTTTGGCGTTCACAGGCAAGGCGACAGCGTTTAGTTTCGAAGTATCGCGAACGAGTCGTTGGCGAAGGCGTGAAACTACGGCCTGTCGAAGTGCGCGGAAACTAATCGCGGCTCTCCGCCGCGTCAAGCAAAGAATGACTCAACGCGCACGTTTTTTGGGTGATCGGCGGAAATTTCTTCGCGCGACCTTCGCACGGACGACGTTTCGCGCGCGTCGATCCGCGTGGAGTCGCCTGGAAAGGCGAGGCATTCAGCCCCGCGACGGAGCGACGCGTTCGGCGACTGGCCCGATACGAACGCTCGCTCGGCAGATCGCCCGCGGCTCAAATATAAGCGAGCAAATTCACGGACAATGCGTATCCGAGGCCGACGCCAAGCAAAACGCCGGCGGCCACGTCGCTGGGATAGTGATGGCCCGTCGCGACGCGCGACCAAGCCATGCAGCAAGCCATCACCACCGCCGAGATGGCCGCCGCGGGCCACAGCAGAACGACCGGCGCGAGCACGCCGGTCAAGGTCATGGCGTGACCGCTGGGAAAGGAATGTTCGTCTAGCGTGTCGAGCAGGGACGGCACCCGCGGATCGACCTTGAACGGACGCAAGCGTTTAAATCGCCGTTTGATGATCGGATACAAAATATGCGTCAACGCGGCGTTCAGCGCCGCGAGCAGGATTATGCGCTTGCCGTCGTTCCAGCCCCATGCCGCGATTATGATCGCGGCGAGGATCGGATAGATCGCGCCATTGCCAAGCTTGCTGATGGCGACCGCGAACATGCGTCCCGCGCGCGAGCGCTCGGCCGCGGCGCTGACGCGTCGCACGGCGGCGAGATCGGCCGCGACGAATTTGGAGGCCCAGAAGGTCGCGCGCGGAGCGAGCGTTCCGAGCGCCAAGAAGCGGGGGAGGCGCGTCGTCGACGCGAGAGGATTGGGCATGAATGTCATGCCAAGACACTAGCGGATCGATGCTGCGCTTTTGTGCCGCTTATACGTCGTTCGCGTGACGCGGATCATATCAAATTCATGACGTTAGCCGTCGATTGAATTGAATGAGCGTTCTTGCTCCCGGCGATTATCGGAGCGCGCCGCGATTCGCGCGCCGTCGGCGCCGGGCCTGACTAAGCCGCTGGACTGACGCGCGGCGCGCGCGGACTCACCCGGAGAAAGGACCCAACGCGGCCGTGATTTGCTCGGCCCGCGCCTTCAGCCTGTCGTTATCGGCCATGGTTCCCGGCGGACGCAGCGCCCCGCCCTCCCAGCGCGGCAGGATATGGAAATGCAGGTGAAAAATCACCTGCCCGCCGGCGCTTTCGTTGAATTGCTGCAGGGTGAGACCGTCGGCGCCTAACGCCGTCTTCACCGCCTTGGCCACGTGCTGCACGCGCTTGATAAGCCGCGCCAGATTTTCCGGATCGACGTCGATGAGCCCACGCGCCGGCTGCTTCGGGATCACCAGCGTATGGCCCTCGGCGCGCGGCATGATGTCCATGATGGCGAGAGCGATGTCGTCCTCGTAGACCTTATGCGCGGGTATTTCGCCACGCAGGATTTTGGCGAAGATGTTTTGCGGATCGTAAGCGACGGACATAGTCTCCTCCTGGCGCTGAGCTCTCAATCGCTACTGTTCGAAGGCGCGAATATTGGTCTTTCGGAACGGGCTCGCGGGATAGACGCCCAGAATTTCCACCTCGCGCGAGAAGAAGCGCAGCTCCTCCAGCGCCCGCGCCAGAGCCGGTTGATCGGGACGGCCGTCGACATCGGCGAGAAAGCGCGTCGCCGCGAATTCGCCGTCGACCATATAGCTTTCCAGCTTCGTCATATTGACGCCGTTGGTGGCGAAGCCCCCGAGCGCCTTGTAGAGCGCCGCCGGCACGTTGCGCACGCGGAAGATGAAGGTGGTCATCGTCGCCGCCTCGATCAGGGGCGGCCATTGCGCGGTCTTCGAGAGCACGACGAAGCGCGTGGTGTTATGCGCCTCGTCCTCGACGTTTTCCGCGAGAATATCGAGCCCGTATATGTCGGCGGCGAGTTTTGGGGCCAGCGCCGCCTTGGTTGGATCGTTCCATTCGGCGATTTCGCGCGCGGCGCCGGCCGTGTCGCCCGCCGTGAAGGCCGCGAGCCGCAATTGATGAATGATCTTGCGGCATTGCCCGAGCGCGTGCACATGGCTGTAGACGCCCTTCAAGCCGCCAAGCGCCGCGCCGCGCGGCGCCATCAATTGAAAATGGATCGGCAAAAAATATTCGCCGACGATATGGAGCCCGGAATTGGGCAGGAAATGATGAATGTCCGCGACCCGTCCGGCGATCGAATTCTCGATCGGGATCATCGCCAGCATCGCCGCGCCGTCGGTGACGGCCGCGAAGGCGTCCTCGAAGCTGGCGCAAGGCAGCGGCGTCATCAGCGGATAGGCGTCGCGGCAGGCGATGTCGGAATTGGCGCCGGGCTCCCCCTGATAGGCGATGAATTCGGTCACGCGTCACCCTCACATTCGCTAACAACCCGGCGCGCCGCGTCGAGGTCGCGCTTCGTATCCACCGACGGCCCGGCTTTGTCCAGCAGGGCGGCGTCAATGCGCATGCCGTCCTCCAGCGCGCGCAGCTGTTCGAGCCGCTCGCGTTTCTCCAGTGGCGAAACGGGCAGGCCGACGAATCGCTCGAAAGCGGCGCGGCGAAAGACGTAAACGCCGAGATGATGATAGAGCGGCCCCTCGCCAAAGGGCGCGCGGGCGCGCGTGAAATAGAGCGCGCGCAGACGGTTGGGCGATATTTGGCTTCCGACCAGCTTCACGACGTCCGGATCGTCTTCCTCGCCGGGGAGCGCCAAGGTCGCCAGGGTCGCCATGTCGACGCGCGGGTCTTCCAGCAACGCCAGCGCGGCCCCGATCGCCCCGCTCGGCAAGAACGGCTGATCGCCCTGAAGATCGACGACGACATCATATTTTCGCGCCGAGTCGATCCGGCCCAGCGCCTCGCCGATGCGGTCGAGGCCGCAGGCGTGCGCGCCCGCGGTCACGACGGCTTGGCCGCCCGCGGCCTCGACCGCATCGGCGATCTCGCGCGCGTCGGTCGCGACGACAACAGGACCGAGATCGGCCTCCATCCCGCGCGCCAGCACATGAGCAATCATCGGCTTGCCCGAGATCGGGGCGAGAGCCTTGCCGGGCAGGCGCGTCGACCCCAACCGCGCGGGGATGAAAATGATCGGATTCACGACCGTCGCCGCCTGCCGCGTTGGAGTCTCCTCGAGCGACGCGATCGCCGGTTCGCCTTGGGAGAGCGCGTCAAAACAAAAGTCCGGCCTCGCCTAATAGGCGTTCTTGTCCTCGGCCGCCCAGCCCTTCTCGGTCTTGGAGAAGTGCAGCGAGCCTTCGCTCTTTAGTATTTCGTTTTTCTGGAACGTCTGGTCCGCCGCGATTCCGAGCAGCGCGCAGGGTCCGCGGTCTTTTTCATTGGCGCATTTGGCGTCGTAACCGTCCGGGAATTGGATTTCGGACTCGTACCAATATTGGTAGACGTCCTCGGAGCCAATATGCGCCTCGCGTCCCTGAGTCTTCTTGAAGGAGACGATATGGGCGGGAACGCCCGAACGCTCGAACAAATTGCGCAGCACTCTCGCTCCGGCGGCGTCGCCCAGCTCGCGACTCCCGCCGCAGGCCGCCAAGGCGAAAACGGCCGCCAGGGCCAGGGCTATTTTCATCATGGGCTTGTTCATTCATGTCCCCCCGCGCCGCGGTTGCTCCGGACGCCGTTCTTGCTGTGCCGAGGCCGGCGAGACAAGGCTAAAAAGAACCCCTCCCACCCGGCCGATCAGCGCTTCTCCGAGAAAGATTGCCCTCGATTTGCGAGGTCTGTGGAAATTCATATCAGATAGTTGCATTTCTGTGCAGCGGATGTATTCTCGCTCCGCCAAATGAGTTGCGCGTCTGGCGGCGTCGAAGGGCAGTCATAAGACCCGAACGTCCGTTGTAGGTTCGATGCGTATCGGCAGAACTTTGAATACCCTACGGAGTGCTCAGGTCCGCCGCATCTCCTGGGTCCGTGGGGTTGGCCGGTTAGTGTTGGGTTGGAGTGGCCTCCTTGAAGCCCTCGCTAATCGGCCGCCTTCATTTTAGGAAGGCCTGGACCGCCCCCGCTTCTCAACCGCCAACCTGTCGATCGCCACGAGACGCGTCGCCTCCGCGACTGCTTGGGCTGATCCACGCAAATCCGCAGCCTTGTCGAACCGCGCCAAAACAAAGCTCTAAACCATGTTCAAGTTTCGCAGAAACGCGAACATGGTTTAGAGCCTGTCCCGCCGTCTGTTTTTCGCGTTCATGCGGATGCTTCTGGCGGCGCCAAGTCCAAAACGCCACGCCCGCCGCGAGCGCCTTACTTGATTTTGGTTTCCTTGAACTCGACATGCTTCTTGACGACCGGATCGTATTTCTTGAACACGAATTTCTCGGTCTTGGTGCGAGCGTTCTTTTTAGTGACGTAGAAAAAGCCGGTGTCGGCGGTCGACAGCAGCTTGATCTTGATCATGGCGGCCTTTGCCATCGGGTCGGTCCAATCCTGAAAAAAGTGAATACGGCCCCGCCGCCGCGTTATGCGCCGGGCAAGGTCCGAATTTGCGCGCACCATAAGCGCGCGCGCCCTTTTGTCAAGGCTCGCGGCAGGGTTCGAAACGATCGGCGACGCTTCGCGCGCATTCGAAATCGCCTCTTGCAATCGCCTCTTGCCTCGATCGCCCGAAGCAGCGACAAATCAGCGTTTCCAGGGGGGAATCGACCATGCCGCGCATCATCCTCGCCGTTCTGCTTCTCGCGCTGGCTTCGCCGGCCTGCGCGCTGGATCGCGTGACCTTCGCCACCAACTGGCGCGCGCAGGCCGAGCATGGCGGCTTTTATCAGGCGGTCGTCGACGGGACTTACGCGCGTTACGGGCTCGACGTAAAAATTCAGCAAGGCGGGCCGCAGACCAATGCGCGCCTGCTCCTGGCCGCCGGCCGCGTCGATTTCGCGATGGGCGCCAATCTCATTCAGACTTTCGAAGCGGTCCAGCAAAAAATCCCCGTGGTCGTCGTCGCCAGCATGTTCCAGATCGATCCGGTGATTTTAATGTCGCATCCCGGCGTCGGCTTCGATCGTTTCGAGGATCTGCCCAAGGCGACCGCCTTCATCGCCAACGACATGCTTGTGTCGGTCTATCAATGGCTGAAACAGGCCTATGGTTTTCGCGAAGAGAAGGTGAAGCCCTATGGCTTCAATCCGGCTCCCTTCATCGCCGACCCACATTCGATCGAGCAGGGCTTTTTGACCTCCGAGCCCTATCAGGTCGAGCGCGTGGGCGCCTTCAAGCCCAATGTGTTTCTGCTGGCTGATTACGGCTACGACAGCTATTCGACGACGATCGAGGCGCGCGCCGAGACCATCGCGAAAAATCCCGACCTCGTGCGACGCTTCGTCGACGCGTCGATCGTCGGCTGGCGCAATTATATTCATGGCGACAACAACGCGGCCAACGCCGCGATCAAGCGCGACAATCCCGAGATGACCGACGGTCAGCTCGCCTATTCGGTCGCCAAGCTTAGGGAGCGCGGGGTCGTCGATTCGGGCGAGGCGCGAAGTCTCGGCATTGGCGCGATGACCGATGCGCGGATCAAGAGCTTTTTCGACAAAATGGCGCGGGCCGGAGTCGTTCCCGCCGATCTGCCCTACAAACAAGGCTATACGCTGCAATTCGTGAATAAGGGCGTCGGGCTGGAGCCGGCCGCCAAATGACGCCGCCATCGGGAGGCGCGCCACTGGTCTCGATGCGCGGCGTCGGCAAGACTTTCGACGGCGGCCTTGAAGTGCTGCGCGCGCTCGATCTAGATGTTTATCCCGGCGAGACCGTCACGCTGCTGGGCCCGTCCGGCTGCGGCAAATCGACGGCGCTGCGCCTCCTGGCCGGGCTGGCGCGGCCGACGCGCGGAGAAATTCTTTGGGCCGATCCCGCCCAGCGCGAGCGGCTCGGTTTCGTGTTTCAGGACGCCACGCTGCTGCCCTGGCTCGATGTCTTCGACAACGTCTATCTGCCGCTGCGGCTCGCGGGCGTCTCCCGGGCGCTGGCCGCGCCGCGCGTCGAGGAGGCGCTGGCGCTGGTCGGCCTGTCGGGGTTCCGCGACGCGCTGCCGCGCGAGCTTTCGGGCGGCATGAAAATGCGCTGCGCCATCGCCCGCGCGCTGGCGACACGCCCCGTTCTGCTGCTCATGGACGAGCCTTTCGCGGCGCTCGACGAGGTGACGCGCATCAAGCTCAACAACGATCTGCTGGCCTTGAAGGCGAGGCTCGACGCGACCATCGTCTTCGTCACGCACTCGGTCGGCGAGAGCGTTTATCTTTCGACGCGGATCGTCGTGCTGGCGGCCAAGGGCGGCGAGATCATCGACCAAATCCCGGTCGATCCCGGCATGACGCGCGACGGGGAATATCGCCTCGGCCCGGCGTTTTCGCAGCTTTCGCGCCGCGCCTCGAACGCGCTGCGCCGCGCCATGGGGGAGGACGGGCCATGAGCGCGTCGCGACTGAATTTGCGCGAAATTTTGGCGGCGGCCGCGCCGCCGCTCGTCGCCTTCGCCGCCTTTCTCGCGCTGTGGGAGGCGGTCACGCGGTTGCGGGGAATCCCGCCCTATGTGCTGCCCGCGCCGAGCATTATCCTGCAAAAGCTGATCGAGGATCGCGAACTGCTGTTTTCGTCGCTGCTCGTCACTTTGTCGATCACGCTACAGGCGCTCACGCTGGCGACGGTTTGCGGCGTGCTGCTGGCCCTGGCGATGGCGCAATCCAAATGGCTGGCGCGAACATTGACGCCCTACGCCATCATGCTTCAGGTGACGCCCATCGTCGCCATCGCGCCACTGCTGCTGGTCTATCTTTCGCCGCCGCGCGCCGTGCTGGTCTGCGCCTTTCTGGCAGCGTTTTTTCCGATCCTGTCGAACACGGCGCTCGGGCTCGCGTCTGTCGATCACGCGCTGCTCGATCTGTTCGATCTTTATCGCGCCTCGGCGTGGCGGCGGCTGATCTATCTGCGCGCGCCGGCGGCGCTGCCGCAGTTTCTCGCCGGGCTGCGCATCGCCGGCGGGCTCGCGTTGATCGGCGCGGTCGTGGCGGAACTGGCGGCGGGCGCCGCCGGGCAAGGAACCGGCCTCGCCTTCCGCATCGTCGAGGCGGGTTTTCGGCTCGACATCCCCCGCATGTTCGCGGCGCTGGCGCTGCTTTCGCTCGCCGGCGTGGCGATCTATGGCGCGCTGTCCCTGCTGACCTATTATTCGCTGCGCCGCTGGCACGAGAGCGCGCGAGAGCGAGGAGCCTGACCCCTCGCTCTCGCGCTTTATTGGCTTGACGCGTTTTCTTAACGCAAACCGGCGTCCACTTCGCTCGAAAACGCTCCGAAGCGCCTCACGCCTTCTTCCCCGCCGCGATCACGTCCTCGATGCTGCGCAGGCCGGTGGTCGGGGCGTTGACCAGCACCGCCATGTTTCCGGGGGCGTGCTGGTTCTTCCACATTTTCGTGTGCGCCAGCGGGATTTTATCCCAGGGAAACACCTCGGACATGCAGGGATCGACGCGCCGGTCGATGACGAAGCGATTGGCGGCGGCCGCCTGTTTCAGATGCGCGAAATGCGACCCCTGGATGCGCTTCTGCCGCATCCAGACGTAGCGCGCGTCGAAGGTCAGGTTGAAGCCCGTGGTTCCCGCGCAGAACACCACCATGCCGCCGCGCTTGACGACGAGGCAGGAGACCGGAAAGGTCTGCTCGCCCGGATGCTCGAAGACGATATCGACGTCCTTCTTGCCGGTGATGTCCCAGATCGCCTTGCCGAAGGCGCGGGCGTTCTTGGTCCATTCGTTATATTCGGGCGTGTTGACCGTGGGCATTTGCCCCCAGCATTTGAAATCCTTGCGGTTGATGACGCCCTTGGCGCCGAGCGAGAGCACGTAATCGCGCTTGCTCTCGTCGGAGATGATGCCGATCGCGTTGGCGCCCGCCGCGGCGCAAAGCTGCACGCCGAACACGCCCAAGCCGCCCGACGCGCCCCAGATCAACACATTGTCCGACGGCTTCAAGCGGTGCGGCTCGTGGCCGAAAAGCATGCGATAGGCGGTGGCGAGCGTGAGCGTGTAGCAGGCCGATTCTTCCCAGGTGAGATGCTTGGGCCGCTCCATCAGCTGGCGGTCCTGCACGCGGCAGAACTGCGCGAAGGAGCCGTCCGGCGTTTCGTAGCCCCAGATGCGCTGCGAGGCCGAGAACATCGGATCGCCGCCATTGCACTCCTCGTCGTCTCCGTCGTCCTGGTTGCAATGGACGACGACCTCGTCGCCGACCTTCCAGCGCTTGACCTTGGAGCCGACCTTCCAGACGACGCCCGCGGCGTCGGAGCCGGCGATGTGATAGGGGTATTTGTGCGCGTCGAGCACCGAGATCGGCTGGCCGAGCGCCGCCCAGACGCCATTGTAGTTAACGCCCGCCGCCATCACGAGCACCAGCACGTCGTGGCTGTCGAGCTCCCAGGTCGGCACGACTTCGAGCTGCATGGCCTCTTCGGGCGGCCCGTGCCGCTCCTTGCGGACGACCCAGGCGTACATATTCGCGGGGACGTGCCCAAGCGGCGGAATCTCGCCCAATTCATAGAGGTCTTTGGCTTCGCTCAACGTTGCGTCTCCTTACGGGGATATTCTCGCGCCGGCCCAAGGCGGCTGGTTTCGGGCGCTATTCATATACGCCCTGCTTTCGCCTGAATAGGGTCATCTGTCCGTCATGCCCCGGCGTCGATAAATCGAGGATGGTTTACGATAAAGCGCCTCCCGCGCCCCGGGTTGGCGCGGCGCGGCGTTTCGGCTAAGCACCAGCGCGCGCCTTCGCGCTCAAGGACCCCGCGATGTTTCCCAAGCCCGTGTCAGATTTGAAGCCCAACACCTACGCCTATGAGCAGACGCCGCTGGTCAAGGCGACCGGCTTTCGCGAATATGACGCGCGCTGGCTGTTCGAGAAAGAACTCA
>Ga0181527_1004251_pt1 | contig 12350 bp, 8 predicted proteins | sample PEATcosm2014_Bin_30_FD_119762 | JGI IMG/M metagenome (GOLD analysis project Ga0181527, IMG submission 119762) | Peatland microbial communities from MTU Mesocosm Facility, Houghton, MI, USA - PEATcosm2014_Bin06_60_metaG | ecosystem: Environmental > Terrestrial > Soil > Wetlands > Peat | place...
GCCGTGAGCCTGGGAATCGGCGAGAACCCCGCCAAGCGCATTCCCGACCCCTTCGAAGAGCGCCTCCTGGCGTTGCTCTCAGCCGGCGGCGCGGCGCTGGCCATCGACACAGGCGCCGGCGGAGAGGAAGCCGCGCGCGTGGAGCGCGCCGTCGGGCGCTCGGGCGTGAAGGCCGCGTTGTGGGAAGGCTCCTTCGCGGGATTCGCGGCCATCATCGCCGCCAGCCGCCTGTATGTGGGCTACGACTCCGCCGGTCAGCACGTCGCCGCCGCATGCGGCGTGCCGCTCATCAGCATTTTCGCCGGCTTTCCCGCCCCGCGGATGTTTCACCGCTGGCGCCCCACCGGTGAGCGGGCCACGGTGATTCGCGTGGACCGGCCCGACCCGCTGGAGACTCTCGAACGGGTCCGGGCGGTGATTGACGGTTGACTCTGTGCGGCGATTTCAATATGTTTGGTTGTAAGAGGTGATTCATGTTCCGTAAATCAGCGGTATTGCTGCTCGCTCTGACGGCTCTAACTGCCGCGCAGGCGCAGGAAAAGAAGCGCATAGCGGTGATGAACTTCGACTATGGCACCGTGCGCAGCGCGGTGGCGACGATCTTCGGCACAGATCAGGATGTCGGGAAGGGAATTACCGACCTTCTGGTCGACAAGCTCGTTTCGGACGGCACCTACCGCGTCATCGAGCGGGCTGCTCTCGATAAGATTCTCGCCGAGCAGAATTTCTCGAACAGCGACCGCGCCGACGCCAATACCGCGGCCAAGATCGCGCGTATCCTCGGCGTGGACGCCATCATCATCGGCAGCATCACCCAATTCGGGCGCGACGACAAGAGCACCAACGTCGGCGGCGGGGCGCTGGGCGGCGTCACGGGGCGCTTCGGCATCGGTGGCGTGCGCAAGAGCCAGTCCAACGCCGTGGTCCAGATCACCGCCCGGATGATCGACACCAGCACCGCCGAAATCCTGGCTAGCGCCTCCGGCAAAGGCGAGTCGTCGCGCTCGGGCACGGGCCTCCTCGGAGCGGGCGGCGGCGGCGCTGGGGCGGGTGGGGGCGGGATCGACATGAAATCGAGCAATTTTGGCGCCACCATCCTCGGCGAAGCCACCAACAAGGCCGTCGGCGACCTGGCCCAGCAGTTGGATGCCAAGGCCGGAGCGCTTCCCACCACCGTGGTGCAGATCAGCGGACTGGTGGCGGATGCCGAGCCCGACGGCACCGTGATCATCAATGTGGGCTCTAAGAACGGTGTGAAAGTCGGCGACCGGCTGGACATCCGGCGCAAGATACGCGAGGTGCGCGACCCAAGCACCGGCAAGGTGATCCGCAGCATCGAGGATTCGGTCGGCTCGATTGTCATCACCGAAGTGGACGAGGCGTCGGCCGTGGGCAAGTTCACGGGATCCGCTCCGGCCAAGGTGGGAGACACGGTATCCAATCCGAAGTGATCGGGCAGGCTCGTGAATGGCTGGCCCAGGCGGCCTCCGTGGCCGTGCTGACCGGCGCGGGCATTTCGGCGGAGAGCGGTATCCCCACGTTCCGCGGCGCGGGCGGGCTCTGGAATAACTACAAGCCCGAAGACCTGGCCACGCCCGAAGCTTTCGCCCGCGACCCGCGCCTGGTGTGGGAGTGGTACAACTGGCGGCGCGAGCTGATCGCCCAGGCGGCGCCCAACCCCGCGCACCTGGCCCTGGCGCAACTGGAAACCCGCAAACCGCGGTTTACCCTCATCACGCAAAACGTGGATGGTCTGCACGATCGCGCCGGAAGCCGCCGAATCCTCAAGCTCCACGGCGATATCTGGAGGATGCGCTGCACGGTTTGCGGCGCCAATTGGCCCGACCGCCGCGCGCCGTTGCCCACGATTCCTCCGCATTGCCACTGCGGCGGACTGGCGCGGCCCGGCGTGGTCTGGTTCGGCGAGGCGCTGCCGGACGGCATGATGAACGAAGCCGAACACGCCGCCGCCTCCGCCGAGGTCTTCCTGGTGATCGGCACTTCGGCCGTGGTATACCCGGCCGCCGGCCTAGTCCCCTACGCCCGCCAATCCGGCGCGAAGGTGATCGAAATCAACCCCGAAGCCACGCCCTTTTCGGCCATGGTGGATTGCGCGTTCGAGGCCCCCGCCGGCGAGCTGCTCCCCAAGCTGCTATAAGAACCCGGGGACAGTCCCGTCCTCGCGGCGCTAAAACCGTTTCAACGTGCGCAGCAGAGAGGCCGTGGTGCCGCCGGAATGCAGCTCCACCGAGTGAACGGGTTTCCAGTTTTCGTCCATGGTCCCGATGTAGACGGCCGACTGACGGGCGCTTCCCATCAGGATGACGGTGTACTTGCGGTCCGGGTAGCCGAGGGCGCGGCATTGCAGCTCGCCCGATTCGCTCTGCCAGTGGTCGGTGGCCGGCTTGCCCAGCTTCTGCACCACGGCGAGATAATCGTCGCGGCCGTTCAGCGTGAGGTACTGCTGGTCCTTGGTGGTGAAGACCACGCTCTGCCTGACCTCGCCCACCTGGGCCATGCGGAGCGCCGCCAGGCAGAGCAGAACGGCCACCGGCAGCGCGGCGGCGATCAGCTTGAAAATGCGGCGGTCGTTGGATTCCAGCCGGATGCCCACCACGGGCGCGGGCGCACCGCGCTCCGCAACGGCCCCGGGCGCCATGGGAGAGCCGCCCGCCGCAACCGGCATCGCGATCACGCGCCGCTGGAACGGCCACACCGTGCCGCCCTTGTATTCCAGCTCCCGGTTCAAGCCGACAATCAGGACCGGATCGTCGACGCGCGAGACTTCTCCGACCAGCCGCCGCGAGATCCAGATCTCCTCGCCGCTCTTGCAATTGACCACCAGGATCTCCGACCAGGTGGCCTTCCGGAAGAGCCACTCGTTGTGCTCGATGTTGACAATCGGCGGATAGAACGAGAATGGCCGCGTGGTCAGATGGTCGAGCGACGGCGGAATGGGTGGGGAGGCCATGAGGTGCTTACTTGTAGTGTACCTACTTGCGCCCCACCAGGCGCAGCCGCACACTGAATGCGCGGGCCTGCCCTCCTCCGTACTTCAGGAATTGGGATGTCCCTTCAACGTTGTTGACCACGTTGGCGTTCAGCGTGCCAGTCAGATTGTTGTAGCCAAAACGCCAGGCCCACAAATAATGCAAGGCGCGAAACTTGCGCTCCAAATGCAGATTGATATTGAAATAATCGGGATAGCGCCGGGAGTCCGGCGGACCCACCATGAAGCCGTCCTCGTCCACCACTCCGAACGGAAAACCCGTGCGGTATTCCACCAGGTACGCCGCCGTGGTGTTACGCACCAGAAATTCGAGCTTCCCCGGAAAGAAGCGCTTGGGCAGAGGGGCCACGCCCCACATGTGAACGCGATTGGGCGTATCCCATTGGAACGGCCCCGGCGCCTGCGGGCCGAAAATGGGGTTCTCCAGGCTGTAATCCACCACGGCGTTGGTGCGCGTGGCGGATCGCGTGTACCCGATGAACCACTCGAACTGGCCCGCGAACGTGCGCCGCAGGCTGAAATCGACGGCATCGTACCGGTCGCGGCGGGTGTTCTGCAACTGGTAGGTGGCGCCGGTGAAGAGGGCCGGATTCAGCTCCGTCGCGGGCGTCACGAACACGAACCCGTGCGCCCCGGTGCGCCGCGTGTATCCGGCCTTGGCATAGAACTCGTGCGGCAGCTTGCGCTCCACGGTGAGGCTGGCCGTGCGGAAATAGGGCACTTCGAGGGCCTGCTCGTTCACCTGGAAGGCGGTCGGCACGGGGCCGTTTACTATTCCTCCCGGCAGGAAGAACGTCGAAAGGCTCACCTGGTCCTGCTGGCGCGTGATGGCACTCATGCTGATGGCGTCGTAGTAGACGCCCCAACCGGCGGAGAACTTGGTATCGCGCAGACCGCGCGGCGCCCACGACACCGAAAAGCGCGGCGCCACCTCCAGGTCCCGGACGATCTCGTTCCATTCCGCGCGCAGGCCCCCTTCCAGCACCAGTCCTTCCCGCGGCGTCCAATGGTCCTCAATGTACTGCGCGGCCTCGAAATTCTTGCGCGCCTGAAAGGGACTGCCCTCGAAGGAAACATAGCGGACCACGGTACCGTCGGCGTCCAGGACTTCGTAGTCGTGGCGCACGACATGCTGGTGAAACGCCTCCCGCTCGAAGTCGATCCCGAACTTCAACTGGTGCGTGCCCAGCAAATGCAGCGTGGGCAGGAACAGGTTGGCGATCCATTGGTCGCGGTACGCGTGGCGGGTGGTGCCGACGAAATAGTTTCCCAGGTCCCCGAAGGGCGTGATTTCGAATAACTCGGTGCCCAGCGGCGCGTCGCGCAGCAGCGTGCGACTGTCGGCGAAGCCGAAATCGAGCAGGGCCCCGCGGCCGAAGTAATGCTGGTCGCGGATGGTGCTCATGAAGAGCGTCTGGCGATGATTGGTGGTGGTCTCGACGGGATTCAGAATGCTGAGGCCGGAGCGCGATGTGTCGGAGAGGTTAAACAGGAAGCTGCCAGTGAGGGTATTGGCGTGCGTCAGGTTGACCTGGAAGCGCGAAAGGTCGCTGGCGGTAAACCCCGTGGTCCGGTTCTGCCCGTTGGGTAGACCCTGGATGGTGTCCACGCTGTAGAAGGCGTCGAACCCGTTGTGAAACCACGCGCGCCCCTTGGCCAGCGGCCCTGAAAACTCCAGCCGCGGCGTCCATTTATTCACATGGAAGCCGCTCTCGGAGGAAATTCCGGGGATGAAATTCGTGACGCCGAAGCGCCAGCGGTCGTCGCCCATCTTGGTGGTGAGGTTGAGGACGCCAGCGGAGCCTCTCCCGTTGTCGGCCGAGAAGCGGCTGTTCTCCACGTCCATGGATTGGATGGTTTCGATGTTGACGCGCGCCTCCAGGCGGCCGGTCACGGGGTCGGAAATGTTGAAGCCATCGAGCGTGTAGTTGGTCTGGCTGGTGTCGCCTCCGTTGAAGTGGGCCCGGCCGGCGTTATCCTGCACCACGCCGTCCATCATTGGCAGCGCGTTGCGGTAGTCCTGCGGCGCGGGGTACGGGACGGCCTGGATTTCGGCGTTGGAGAGTTCCTTGTGATCGGAGGGCTGCTGCAAATCGATGGCCGGAGGCGAATAGGTGACGTCGATCCGTTCCGAGAATTCCTGCTCGTGGTTCAGAGTGATGGTGAGCTGAGTGGAGGCGGTGTCAAACCGCTGGCCGTGTCCCTGGTAGAGGTAGAAGCCCAACCGCTCGGCGCGAATGGCGTAAACGCCGGCGGCGGGCAGGTTCAAGCTGAAGTTGCCGGCCAGGTCGGAAGAGGCCACCACGGGCGCGCCTCCCTCGGCCGCCCGCAGTTCCACGCGCGCTCCGGCGACGCCGGCCCCGTTTTCATCCACCACCCGTCCCGAGATGGAAACCTGCGCCTGAAGGCCGGCGCAGGCAAGCAAAAGACCCAGAACGGGTCGCGCACTGTGGGAACACCTTGCCATCGCGGGTTCGTACGCGTGCGGTACGCCTGCTTACTGACCAGCATACCGCGCGGCGCGGGGCCGAAAATGCCCGAGCCACCGGCAAAGAAAAGGGCCGAACCTCCGAGAGGTCCGGCCCGAGAGAACTCGATGCAGTTCGGAGCTAGAAAGTGACCTTGGCGCCGAGCTGGATGTTGCGGTTGCCGTTGAAGGAACCCCCGACATACGAATCGGAGGAAACATCCAAGGTGGTTGGATCGATGCTGAAATTCGCGTGGTTGAAAACGTTGTACATCTCCAGCCGGAGCTGCAGCGTCACGCACTCGCAAAACAGCTTCTGGTTCTTATAGAGGCCCAAGTCGAGGTTCCAGGCGCCCGGCGTGTACAGCGTGTTGCGCGCCAGCATGTTGCTCGGGAACGGTCCGAAGTCGCTGAGGTTGGTCTTCGGATTCGCCCACGTGCCGATGGCGAACTGCTTCGGACTGATGGGGTAAAAGTTGTAATAGTCCGGCGTGCTGGTCGGCACATTGGTCACTCCCGTGTCGGGAAGAGGACCGAGGGACTGTGCGCGCGTGCAATAGGTGTAGTCGTTACTGCAGTCGTACAGTGTGACCGGGCCGCCCGTGTGCGCGGTGAAAATCGGGGCAAACTCCCAGCCGCCGAGGATCTTGTCCGCGACGCTCTTGCCCTTGAATAGCGGCACATTCCAGGTTCCCGAAATCACCAGGCGTTGCCGAACATCGAAATCGGCGTTGCCGCGGTCCAGCATGGGATTGTAAGGATCCATGAACCCCAGCTCGTAGTCGCCCGCCGCGCCGGCGCTGAACGTGCTGCTCAGGTTGTCGATGGCATGGGACCACGTGTAGTTGGCATCCAGCGTGACGCCGGTATTGGCGACATTCTTGAGCAGGATGCGCCCGATCAGGGCGTTGTAGTTGGAGATGCCGCCGTTGCCGCGCCAGTTGATGTTCCCGTATTGCGAGTTCAACCGCGCGGTGCAGTTCCCGAAGTCTCCCGGTCCGCCCGTACCCGGCGTGCAGGGAATACCGAGGTAGATGTTGCCCGCGCTGATCTTGTTGTAGCTGTTGATGGCGTACAGATTCTCACCCATGGAACCCGAGTACGACAGGCTGCCCAGGACCTTGGAGGTGAACTGGTGCTCCAGGGCGGCGCTGAACTGGTGGGCGTAGGCCTGCTTGATGTTGGGATCCACCGCGCGCAGAGTAACGGCCCCCAAAAGCTTGGTCCCGGTGGTGCCGGCGAACGGCCCGGCGTTGCTCACGGAAATGGGGATGGTCGGCACGTCACTCCCGGCCGTCAGTGTGACCACCGCGTAATTGGGTGGGTTCTGAATGATGTTGAAGGTCACGTTGCCGAAGTTGCGCTCGTAGCCGATGCCGTAGCCGGCGCGAAAGCTGGTCTTGCCGTCGCCGGTGACATCCCATGCGATACCAATGCGCGGACCGAAGTTCTTGCTGCCCGGAGTCCATAGTTCGCCGATCGGGCTGTTGCCGGCGATCTGCACGCTGCCGGCGGCAATCTGCTGCTCGATGGTCGAGCCGGACCCGAGATAATAGTTGGAGTCGAGCGCGCCGTTCTTGTTGTGCTGGGTGCCGTAGTACTCGTACCGCAGGCCCAGGTTCAGGGTAACGGTCCGGGAGATCTTCCAGGTGTCCTGGGCGTACGCAGCGCCCTCGTTATACCGGTTGCTGCGCGAGAAGCTCGGAGGGCCCACCGGCAGTGTCAGCGTGCCGCCCGGGTACTTGCCCTGGGGATTGATGGCCGCCTCGAAGTTGTAGAGCTGGCCGTTGATCAGGTTGTCGAAGGCCTTGCCCTTGTTCGTTCCCAGAGACTCCACGGCTTCCTCGTAGGCGCCGAACATACGGTTGTCGCGCATGTATTCATACTGGCCGCCGAACCGGAAATTGTGCTTGCCCACGACCTTGCTGAGATCTTCCGCGATGACCGCGAAGTTCTGCGGGCCGCCGAAGGGGATCGCACTGCCGGGGCTCCACGGAAGATAACCGGGGAACGTGATGTTGTAGCCCAGCTCCGTCTGCACCGTGCTGCCACTCATGTACAGGGTCGGCCCCACGGGAGCGGTGCCCAGCGGCTGGGTGTCGTTCTGCCGGTTGAAGCTGAGCCGCGTCTGGCTGATGAAGGTTGGGCTGAACGAGTGAGTCATCGACAGCGTGACGTGGTTGTTGACATTGGTAAAGCCGGTGTCATAACCCGCGTACGGGCTGGAGGCATTCGTGCCGACGAACTCATTGTCGTTCTGCAAGGCGTACTTGAAAGAGACCTGCGTCTTGTCGCTCTTGTTGTAGTCCACGTTGCCGACTATCTCGTACTGGTTCCGGGGGTTGCCGCCTCCCGCGTCGGCCGGGATATTGTAGGCGACCTGACTGAACATCGGCGTGGTGCCTGCGAGCGAGTTGCACGGCCCGCCGGTGGCGGCTCCGGAGCAGGGGTTGGAACCGCCGGCGGTCAACTGGTTCTTTGTAAAGGTATTCAGAACCGTGGCATCGGGCCGCAGCTTGCCATACGCGGCGAAGAAGGCCTGCGCGGCCGGCGCCATGGCGCTGATGAACTGCGACGTGGGAACCATGTTGGTCTGGGGCGAAGAGCTGCGTATGCGGAGCCATTCGGTGTTCTGGAAAAAGAACAGCTTGTTCTTCTTGATCGGCCCGCCGATCGAGTAACCGAAGTTGTTGCGATCGTAGATGCCTTTCAACAGGCCGTTGGCGTTGTTATAGAAGCTGTTCGATGCCAGCGCCGAAACGCGGTTGAACTCGTATGCCGAGCCGTGGAACGTATTGGTGCCGGACTTGGTCACCACGTTCACCACGCCGCCTGAGGCGCGCCCCACTTCCGCCGTGTAGTTGCTCGTCGAAACGCTGTATTCCTGGACCGAATCCATGGGAACCGCTTGGCCGACGCCCGCGCCGAATTCGTCGTTGTTCGCCACCCCGTCCAGCATGATGTTGGTGCTGGCCGAGCGCATACCGTTAATCGCATAACCCACGCCGCGGCCATCGGGGTCCGTCGGCGAGATGTTGGGAACCGTGGCCACCAGGGCGTACACATCGCGGTTCACCGACGGCAGTTCCATGACCGAATCGCGGTTGATGGTGCTGCCCAGAGTCTGCGACTCGGTGTTGACCTGCACCCCGGACGCCGCGACCTCGACAACCGTGGACGTGCTGCCGACCTCCAGTCGCGTATCCACGCCGACCTTGGCGCCCACCGCGACCGTCACCTGGCGCTTCTGCGTGGCAAAGCCGGCCGCCGAAATCGTCAGCTCGTAGTCGCCCGGCGCGAGGTTCGAAACCACGTACACGCCGGCGTTTGTCGATGTGGTGGTGCGCGTCGCGCCCGTCGCGACGTTCTTGGCCGTGACATCGGCACTCGGAATGACGGCGCCCGCCGGATCGAAGACCGTTCCAGTGATTTGGCCGGTTTCCGTCTGCGCGTAAGCGGCTACGGCGAGCAGCAACGCCAAGGCGATCAGAATCACCCCGAAGAATTGCATGTTTCTTGGTTTCATGTCGTTTAGATACCTCCCGGTAAAGATTTCCCGCAGTTCAGACGTTGTTCATCCCCTTGACCACACCGCTGTGGTCTCTTGAGAACCTTCGCTTCTATCAGCAACTCGCCTTCCAAGGCGACCAACACGTTAATCCTATTGATAAATATGGAGGTTGTCAACCGTTTCGTGGCGTCTTTTTGAAGAAAGATCCGTAGCACCACTTGGCGGAAGGGGTTCCGGTCTGCCAAAACATCGTGTAACCTCTTGTCAACTTTGGGGTTATAAGGTTATGAGATTCTGAACTCCCGGATACGGATTGCGGAATTCAAGAGGATCATAAAGATCCATTAGCTACAGGACTTCGGCAGCCGGGCACCGGGGAATCCCCACTCCGCCATCCTCCAGCGCCGCGCCGATGCGCAGGATGAGCGCCTCGTCCCACGCCGGGCCGATGATCTGAACCCCGATGGGCAAGCCGCTCGCCCCCAGTCCGCAGGGAATCGAAAGCGCCGGCAGCCCCAGCACGTTGATGCCCCGAACCAGGCGGGTGACGGCCAGACGCACATCCTCATCCCGCCCGCCCAACCGGACAGTCGCATCGCCCGTGCGCGGGGCGGTGTTGGGCGTGGTGGGAGCGATGAGGCAATCCACTTCGGACCAGAGCTGGTCGAATTCGCGGCTCAGTTTGCGGCGCAGCCGCTGCGCGTTGATGTAGTCGGTGGCGGGCACCAGGCGGCCCTGGTCGAGCAGGGCCAGCACGTCCGGGCCGAACTCCTCCCGGTGTTCGAGGAACGGCTCGGCCACCGCGGAGGCTTCCGCCAGCAGAATGACGCGGCCCACGGCATTCAGCGCGGCGACATCCGGAACCCGCACCGGCTTGACCACCGCGCCCAGCGATTGGGCGCGCGCGAAGACTCCGCGAACCGCCCGTTCGACGCCAGGGTCGAGGTGGTCGAAGTAGAAACTCCCGGGGAAGCCGATGCGCAGGCGGCGAATGGAGCAGCCGTCGTCGGGAATGAAATCGACCACCGGATGGCGCGACGAGGTCGGGTCGCGGCGGTCGTATCCCGCGATGGCATTCAGCACCAGGGCGGCATCGCGCACCGAGCGCGCCAGCGGGCCCATGTGATCCAGGCTGTAGGCCAGGGGCATGGCGCCGTAACGGCTCACGCGCCCATAGGTGGGCTTGAGTCCCACGACGCCGCAAAACGCGGCGGGGATGCGGATGGAGCCTCCCGTATCGCTGCCCATGGCGGCGTAGACCATCCCGGCGGCCACCGCCGCGCCCGAGCCGCCGCTCGACCCACCCGGGCTGTGATCGAGATTCCATGGATTGCGCACCGGTCCGTAGTGCGGATTGGCCGACGTGATCCCGTAAGCCATCTCGTGCATATTCAGCTTGCCGAGCATCACCGCGCCGGCCGCCCGCAGCCGTTCCGCCACGGCCGCGTCGATGGCAGGGACAAAACCCGCGTAGACCTTGGAGCCGCAGGTGGTGCGCACGCCGCGCGTGGCGAACAGGTCTTTTACGGCGACGGGGATTCCGTGGAGCGGCCCGCGGTCCCGGCCTGCAGCCAGCTCGGCATCCGCCCGGCGCGCCTCTTCCACCGCCTGTTCCGCGGTGACGGTGATGAACGCATTCAGCTTGGAATTCAGCCGGCTGATGCGCGCGTTGGCGGCGGCCGCCAGTTCCACGGCGGAGACGCGCCGCGCCCGCAGCGCCTCGGCGGCTTCGCGAATGGTCACTCGCCATCCTCTTCGAGAAGCAGCCCGGTGGCCGGTTCCACATCGGGCGTGAGGCCATTCACTAACGGACGGAAGGCAGCTTCCAGCGTTTCGAGCGGCTCCACGTTATCAACCTCTATGCCGCTGGCTTTGGCGATGGCTCTCCAGTCTTTCATTTGTCCTCCATCGATAGCGGATCTCTCCGGTCCTGGCGCGCCGTCCAGTGCGCCCCGGCCAGCACGATCATGGCCGCCACGAAGCTCCACAGCAGGATGGTGACGGAGTGCTCGAAAATGAGGTACTCGCGGTGGAGCTTGGCCTGCATAAAAGGAGCCACCAGCAGGTTGACATACTTGAGCGCCTCGAGCGCCAGCCCCACCACAATGGCCACGGGAACCACGCGCGCTGGCGCCACCTTCCGGTTGGGCAGCAGCCAATAGACCAGGAACAGCGCCAGTATCGAGATCGGCACGGCAGCCAGCTTGAACATCAGCAGGTTGATCCAGACGCCGAATCCGGTGTTGAGGCTGCTCGCCGCCGACAGCCACCGGTCGTTCAAGGCCGTCAGCATCAGGGAGAGCAGCGCCAGGCCGCCGCACACAAAGATGAGGCCCAGGCTGACGAGTTGGTTCTTGATATAGGAGCGGTTCTTGGCGACTCCCCACGCGCGGTTAAGCGCCACCTCCAGCGGCTCAAAGATGCCGTTGGCGGTGATCAGAAGCAGAATCATGGAAGTGAGATGAACCTTGCCGTTCACCTTGAACCATGCCTGGAGGTTCGTCACCATGAAGTGGCCCGGCTCGCCGGCGAAAAAATCGCCGATGGCCAGGTAGATGGCCCGCTCGGCCGCGCGCCAATGAAGGACATCGCGGCAGAACGACGTGATGACGATGAGAAACGGGTAGGTTGAGAGCAACACGCTGGCGGCAATGGCGAGGGCGTAGACGTGCGCCTCGGTCTGCGCCAGGTAGTAAAGAGTGGGCCGCCAGCGCCGCCACCACAGCCCTTGGTTCTCGGGAAGGATCGTGGGGAGCAAGTTCCAGCTTACCGCCGTAGCGCCGGCGATCTTGTCGCCGGTGTTCCTCCCAGTGCGCACAACCCCACCGGCGGCAAGACGGCCGGCGCCTTCGCCCGCTTGCGGCGGGAAGGCCATCTGAGGCCGGCGCAGGCGGAAGCGGCGCGGGCGGAAGGGTTCACCGAGGTTGAGTGGTAGACCGTCTTGCAGCATCATCTGCTCTATAAGGCGCTGGCGCCGCGGGAGGCTGCCAGCCGCGTTCTGATCTTGAAGCGAAGCTGAGGCAGCGGCCGCCCTCCGCACTCCCCGGTGAGTGTGATACGCTTCATGGCGTGAATCGCAAATCTGTTTTCCTGGCCATGCTCTTCCTCCCCGCGTGCCTATGTGCGCAGGACCGGCCGCTCACTACCCTGCCCTACACCCCGAGCCTTGAACCGGCATTCCTGGACCGCTCGGCGGACCCCTGCGTGGATTTCTACCAATTCGCCTGCGGCAACTGGAACCGCTTGAATCCCATCCCCGCCGACCAGCCCCGCTGGGACGTCTACTCCAAGCTGCAAACCGACAACCTGCGGTACCTTTGGGGAATTCTGGACGAAGCCTCCAAGCCTTCGCCCGATCGCAC
>Ga0181527_1004253_pt1 | contig 12342 bp, 9 predicted proteins | sample PEATcosm2014_Bin_30_FD_119762 | JGI IMG/M metagenome (GOLD analysis project Ga0181527, IMG submission 119762) | Peatland microbial communities from MTU Mesocosm Facility, Houghton, MI, USA - PEATcosm2014_Bin06_60_metaG | ecosystem: Environmental > Terrestrial > Soil > Wetlands > Peat | place...
CGCCAGGCCCGCCTGTCAACCGACGCCCGAAATCCTCCTCGTGCATGTCGGGCAGCCTCCCAACTCCCAAAATCAATCGCCATTCTGTTCCGCTCCCCCTTAGTTAGAACAAATTTACCGTGAAACCGGACTACTGCGGCAGTCCAGGCGAGTCCGTCATCACGCGCAGAGTCAGAGTCCCGATGGTCTGTCCGTTGGCCTCGGCTTTCCAGGTGAGTGTCTGCCATTCCGGCTTCGCCGTAGAGGGGGCGATGTACTGCGTCTGCGCCGGGTAGGTTTCATGAGGTCTTACGGGATAGTGCGCGGTCCCACGTGTTTCTTTCCAACCCGCTGCAATCGTGGACGAAAGTGTGACTTCCACCGGTTGGTCCGTGTCATTGTGGATCAGGATCGGCACGTTGACCCGTTCACCGTTCCCGACGGCAACTTCCGGGATCTTGATGAGGTCACGCAGATGCTCGATGTTGTGTGCCTTCCACAGCAGTTTGTAGAACGTCCACGGCCCGCCCAGTTCCACGGAAAGGCCCTCGCGGGTCTCCGGCCGATAGCCCGTCACAGGCGCAAATGGCACCTCGCCGGGCTGGATGCCTTCGAGCACGTCACCGGTGGTAGTGCCGCCCACCAGGGACTTTCCCAGAACCAAACGAACTGGTTCCTTCGCGTAGATGAAGTCGGGCCCGCCGGAGAGCGCCTGCTGGGCCGCCTGGCCGGAGTCATCTTGGGTCAGGTGGTGCGCCGCCTCTTCGACGGCTAGTTGGTAATAGCTCTTATGCTGACTGGGTGAAACATCCGATGTAATGTAACGGGGACCCTGTCCTTCCAGAAATTCCGTGTGCAGGGCGTCGGAGAAATAGTAAATCTTCTTGGGCTGCCAGGGTTGCAATCCCTCGGTCAAATTCATAATGCCATGGCGATTTCTCGGCGCCGATATCTGCTCGGGGAACGCCGTGGCGTCTCCCGCCAGATCAAATGCCTCCGTGGCAATGACGCCCGCCGCCTGATGATCGTCGTGATTCTCCCCGGCCACGTACACGGGCAGCCAAGTCAGGATCACTTCAGGGCGCGTCAACCTCACCAACCGCACCGCCTCTCCCAAAGCCCGACCGTGATCCCACGTCTCGAGCGACTGCAAGACATTTTGTCCAGGAGTGTCGGTTCCACACAAGAACCACACGTGCAGCACGCCGAACCTGGCCAACGCCTCGCGCGCTTCCGTCGAGCGAATGGCCCCCAACGCGGCGGCCTGCGCATTACTGACAACATCACCGCCGCCATTGCCGGGAGTGCCGAAAATTGCAGCAACGCGCTTGTGCTCATCGAAAATAGCCCGCGCCAGGTAGCCGGTAACCTCTGTCTCGTCGTCAGGATGGGCCACGATGACCAAAATGTCGGTTTTGAAGCGTTCGTCCGCCGGCGAGTTCGGGGGAGCTTCGGGGATTTGCCCCGTATCCACAATCGGGCCCCCGCTCGGGCCGGCGGCCAGTGATTTGTTAGGCGACAGGAGCAGCATTCCCACTAGCGCGGTAGCCGCCAGAAAGCTGAAACTCAACAACCACCCTTGTTTTCTCCTCAAGTTTTCCCCCCCGTTTCATTTACCTAATGTGTCGTCAGCGTTTTCTTCAGCCAATCGACCATCTTTTGCTTGTAAAACATCCAATCGGAATGCCCTTCCCAGTTCTCCATGCCGTGCGGAGCTTTCTCCAGCAGAATGATCTCGTGCTTGGCGTGAACTTCCTCCAAGCGCCTGGCATACTCTTCGGTCCCCGGGTAGAGATCATCCCCGGTGCCCTGGATGATCAGCATCGGGGGCATCTTGGCGCTAGCATGAAATAGCGGCGAGTATTCGCGCAGAGTGGCCGTGTCCTGATTCGCAAACATGCGCCGAAACATGCGATTGAAATCGGCATCCTCTTTCCAGCGCACGAAGTTGTAAACACCGTAGAACGAGACCACGGCCTGAACTTCGCAGCCGGGGCAAGGCATTGAGGCCACCTGCGCCACCAAATGCCCGCTCGCCGACTCGCCAAGTAATGCTACCCGATTCGGGTCCGCATGGAACCAGTCGGCATGCCGGCGCACGAAACGCACAGCGTTGCGCACGTCCTCCAATTGCTCGATAACGTGAACGTAGGGAGTGAGGTGGTAATCGATGGAGAACCACGCGAATCCGGCTTGCATGAGGGGGGCAAAAACTGGCGAAACATAGCTAACCTTGTCGCCGGCTTCCGAACCGCCGCCGTGGACGATGATGACCGCCGGGAATGGGCCTCCCCCCTCGGGAATGTCAGTGTCCATCAGCAGGTCGCGTCCACCGGGCCGTGAGTAAGGAACGTCCTTCCACAGACCGCCCCGGTCGCCCCGCAGCCATGCCCGAAGTTCTTCCTTCCAGTACCACTGGTCGGGGGGCCAATTCTCAAAATTATGGATGGCTCCGGCAACGGGGAAATAAGTGCAGCCCTGAAGCTGCTTACCGAAGTCTTGAACCTCGGCGGCCTTCACTTCCTCGTCCCCGGTGCCCTGGATCATCAAAACCTTGGTGGTGGCTGGAAAACCGCCTGGCTGCTGACCCTCCAGCTTGACGCCGAAGGTGACCACTCCCTCAAAAGGGGCGCCTCGCGCCAGAGCCAAATCGATGGCAGCCCCCGTGTCTTCGCCGATCAGAACCATTTGCGAGGTGATGTTGAAGCGGCCCAGGCAGCGGATGTAATCGAGCGCAGCGCGTACGTCGTCTACCGATCCATAGTCTACGGAAAACCACGTATACCCCGCCTTATCCAGAAGCGGAAAAAGCTGGTTGAGGTGGGTGCTCTTGTTGCCCGAGCTGCCGTGGATGATTACCGCCGCCGGCCGCGGCTCGCCCGCCGGGGCGTATGCATCAAGCGCGTATCCACGTTCATAAACAAGATTGCTCCGCGCTCCCGGCAGAATGAAATTCTCTTCGAACCCTTGGGCCACGGGAGGCGCGCACGTGCTTGTTCCGATCAGCAGCGTGGCGGCAAGAGTCATGAATGAGAGCATAAAAAAGATGAATGGGACCCGCGGGTGGACGCCGCAGAAGCCGCCCCTTCCGCAGGCCGCGAATCATGACAGGTTTCAAGAAGGTTTTCAAATCAGAACAGCAATGCGATACGCCCGCCGTCACCGGCGCACCCCGGAACAAATTGGTGAATAGTCTCCTCAAACCTCTTATGTGTGTGACCAGTATTAGGATTTGCTCAACCGGTGCCGAACTCCCGACCCTGTCGGGAGTTCGGCGCTACCCGTTTTTCCACCAACTTGCTAGAAGCGGAGGTGCAATCCGAACTGCATCTGGCGCATCGCCGTCGCGGCGTACGTGATCTGGCCGGCGCCCGATACGTCGATGGTATTGGCGGGTTGCCCGTAGTTGTCGATGTTGAACGCGTTATAGTTTTCCCATCGGAACTCCAGCGTCTTGTGCTCGGTGATCGTGAACGTCTTTTCCAGCGCCAGATTGACCATGTATTGCGCGGGTCCCCAGAGCGAATCGTTGGAGGCCGTGCCATCGCGATAGGGCGCTTGCGGGTCGCTGAACGCTGCCGGGTTGAACCACTCCGCGGTCGATTGATTCGCGACGCTGGGGTTACCGATTTTGTCAGCCCGAACGCCGTTGAAGTCGGCATTGACCGACGCCGTGTTGGACACCATGGGAGAGAACGGGTGTCCGGAGTCGAGCGTGGTGATGCCGTCCAGACTCCAACCTCCAAGGATTAGATCCAGGGCCTTGCTGTTGGCGGAGCCCCAGCGCCGGCCGCGGCCGTAGGGAATCTGCCAGACGTTGGTGAACGAGACGGCGTGGGTGGAATTGAAGTTGAGCGGTCCGTAGGACGCACGCACGTCGTAATTGTTGTCGAACCCGCCGCCGCCGAAGCTACTGATGCCCATGGCCTTCGAGTAGGTATAGTTGAGCGTGAAGTCGAGACCGTGGGAAGCGTGCTTCTCCAGCTTGGCTTGCAGGCCGTTGTAGTTGCTGGTGTCGCAGTTGCACGTGTAGTAGATCCCCTGTTCGAGTCCGAATTGGGGATAGAACGGCCGGCGTGAGTCGAAGTCGCCGGGACCGGGAACTGCCTGGTTGATGTTGGGATTCTCATACAGATGCCGCCCCACGTTGCCGATGTAAGCCACCTGGAAGGCCAGCCCGCCCGCGAACTGGTGCTGGACGGTGGCGTTCCAGAAGTAGGCCTCGGGGATCCGGTAATGATTCAGCGGCCAGAACCAGTTGTAGACGCTGATGCCGTCCGGAAGCGGATACGTGCCATTCGACCCGATGGGCGGATTGACCGGCAGGGCGGGACCCGTCAGCAGGTTGAAATCCGGGGTGTAGGGGTTTGCTTGGGGAATCGTTTGCCCATTGAGAATGGGAGGGTTGTACTCAAGCCCCTGCCCGAAGATCGAGCCGTACCCGGCCGGAGTGAAGCCCCACCCATAGCCGGCGCGGAGGACGGTGTGAGGCTGCAACTGGTAAGCTATGCCGAGACGCGGCGCGAACCCCAGGTTATAAGGCTGGACGCCCAAATTGAGGGAGTTGCCGCCAAGACCAGCGACAAGCACATCCCCGGTGAGCGGATTGAATGTGCCGGCGCCACCGGCTTTCGCGGCGCCTTGGGGCAGGTAATTCTCCCAGCGCACGCCATAGTCCAGGGACAGCTTGTGCGTGACACGCCATGTGTCTTGCACATAGAGGAAGATGCGCGTCTCGCGCAGGCCGGGATATAGGCCGATCCCCGTGAAATAGCGCCCAAACGACGACGGTTGGCCGAGCAGGAAGGAAGCCATACCGGCGCCGGTAGTGGCATTGCCGTTGGCGAGCGCGTCGACCGTGGCGTTACCGGTAACGGAATCCGTAAAGGTGATTTCGCCGGAACGGTGCTCGTCACTGGGAATCCGCTGCTGCTGGTCGCGGGGAATCTCAGCCCCCCACTTGATCGTGTGATTGCCGAGTTGCTTGGTCCAATTCGTGATCCAGTCGAATTGATTCTCCGTCTCCTTCAACGGGCAGTTGCACCCATTCACTCCCAACGCATATCCGAAATTAAACCCGCCGTTTCCGCCGATGTAAAATGCCGGCATGCCGCTGGTGGCCTGGGATCCCAAGTTCAAGTTGGGTAGACCCGCCTCCGTGGCGGGATCGGTACCAACTCCGAACGGTTCCACGCGGATTCGATAACGAAAGGTACCAAACCGAACCTCGCCGACAAGGGTGGGACTGAAGGTATACGTGAGCCCAAGCGCCAGGCTCTGGTTGCGGTCTAGCGATTGGCCGGCGAAGTTGAAAAAGGCGGGCCCACCCGCCTCCGCCCCAAATGCGGCCGGCGCTTCGATGGTGAAATCCGCCAGGGAGTAACGCGCGAAGAAGTTGGCTTTCTCGGAGATGTTGTAGTCCAAGCGAACATCTGGTTGATCGACATCAAAAATCTCCGAGCCGGAGGCGGTGTAATTGTTAAAGATGGCGCCCGCGGCGCCCCGATTGGGAGCCGGGAGGTAAGCCATGATATTGGTCAGGGGTTGCGAAACGGGGATAACGTTCACCTGGCCGTTGGTGGTAATGGCCTCGCGTCCCGTTCCATCCGAAATTCCCGTCGTGGGGTCAAACACCATGCCCGCCTGCGCCGGGGCCGAGCCGCCCTCGGTGGTGGGTACCATCAAAGGATTTCCGCACGCACTGGCGGAAACCGAACCGTCGGCGCAAATGTAATTCCCCAGCAGACTCTGGAGATTGCCACCGCGCTCTGCGGTCGTAGGAACCGTGGTGATCAGCGATCCGCCATTCCGTTGGCGTGATCCCTGGTAATCGCCGAAGATAAAGACCTTGTTCTTCTTGATCGGCCCCCCCAGCGACCCACCAAATTGATTCCACCGGAGCGGCGGCTTCAATTGCGTGAAGGGATTGGCGGAGTCGAAGATATCGTTTTGGAGATACTCAAATCCCGTCCCGTGCAACTGATTGGTCCCGGACTTCGTCGTCGCTTGCATCAGAGCTCCCGCGACGGAGCCGAACTCAGCGTCGTAATTGCTGGTGGTCACTTTGAGTTCCTGAAGGGAGTCAATGTTGGGGTTGATGATGGCGATCGCCAGAAGGGGGTTCTGGTTTTCCGTGCCGTCCAGCAGGAATCCGTTGGCGGTGAAGCTCTGGCCGTTAAAGTCAACCTGCAATCCCGACTGCGGGTTCTCACTCGCGGCAACCTGAAAGCTATCCGCAAAGGCGCCCGGCATAATCAACATGAGATCGGTCATATTCCGACGCAGGACCGGAAGGGCGGCCAATTGACTGGTGGAGAGGGTGTCGCTTAACTCCGCTCGGTCCGTCTTGAGCAAGGGAGTTTCCGTCGTGACCGTCATGGTGCTGCTGGCTTTGCCGATCACCAGGTGAGCATCGACGCGGGTGGCGGCATCCACGTCAACGGTCGCGTCAGCCACAAAGGTTTCGAAGCCTGACGGTGCGATTGTGACGCGATAGTGCCCTGCCAACAGGTGTGTCTGAATGTAGTTTCCATCGGAAATCGTTTGTACTTTGTAATCGACTCCGCGGTCCAAATCCCGGATGGTCACGGTTGCGTTGGGGACCACAGCTCCGGTGGGGTCAGTGACCGTCCCGAAGATGCTGCCAGATACCGCTTGGCCAAAAGCAGGTTGGATCTGAGTGAGGGCAAAGAACAACAGCAAGAAGAGGAAGTACGGTGATGGCTTTCTCTTTCGAATCATCGGTTTTCTCCATTCTGGTATACGCGATCATTGCCTCCCGCGCCCCCTGGCATCAGGATACCCAGCCGTCTTTGGAGAGGCAGTGGTTTTAGATTTGCCTACCAAAGCGAGTTCGACTCTTTAATTCCGAGTGCCCTGTAAGAACACAAAAACCCACGGCCGGATTTTCTTCCGACGGTGGGTTGGGATTAGATCGTTTTGATTAGCGCCCTGCTAAGCATGCCCTCCACACGCCGGCTCTGTTGCTGTGCAACAGCACTCGATCGCGACGAATTGGATGATGTTTGCCATGGTTGAACTAATCAGCATAATGAGCCGGGCCGGGAAAGTCAACGCGAAAAAGGAATGCGGGGCGGGGACTAAAGAACCGGGGTCAGGATGACGAATTTGGCCGCGTCCCGTCAGCAGCAAATCGCTGATCGCGCGAAACATCTTCCACGGGAACTCCTTGCTCTTGCGGACGAAGGCGGCATCGGGAGGTTCAAGCGTGAAAAACGTAAGGGCGCGCAGGAGTCCGCGATGAAGTGAGTCTGCCTTCAAATTCATCCGCTGACCTCGCTGATCTTGGGTGGTTGACAAATACATATCTTTTATTATATATTCGAAAAAGATATGAAGAACAAACCTCTCAATATTGCCCTAAGCCTTTACGAGATTGCCGGACCGATCTTCGTGTCCTTGAAAGAAGAGGTCAATCCCGCGAGCCATAGGGTGCGTTCTCATCCATACGTTAAAGAGCTGACTTTTACGCAACTTCGGATTTTGCTCGCCATTGAGTATGGAAAAAACCAAGTCGGTAAATTGGCCCGAAGCGCACATGTCGCCCAACCTGCCATGTCTAAAGTCGTTGATCATCTGATCCGCCTAGGTTTTGCTCGCCGTGATCCTTATCCCACTGATCGCAGGAAGATAAAACTGAGCTTGACTCCGAAGGGCAGTGCCATGACGGGACGTGTTCGCCTGAAGGCGGCGGAGAAGTACGTGGACGCGATAAAGAATCTTTCCCCAAGTGACCGGAAGAAATTGCTCGATGGCATCACGGTGATTTTCAGTGTCCTGGAAAAAACGAGAAAGGAAAACACATGAAACTTGATCCGAAAAAAACAGCTTTACTGACTCTCGATTTCCAGAAAGGAATTTTGGGATTCGCCCCCGGTGCTGAGGCCATCATCACCAATGCCTCCAAGGCCGTGGAATTTGCCCGAAAGAAACAATTTCAAATCATCCATGTGGGACTGGGATTTTCCGAAGGCCATCCGGAAATTCCCGATACTGACATCTTGTTTAACAGGAGGGTGAAGCAAACCAATCTCTTCGTAAAGGGCACGCCCTCCGCCGAATTCCACAGCTCTATCTTCCGCCCCGGAGACCTGGTGGTCTACAAGCAACGAGTCGGGGCATTTTCGGAGAACCATCTCCATCTAATTCTTCGCTCCCGTGGCATTGAAAATCTGGTGTTCTTCGGAATTTCGACGAGTGGTATTACTCTTTCCACGCTAAGGCGGGCATCCGACCTGGATTATCGCTGCGTCGTCCTCAAGGACGCCTGTTTCGACGCCGATCCGGAAGTTCACCGCGTTCTCACCGAGAAGATTTTCCCGGCACAAGCAACCGTCGTCACGGTTGATGCCTTCATCGCCGAGCAGGGGGAATGATTGAGTTCGGAGAGCTCCCAGGAAACATTGCAACAATCCGAGGCAAATAGCGCGGGGCTGCCCCCTTCGGAAGGATGGCGTAACACCTTTTCCGCCTTACGCAATCCTAATTACCGCTATTTTTATGCGGGGCAAACCGTTTCGCTGATCGGTACGTGGACCCGCACCGCCGCCTTAGGGTGGATTGCCTTTCAGTTCACCCATTCGGAATTCTTGCTGGGTACTGTTTTCATGCTCAATTCCCTTCCCATTTTCCTTTTCGCCGTTTATGCCGGTTCGCTGGCCGACCGTATTCCCAAAATCAGGATTTTTACTTTCACGAGTTGGTTCTCGCTGCTGTCTTCGTTGACTTTGGCCGTCATGTTGTTCCGTGGTCCCGTTCACATTGCCTATCTTATGATCTTTGCCGCCCTTTGGGGGCTATCCACCACCTTTGAGATGCCCTCCCGGCAGACCCTCATGGTGGAACTGGTGGGCAAGCATGATTTAGTGAACGCCATCGCGCTGAACAGCGCCATGGTGAATTCGGCCCGGGTCATCGGTCCCGCTATTGGAGGTCTTGTACTGGCTTTCTTCGGGGCTGGCTGGTGTTTTCTTTTGGATGCCATGAGTTATTTGGCGGTTCTTTATGCGATTCACAAGATCGAGCTTCCCGCATCGCACTACGCGCCTGAAAAGGTAAAAGCCGACTGGAAATATACTTTAGAAGGTTTCAAGTATCTAAAAACAAATTCCGCCATAGCCCAAACGGTAACCCTGCTTTTCATCATGGGGCTGGGAGGATGGGCCTACCTATCCCAGCTATCCGCCTTCGCGGTAACTCAATTGAAGATGGGTGCCCAGGGCTATGGCTGGCTTTTGGCCCTGAATGGCCTCGGCGCTTGTACCGCCGCTTTATTCGTTGCCACACAAGGATCTCGTATCGTCCATGTTAAATCGCTTTATATCGGCGCGGGCATTTTTGCAGCTTTCGTCATTCTTTTCGGTTTCATGCATCAACCGGCCGGCGCGGGCTTCCTGCTTTTCTTTGCGGGGTTCGGCATCATCTTGTTTTATTCCATCGGAAATAGCATCATCCAAACCCAATCCCCTGATCACCTGCGAGGAAGGCTGATGGGAATTTGGGCTCTGGTCTTCGGCGGGAGCTTGCCGGTCGGAAGCTTCTGGATGGGCGTCATCGCCCAAAGGGTGGGTTCGGGTCACGCCTTGCAGACGGGCGGCCTGTTCTGCGCCCTGGGGGCTTCCACCGTCTATTTTTTGGGACGAAAAAATCGGGGTTAATCATAACCATCGCAATAACTGGAACTGCAACCGGACACGTGGTCGGTCATTGAACCGCTATCGAACTCATATGCTATCCCGAGGGGGGGACGAAGCGATGGGTTCGCTCGTCCCGGCGCAACTCGGGGTTGTTCAGATCCCGCTGGGGCTGTGGCAGCGCTCCCAAGACTATTTCATCAACCTGTCGGGATGCACGATAGGGGGAGCCGCTGAAGTTGGGTAATGGTAAAGTTTACCCAAGGCTGGCTGCTTAGGTTGATCAAAACCCAAACCCCGGCAATCACGCGCCGGGAAGAACTCAAGCGAAAGGCACGGTGGAAATGATGAGACGATTCACTTCGGAAGTTTCGCTGGCACGCCTTATAGGGGTTACCGCCTCGATTCTCGTGTTCGCAATGTGCGGCTTGGCCCAGCTTGGCGGTCCTCCTCCGCCGAGCACACGTCCCACTCCGCTTCCACTCTCGGGGCGAAATGGGCAAGGCGGCGGGGTCGTCGCCACCGAGGCGCCGGTTCCCAGCACCACCACCAGCGTGAATGCCATTAATCCGACGATTTCAGTGTCAGGCGCCTACAGTGGGAGCACCAAAAGCACGGCGGCGATTCCATTTTCGGGGAAGCCGTCGCTCGAGGACGCGATCCGGCGCGGCCTCGCCTACAACCTGGGAGCCGTAGGCATGACCCAGGCGTTGCGACAGTTGCGCGGTCAGGCGAAATCCGCCCGGAGTGGGCTGCTGCCGAACTTCAGTGCCGACGTTGCCGATACCGAGGAGACCTTCAATCTGCGATCCCTCGGTTTCAACTTCAGCTTTCCCGGGTTCGCGCTGCCCAACGTGGTTGGGCCTTTTAACGTTTTGGATGTGCGCGGGCGCGTTTCGCAGAGTGTCGCCGATTTCACGGCCATCAACAATTATCGTTCCGCGCAGCAACTGGCCCGTGCCAGCAACTTATCCGCGCAGGATGCGCAGGATTTGGTGGTGCTCGCGGTAGCCGCCTCCTATCTTCAGGTGATCGCCGCCAACGCGCGGGTGGAAGCGGCGCGTACTCAACTCACGACCGCCAACACCCTTTATCAGCAGGACATTGACCGCCTGAAGTTTGGCAAGATCGCGCAGATCGACGTTAATCGCAGCCGCGTCGCGATGCTGCTCGATCAGGAACGCCTGATTACGCTGCAAAATGAGCTCGCCAAGCAAAAAATCACCCTGGCCCGTCTGACGGGATTGCCCCCGAATGAGCAGTACGAAATTTCGAACGCCGTTCCCTATGCGCCTGCCCCGCCTCTTAGTCTCGACGATGGCATCAAACAGGCATTCGACCACCGCGCCGACCTGAAAGCTGCGGAGGTGCAGGTAACGGCGGCGGAGCGGGCGCTGGCCGCGGCGCGCGCCGAACGGCTTCCTTCTGGCTCTGTCAGCGCCGACTACGGTGGTATTGGTTCTCCTCTGACGTTGCGCCCCACCTATACGGTTTCGGCTACCCTGAGTGTGCCGATCTGGAATGGCGGCCGCACGGCCGGAGATATCGAACAGGCGCAGGCCGCTCTGGCACAGCGTCGCGCGGAACTCGAAGACATCAGAGGTCAGGTAGAAGGTGACGTTCGGACCGCTTATCTGGATGTGGTGGCAGCCGCCAATCAGGTGGACGTGGCGAAGCAAAACCTCGACGTCAACCAGGAAACCTTGGGCCAGACCCGCGTGAAATTCGAGAGCGGCGTGAGCACGAATGTTGACGTCGTCCAGTCGCAGGACTCGGTATCCAGCGCCCAGCTCGATTATATCGATAGCATCTTCGCCCATAACCTGGCGAAGTTAAGCCTCGCCCGGGCCCTGGGAGGGGCCGCCGATAAACTAACGCAGTTCCTCAACGTCCAATAAGAGGGGAGTGGGATATCCCCCGCTCGGTAGTGTCCACATTTGAGGCGTAGCGCCGGCTTCCAGCCGGCACCTCGAGTTTCTATATTTCCTGCTCGGCACCACCCCGTCGCCAAGGGCGTCGCCCCTCCTCATCCGAGGAGGGGAGCCTTTGCGAACGCCCCTCCGGGATCAGGAGGGGAAACGCGGTCGCGCCGGGGTGGTTTCCGGCACGCGAGTCATAGCGTAACTGAATTTAGAAACTCCAGCCGGGGGCGAAGCGCCATCGAATCCCAGGCGGGCTTGCTAATGGGGACAGCCTTGGCCTCCCGCCGCTCCCTGGCGAGGTCAACTCGCCGCTCCGATCCTCCGTGACCGCCGAGGCGGCCTCCGCGACCCCGGGCTCCCCGCTGCGGGAACCTCCCCTTCGGACAGGGTGTCTTTATCATTAGGCTAAGAGTGTAGCTATTATACTCTTGACAAAGATATTGCCCACCTGTATACTAAGGGTTGAGGATTCCTGCCCGCCGGCCGCTCAACGCGCTACGACTCCCGGCAGGAGCTTGGCGGGGGCCGGGAGATGCCGATGTCTGTGGTGGCAAATGCCTCCATCCGCCCTTCCGCCGATGGCCTTGGAGGCCAGAATGTATATGAAAACACAGTAGGTTATGGGGAGATGCGACATTCACTGAAAATTTCAAGTCATTGAAAACCAAGTCCTTAATTGCCATGGTCCTTGCCGGCACAGAAAAAACGGGGGATAAAAAATGCAGGCTTATCCCAGAATGTATCTGAGAACAAAGGGGATACTATTTTGACTTGGCGCAAATTCACCC
>Ga0181527_1004256_pt1 | contig 12339 bp, 11 predicted proteins | sample PEATcosm2014_Bin_30_FD_119762 | JGI IMG/M metagenome (GOLD analysis project Ga0181527, IMG submission 119762) | Peatland microbial communities from MTU Mesocosm Facility, Houghton, MI, USA - PEATcosm2014_Bin06_60_metaG | ecosystem: Environmental > Terrestrial > Soil > Wetlands > Peat | place...
CCGCCCTGTGCCACGCGGGCATGGTCGTGGCCCTGGCCCTCTTGCCGCAGGTCTACCCGCGACTGGGCATGATCTGGCTGGCCGGCGTCGCGGCCATCGCCGTCCTCTTGGTTTACGAGCACTGGCTCGTTCGCCCCGACGACCTCAGCCGCGTGAACCGGGCCTTCTTCCACGTCAATGCGGTCGTGAGCGTCGGGTTGCTGACGGTGGGAATGGTGGAACTGTTCGGGTAGTTTTCAGTTGTCAGTTTTCAGTTTTCAGTTCTTGGAGAATGGAAGTGCAAGACTTTCGCAAGCTCAAGGTGTGGCAGAAAGCCCATGCCCTCACGTTGGCGGTGTACGGTGCCACGCGGAAGTTTCCAAGGGACGAGCTCTACGGTCTGACCTCCCAGTCTCGCCGGTCGGCAGCCTCCGTGCCGGCCAACATCGCCGAGGGTTGTGGGCGAAATGCCCCTGGCGACTTTGTACGATTTCTTGAGATCGCCGCGGGCTCGGCCAGCGAACTCGAGTATCAACTGCTGCTGGCTCGCGACCTCCGCTTCCTGGCCGGCGGGTCGTACGAGGTCCTGGCTGCGGCGGTCTGCGAGGTCAAGCAGATGCTCGCATCGTTGACGTCCAGAGTGAGGGCAGCGAGATAGTTGTCAGTTCTCAGTTATCAGTTCTTGTAGAATCTGGAACTGAAAACTGAGAACTGAAAACTGACGACTGAAAACTTCCATGCTGCGGGCTCTCCACAACAAGATCGAATCCCACAAACGCCTGTCGGCCACCGAGGGGGAGTATCTCTTCCGGCCCGACGTGGACCTGCACGCGGTGGGCCGCCTGGCCGACGCCGTCCGCCGCCGCACCAACGGCAACCTGGCCTACTACAACGTCAACTCGCACCTCAACCCCACCAACGTCTGCACCTACCGCTGCCCGCTCTGCGCATACAGTTGCAATGAGGGCGACTTGCGGGCCTACGTCATGAGCGACGAGGAGATCGTGGCCCGCGGACGCGAGGCCGCCGCGGCCGGCTGCACCGAGCTGCACGTGGTGGGCGGGGTCCATCCGGCCAAGGAGTTCTCCTGGTATGCCGGCATTCTCCGCCGCCTGCACGAGGCCTGCCCGAAGTTGCACCTGAAGGCCTTCACCGCGGTGGAGATCGCCTGGTTCGCGGAGCTTACGGGCCGGCCGGTGCGGGCGATCCTCGAAGAGTTGATCGAGGCCGGCCTGGGGAGCCTGCCTGGCGGCGGGGCCGAGATCTTCGACCCGCAGGTGCGGGCCGCCATCTGCCCCCGCAAGCCCGACGCCGCCGCCTGGCTGGCCGTGCACCGCGCCGCCCATCAACTCGGACTCCGCTCCAACGCCAGCATGCTCTACGGCCACGTGGAGACCGCCGACCAGCGGATCGACCACCTCTTGCGGCTACGGGAGTTGCAGGACGAGACGGGCGGCTTCCAGGCGTTCATCCCGCTGGCGTTCCATCCGGAGAACACCGCCCTGGCCGGCCTGGAGGGTCCCTCCGCTTTGCTGGATCTCCGCACGATCGCCGTCAGCCGGCTGATGCTGGACAACTTCGAGCACGTGAAGGCCTACTGGATCTCGCTGGGTGTGGGCACGGCGCAGGTAGCGCTGTGCTACGGGGCGGACGACCTGGACGGCACGGTCCGCCACGAGCGGATCCACCACGACGCCGGCGCCGATTCGCCCGAGGCCCTTTCCGTGGCCGAGATTCGTCGGCTGATCAGCGAGGCCGGTTTCGAGCCGGTCGAGCGGGATTCGCTCTACCGGCGAGTGGAGCGCGGGGCGTAGAGGCGGACCGGAACTGCCGGGCTGGTTACCTTGGGCCGTGGTCGCGCTGAGCTGCGGCCCGGGCGTCTGCCGCGCATTCGGCGAAGATGTCCTTGCCGAACCTGGCCCGCAGCCGAGACTCGGATACCCAGTTGTAGCCGTCGGCGTACCAAACGAGATTCTCGCTGACTACGCACCCCGCGACGTGGTTGACCTTGACCCCGTACCGCTCCCGGGCCAGCCGGGAAAACTCGCCGTCCCACGACGCCGGGAGACCATACGTCTTGATCTCGTAGTGTCCACGAGCGTGGTCGGCCCACGCCATGAGCATTCCACGAGGGTAGGCCGAGGACCACCACCCCACGGCGAGCGCGACAAGGCCCACCACAGCGATCAGCGACCGCAACTGGACAGACCCCCGACGGTGAGCCGCCATCGGTGAGCCCCGGCTCCCCAGCTTTTCCTGAAACACGTCTGGTAGCTCCCGAGCAGGCACGCTCAATTGCCAGTCCTGCTCACCTATAGGGGTGCCATGACCAGACCAACGCATCCCTGGCACGGCGTCAGGCAGCCGGGAGCGGGCCGGCGGCAACCAGCTTCTTCTTGGCGGCGTCGACGGCTAGATTCAGACCTTCCAGGGTCCGCGCGCCCAGCAGCACGAGATCGCCGGGCTCTGCGAACACCACCTCGTCGATCGTGAAGTGCTTGCCGATCCGCAGGATGGCGAACCCCACGCTGCGGGTGACGACCTGCCCGTTGCCCATCACGAAGGAAACGTCTTTCTTCTCTCGCGTTACGCCGATCTGCTCCAGCTTCCCGGCGGGTATCCAGGTGTGCTCACTACCGGAATCGACCAGCAGCTTCGGAATGCGAACCGATCTTGAGCGATCCGTGTGGTTCTCGACCTCGCAGGCGACGTGGAAACTGCCCATGATCGGTCTTTTCCTCCCAGCGGCTACTGCCAGCATATCGTTCCCACGCCGCAGGTCAAGATCCACCCCCGCCTTCCGGCGCGGAGGAGCGGCGGGCAGGGCACCACGCGGAGCGTGGTCGCCCGCTAAACTCCTTCTGCCCACTGCTTCACCCCACGTCGCCCAGGTCCAGCGCCTTGCCGTAGCGGGCCATCATCCGCTTACGCAAGAGGGCGTGCTGGGGCAGCGCGAGGCCCGGATCGGAGGCGATCAGGGCCTGGGCGTCGCGGCGGGTCTCGGCCAGGACGTCCGCGTCACGGACGAGATCGGCGATCCAAAAGGGCGGCATGCCGTGCTGCTTCGTGCCGAACAGCTCGCCGGGGCCGCGAAGCTGGAAGTCGCTCTCGGCCAATTGGAAACCGTCCGTCGTGGAGACGAAGGCGGCCAGCCGCTTTTGGGATTCCTCGGTCTGCGGGGCGGCGAAGACGCAGCAGAAGCCGGGAAAGGCCCCGCGGCTCACCCGGCCGCGCAACTGGTGCAACTGCGCCAGGCCGAACCGCTCGCCCCCCTCGATCGTCATCAGCGTGGCGTTGGGCACGTCCACGCCCACCTCGACCACGGAGGTGGCCACCAGCACCTGGAGCTGCCCGCTGCGGAAGCGGTCCATGACGTCGTTCTTTTCCTCGGGCGTCATGCGGCCGTGGACGAGCCCCAAGCGGAAGGCCTCCAGCTCGCCGTTGGCCAGGGCCTCGTAGGTCTCGGCGATGTTGGCCGCCGCGGCGCGGTCCGATTCCTCGACCAGCGGCACGACCACGTAGCCCTGCCGCCCCTCGCCGAGCTTCTTGCGAAAGAACTCCCACCAGCGGGCCCGCTTCTCTTCATCGGCCAGGTAGGTGTGAACCTGCTGGCGGCCGGGCGGGCTGTCGCGCAGGGTCGAGACGTCCAGGTCGCCGAACACGGCCAGCGTCATGGTCCGCGGGATGGGCGTGGCCGTCATCACCAGGTAATGCGGATCGGGACCGGAATGCTTCAGCACGGCCCGCTGCCGCACGCCGAAGCGGTGCTGCTCGTCGATCACCACCAGGGCGAGCTTGCCGAACTCGACGTCTTCCTGGATGACCGCCTGCGTGCCCACCACCACGTCCACCTCGCCGGCGGCGATCTGCTCCAGCAGGGCCGAGCGCTGCTTGGCCGTCAGCCCCCCGGTCAGCTCCGCGCGGCGGACCCGGCTGGCGGTCAGCAGGCGGTCGAAGGTCTGGGCGTGTTGCCTGGCAAGGATCTCCGTGGGGGCCATCAGCACGGCCTGGTATCCGTGGGCCACCGCCAGCAGCATCGCATAGACGGCCACCACCGTCTTGCCGCTGCCCACGTCCCCTTGCAGCAGGCGGCTCATCGGCAGCGGCTGGGCCATGTCCCGGGCGATCTCGCCGATGGCCTGTTCTTGGCCGGCCGTCAGCTCGAACGGGAAGAGCCGGCGGATGCGGGCGTCGATCTGCGCGGTGACCTCCAGCGGCGGCGCCTGCCGCAGATCGTGCTGCTGCTGGCGCCGCAGGGCCATCGCCAGCCCCAGCAGGAACAGCTCCTGGTAGACCAGCCGTCGCCGGGCCGCTTCCAGGCTCTTGTGGTCGTCGGGAAAGTGCAGTTGCAGCAGGGCCCGCCCCAGCGGCCACAGCCCGCGCGCCTCCAGAAACTCTTGCGGAAAAACCTCTTCCAGCCGCTCGGTGTAGCCGGCCAGCACTTCGCGGACGATCTTCCGCACCTGCCACTGCTGCAGGCCCTCGGTGAGCGGGTAGACGGGCAGGATCTTGCCCAGCGGCTCCTCCTCGTCCTCGGCGAGGGTTTCGGCGTGCGGGTGGGACATTTCCCAGACCATGCCGTCGCGGCGCGGCTTGCCGGACACGACCACCCGCTGCCCCAGGGCGAACCGCTCGCGGAGAAACGGCTGGTTGAACCAGACCGCCCGCAGGAAGCCCGTCCGCGAGCGGATCATCACGCCCAGGATCGAGCGGCCCGGCCCGGTGCCGCGGAGCTCGACGTCCTCGACCGTGCCGCGCACGGTTTGCAGCTTGCCTTCCTCGAGCTCATGGACCTCGCGCTGCAGGGTCAGGTCTTCGTAGGCTCGGGGGAAGAAGAAGAGCACGTCCTGGGCGGTCGAGAGGCCGAGCCGGGCCAGCAGCTCGACCCGCTGCGGCCCGACCCCCTTGAGAAATTGCACCGGGGTGGCCAGCGCTTCGGCGGGGGATGGTTGCCGGGCAGTCATGAGGCCATTGTAAGAAGCCGCGGGCCCTTTGGCGAGCCGCAGGTCTATCGGCACCCTTCCTGGATCTCGCGCACTGCCTGCTCGAAAGGGACAGGTTCTTCCGGGGCGTTCTTGGCCTCGTCGTAGGCGCGAATATCGTCGAGATCATCCAACTCCTCCACGATCCGCTCCCATTCCGCCAGGGGCAAGAGCACCGCCTGCGGACGCTGGTTCTCATCGACAACATATTGTGGATGGATCGTAAGCATCATATTTCCTCAGGTGTTCGGCAGGTGGGCGGGCCACCATTCCAGTATTCGTCGCAGAACCGGTGCTTGTCAAGCCGCGCTCACTTCACCACGGCGGAAGGGATGTTCGGGCTCTTGGGGTTGACGGTGACCGTCTGGCGGGACGGTTCGACGACCAGGTCCATGTCCTCCATCGGCACGGCCCCCAGCAACACCGACTCGCCCAGCACCAGCGCGCCGGTGAAACAGGTTCGCTTCTGAAATCGGATCTGGACCGGCCCGACGTAAGGGACCACATGGGAACGCTCGTCCGCGGTGGTGACCTCGCGTTTCTCGATTTCTTCGAGCCCGAGCTGTACGGCCACGTGCTCGGGGATGCAGATGGTCATCGCGCCGGTGTCCACCAGGGCCCGCAACTTCAAGGGCGAGAGGTCGGGCTTTCTTGGATTGGACAATTCGATATCGGCATGAACCATGCCCATCGTGGCCTCCTTATTGCGGCGAGGAACTACACCAGACCGCTTTGCCCCAGCGTGCAGCCGATCTTGGGCCAGCCCTCGGCGGCCAGGCCCTCGGAGGTGCACTCCAACACTACGAGCGTCTCGTTGTCCAGGCCGAAGGCCAGGCGGTGCGGCGCGACGATCGTGCCGGCCGAGCGGACCGGCGAGCCCACCTCGCTGGTCCAGAGCTTGCGGCCGTGGAAGTTCACGGCGTGCAGCACGCCCGCGTTGTCGCCGAAATAGACCACGTCGTCCTGGCCGATGACCGGGGTCGATTCGACGGGGCCGGCGGCCTGGTACTCCCAGCGTATCTTGTGGCTGTTGCCGTCCAGGCACATCAGGAGTCCGCCGGGCCGGCGGCCGCGGGGCGACTGGCTGACGCCGATGTAGATGTGGCCGAAGCGGTCGAAGACGGGGGAGCCGAGCATTTGGCCGGGCATCTGCGTCTTCCAGAGGACGGTGCCGGTGGCGGCAACGCCCACGAGGCGGTCGTCGGCACCCACCACTACGATGACGCCGTCGGCGGTGCGTGCGGGGGCGGAGCGCAGCGCGCCGACGTAGCCGCGCTCGGACTTCTGGTCCCAGCAGGCGGTGCCCCGCTCCGGTCCCATCTCGATGGCCAGCATGTAGCCCTCTTCCGAGCCGATGTAGAGGATGCCGCCGGAGAGGATGCCGGCGGCGTTGAGCTTCTGCCGGCTGCGGAAGTAGCGGCCGGGCTTCTGCAGGCGGCCGCGGGGATCGACGTGCAGCAGCCCGCCGTCCGGGGCGCTGATCCAGGTGTTGCCTTCCTGGTCGACCACCGGCTGGGCGTAGCCCAGCGGCTCGCCGACGCAGGCCGGCGGCCAGGGCTGTTTGCCCGTGGCTGCCTCGACGGCGTGCAGGTAGCCGTCGGCACAGTGCAGCCGGAGCGTGCCCTGCGGGCCGACCACCACGGGGCCCGGCGCGCGGTGCCCGGTAACGTACTCCCACAGGACCTTGGGCTGGCCGTTCTCCTCGACCAGGGCCACCAGCCGCTCGTGTTGGTGCAGGAAGATGCGGCCGGCCGAATCGACGGCCGCCGCGTTGGCGATGGGCGAGGCCACGGTGTCCGGTGGGGTTTCCTGGGGAAACAACCAGGCCAGCCGCTCAATCTTGGCCGGTTTGGCGGGCGGAGCGGGGCGGGCTGGTTGGGACGCGGCGGGCCGCGACTTCTCGGCCACCGCCGACCCAGAGGGGGCCGCCTGGCGCTCGGCCGGCCGTGGAGTGGTCTTCGGTGGTGTGGCAGGCGGCGGTGGCTCCACGGGCGAACCCCGCGACGCGGGCACCGGGCTCGGCACGGTCGCGGGGCTTTGCCCCGGCATACCGGCCAGCGGCGGCTGTTTCGGCGACCCAGAAGGTGCCCGCTGCCGTTCGGCCGGGCGCGGTGCGGCCTTCGGGGGGGCAGCAGGTGACGGTGGCTCCACGGGCGAACCCCGCGACGCGGGCACCGGGCTCGGCACGGTCGCGGGGCTTTGCCCTGGCGGCGGCGACGGGGCGGTCCGCGCGGGTGCTGCGGGCCGCCTCAGCTTCGCCACGGTCGATTCCGCCGCGGGGGGCGGCGGCGGCCGGGTGCCCTCCGGCTGTTGGGCCGCCGGAGGTTGGGCCCCAGCGGGCGGCGCGGCCTCCTGCGGCACGGGCTGCTGGGGCGCGGGCTGTGTCTGTTGCGGCGCCGATGCCGCGGCCGGGATCTGCGGCCCAGCCGCCGGCGGCGCCTGCGGTGGAGGTGGCTGTGCCGGAGGTGCGGGCGGGGCGATGGGCGGCTGCGGCGCGGCTGGCGGCGGGGGAAACACCGTCCCTCGCGGCGGCTGGGTACCCGGGTACGGTGAATAGGGTCGCACGCCCGGCGGCCGCACGCCTGGCGACCCAGGGGGTACCCCGGCAGGCACGCCCGGCCAAGGCCCCTGGGGCTGCTGGGGTGGAGGGACCGATTGGCCCGGCCAGGCCGCGGCGGGCGGCTGGGGGCCGGCGGCGGGGGCAGGCCAGCCGCCGCCCGGCGACCCAGAGGGTGGCCCGGCGGGCGGCACCCCCGGCCACGTAGGAGCAGGCGGCGCGGGCTGCTGCGGCCAGCCCTGCGGGGCCTGGGGCATCGCCGGCGACCCAGAGGGTACCCCGGCGGGCATCCCCGGCCACGCAGGAGCAGGCGGCGCGGGCTGCTGCGGCCAGCCCTGCGGGGCCTGGGGCATCGCCGGCGGCCACCCACCGGCAACGGGCTGCTGAGGCATGCCGGGTTGCTGGGGCATGGGCTGCTGCGGGGGCATTCCTTGCGGCCCCGGCCAGCCCGGCGGCGGTTGCGGCACGCCAGGCATCCCGCCCTGTGGGAGCCATGGACCGCCTTGCCCAGGCGGCCCCATCGGGATCAAGCGGAACAGCCCCACGGCCTGACGCCCACACTGCGGACAAGTGAACGGCTGGGTCGGGCGCTGAATCTGGTAGCCGCACTGGGTACAGCGGTAAGTGTTCATTTCACGGCCACGCTGGCCTTGGTGTAGACTTTTCCATTGTCTCGCAGCACGACCCAGCCAAGGACCTGCGTGATTTCCACACCGCGCTGGGGTGCGTTGTGCCGCATGGCGTCGAAGCGCTCGCCGGGATGGACCAGCTCGATGGTGTTGGGGATGCCGGCCTCGGCGCAGGCCCGCTCGAGCGATGCCACGAGGGCCTTCTCCATGTCGCTGGGCTGGTTGGTGGCGCGGGGATGCCAGCGGTAGTAGGCCTCGCCGATTTCCTTCAGCAGCGTGGGCATGCGCTCGGCGGGCGAGGAGCGGAAGATCATGAGGTTGCCGACCAGCGAGCAGGCCGAGGCCTCGCCCGCCAACATGCCGCTGAAGAGTTGTTGCCGCGAGGGTTCCAGGGCGGGATTGTCGGCCAGCTCGCGGCCGAGGATCGCCCCTTGCCAGTCGCCGCCGATGGCGGGGGTCTTGGACGGTTCCGGCTCGGGCGGGTGGAGCTCTTGCGCGATGGCCCGCAGGCCCGCCTCGACCCGCTGCTGGACGGCGGCCACCTGCTGCTGAATGGCCGTGAAGTATTGGGGCAGGGCGTTGAAGTACTGCGGCAGGAGTTCCTGGAGCTGGCGGAGGCCGCCGCCCAGGGCCGTGTGCTGCTCGCTCAGTCCGTCGCGGACCTTGACGAGGTTCTGCACGAAGGCGTCCCGCAGGGCTTCGATGGCAGCCGGCCGCTCGGCGAGCGACTTGCACTTGGCATCGACCTGGTCGAGCTTGTCGGCCAGGGGCCGCACGGCAGACTTCAGGGCCGCCTCGCTCAGTCCGGCGCCCTCGGTCGACGCCGCCGACCCGGAAGATACCCCGGCACGCGAGACCGACAGGGCCACCTGGTCCAACTTGCCGTACAAGGCATCCAGCTTCTGGTCCATCCCCCGGTTGCCCCCCCCGGAGAGCTGATCGAGCTTCGCTTCGCGATCGACCAGGTAGGCGGTGACCTGGTCACGGGCCTGGTCCAGGAGCCGGCCGAGGTGTTCCAGGCGTTCGGTGAGGGCCACCAGCGGGCTGTCCTGGGCGCTGGAGGCGGCCGCGCCGAGCGTGGCGGCCGGGCGGACGGGGGCGTCGGAGCCCTTGCGTTGGGCCGGCGCGGCCTCGACAGCCTCCTCCGGCAGGCCCGCCTCCAACGCGGCGGGGAACTCGCGCTTCGCGCCCGCTGGGGGCGGTTCTTTCTTTCCAGGCCAAAGGGGCATGGCTTAATGCCCTCCCATCTCGATGTTGTCCAGGCCGCCGGTGTCCAAATAGTAGCGCTCGTCGGCCAGGGTTCGCCAACTGAAGAAGACGTTGTCGCCCAAGACGGCGTCCTCGCCGGCCACCACGCCGGCGACCGAATCCACCTCGAGCACCTCCTCCTGGTCCTTGGCGGCGTGCTTGCGCTTGATTTTCACCTGGATCTGCGTGGGACCGATGCGGTCGCCGGGATCCATCTTGAGCAGGTAAACGGGGGTGGCCTGGGCGTTCTCGTCGCCGCTGGCCTTCCGGCCGATGAGCACGCGCTGCGAGCTGGTGGAAAACTCGGTGATGTCCTCGCGGCCCTGCTCCACGACCGGCTCGAAGAGGATCCGCTCCTTGCGGATGCCGGAGGTGGCGTCGGTCATCACGCCCCAGTAGTAGGTGTTCTCGTAGGTGCGGACCTTCATCTCGAACTTGAATTGCGGAAGCATGCCGTGCTTGGCCATGAAGTCGACCGCCGCGCCCACGACCACCGGGCTCTTCGGGTCGATGATCACGCCCGGGTTGTGCCCCTTCTCGTCCTGGTAGGGGTACCAGTTGCCGGCGTAGTGGTTGAACATGGGGACGATCCGCGAGGGGGTCAGCGGCACGTACATCTTTACGAGCTGCTGGATGTAGCCGAGCTTCGAGGGCAGCCCGGCCAGCAGCACCACGTCCACCTCTTGCTCGACGATGCGGTGGCAGAAGTCGTAGAGCATCTCGTCGAAGACGTCGTAGACCACGCTCTCGAAAGCCGTGCGGTCGAAGACCAGGTTCAACTCCTGCTGGGCGTTGTAATAGCCCGGCCCGCGCAAGCGATCGAACACCTTCTGCAGCGATTCGACCACCACGGGATCCACCAGCTCGGGGTCGGTGTGCGTGATCGGATCGGACAGGTCGTCGCCGGCGTTGACCAGGTAGGCCTGGGCCAGCGGCACGAAGAGGCGGTTCATCCAGTGCACGCGGTTCGCGCGGAACTCGCGGTTGCGGGGCACCTCCGGGCCGAAGAGCAACTGCACGTCCTCCTCTTCCAGGCCGATGGAATCGGCGAAGGCGGGCAGGATGATCGTCTCCAGCAGCCGCTTGACCAACTGGTCGCCGCCCAGCGAGATGCCGTCCTGGTGCAGCACCTGCCCGCGGATCGAGTCGTCGATCTTCGACTCGAAGTTGTAGCGGGCGATCATCAGGTCGGTCGTGCCGCCGCCGATGTCGATGCAGGCGATGCGGATTTCGTTGGCTTCGTCGCCAAAGGCTTCGGGCTCGGGGGCGCCGGGGCGGCGCGGGGCGCCGGGGCGCGGGCTGCCCGGCCGGGGCAGCGCCCGGCGGCGGGCCGCCGGCGCCGCGGCCACCGGCTCCGGCGGCTCCTCGACCTTCGGCTTCGCCCTGCCGCGGTCCTGCCGCATCGTGGCGAACCACAGCCGCGGGTCCTGCCCGAGCATCCGCAGCTCGCTCCAGATGTACGTCAGGTGGCAGGCGCTGGCCTCGTCGATGCCCAGGCTCATCTCCGGCTTGCAGCGCTGGTTCTTGCCCAGCGTGGCGGCGAAGATGTTGACGGCCTTCTGCGCTTGGGCGGCGAAGCGGCGCTGCTCGTCCTGGATCATGCCGCTGGGAAAACAGAGCGACAGGGTGCGGATCTCGCGGGGGCGGCCCGCCTCGCCCGAGGCGTTGCGATACGCCAGCGAGTTGACGTAGGTGTAGGCCTGGCAGAGCATCTCGTACAGCGCGGCGGTCATGAGCACGCGCGGGGCGTGCCGCGGCTTGAGCGGCGAGTCCGTGGCGTACTCCTCCTCGCGCGGCTCGCCTTCCTGCAAGAGGAAGTCGCCGTCGTCCTCGTGCACGTAGCGCAGGAAGGGGCCGCGGAGGGTGGCCGCGTACACGCCCGTCTTGCAGCGGTCGGCCGGATCGGCCATGTGCCAGTTGGCCCCCTCCAGCCAACTGGCGTCGTCGGCCCACAGGTAGCGCTTGGGCGAGCTCACCCCGGTGCGGATGTCGCCTTCGGCCCGCATGACCTGCACCACGTCGTCGGCCTCGCGTCCCAGGCGGACCATCGACAGGTCGTCGAACAGCGGGGGGGTGACGACCACCTCGACCTTGGCCTGCCGGCTGCGGCGGCCGCGGCCGAACCAGCCGCCGCGGGCATCTTCCTCGCCCACCGCGTGGTACTCGATCTTCTTCTGCGTCGCCGGCGGCAGGTAGGGCGTGTTGCACCAGTGCGTCTTCGAGGAGAACCAGCGGGCGGCGGGCAGGCTGACGTGTTCCCCCTCTTCGTTCCACGCGTCCAGATGGTAGCGGTTGACCAGCTCGAACGGCAGCATTTGCGGCGTCTGCGCAATCTCGCCGGCCATCTCCACCAACAGCGCCCCCGTGCGGCTGTTGCCGAAGTCGACCACCATGTGCACGTGCTTGGCGTCGCCGGAGACGGCCGTCGCCGGGCGGATGCACAATTCGACGGGCGGCAGGCCGCGGAGCGGCTTGCCCTCCAGGTCCAAGATGCCCTCCAGTTGCACGACGAAGTCCTTGGTGAGCGAGGTGGGCGAGCAGAAGTAGCCGACCTCCGGGTCGCCGCAGGAGGTGTCCACCGCCAGGAACATCCGCGTGGTGCCGGACTGGATGATCTGCCACTGGATGTAAGGATAGGGGCGGGGGGGCTCGTTGGCCTGGCCGGCGGTGGTGCAGCGCTGCCAACCGTAGCCGATCTGGTTGGTCTGGTAGCGGCTGCCGCCGCGCAGGGGGACACAAACGATCTGCACCGCCGTGTTCGCGAAAAGGATGTGCATGGTCGCTAACGAGGTCTTGGGTCTTGGGTCTTGGGCCTTGCGTCTTGGCTCTTGGCGGGACTAGGTGCGTCCCGGTTTTGGCTCCCGGCCTCCCACCTTGCGGGCCTGATGGATCTCCGCCATAATCCGATCCCAATCGGGATCGTCTGCCAGCGCTCCCGCGGTGC
>Ga0181527_1004258_pt1 | contig 12337 bp, 7 predicted proteins | sample PEATcosm2014_Bin_30_FD_119762 | JGI IMG/M metagenome (GOLD analysis project Ga0181527, IMG submission 119762) | Peatland microbial communities from MTU Mesocosm Facility, Houghton, MI, USA - PEATcosm2014_Bin06_60_metaG | ecosystem: Environmental > Terrestrial > Soil > Wetlands > Peat | place...
CACGATCGCGCACCTGCCGCACGGCGCCGTGGTGCTGCCCGGCCTCGATACTGATCTCGACGAAGAATCGTGGCAACTGATCGCCGGCGACGAGCCCCCACCCTACCCTCCCCCGCGAGCGGGGGAGGGTAGGGTGGGGGCCGCGCCGGGCCATCCGCAATTCGCGATGCAGGCTTTGCTTACACGCATCGGCATCGACCGCGGCGCCGTCACCGTTTTGGCGGAGCCGCGCGGACGCGAGCGGCTCGTCTCCGAGGTGCTTCGCCCCGCCGCCGCGACCGACTTGTGGCGACGGCAAGCGACCGATCCCGGTTTCGAGGCCCATGCCGATGCGGCGCTGCAGACGCTGACCATGATCGAAGCGGCAAACCCGGAGGAAGAGGCGCTTGCCATCGCGATTGCGCTGCGCGAGGCGGTCGATCAAGGCAAGACGGCGGCGCTGGTCACGCCGGACCGCGCGCTGGGGCGGCGCGTGCTCGCGGCTCTCGCGCGCTGGAATATCGCGGCGGAGGATTCCGGCGGCGATGCGCTGGCCGACACGCCGGCCGGGGTTTTTGCGCGACTCGCCGCAGCGGCGGCGCTCGATGGCGTTGCGCCGGTCACTTTGCTCGCGCTCTTCAAGCACCCGCTGTTGCGGCTTGGTCAGGGCGACAATGAACGCGCCACAGCCACGCTCGAACGCGCCATCCTGCGCGGACCGCGGCCGCGCGCCGGCAGCGTCGGACTGGCCCGCGCGCTCGAAAACTTTCGCACGCAGTTGGAAAAATTCCGCCGCCGCGAGCCGGTCGATCTGCACGCCTCCGATCCGCGCACCGCGCTCGCCGACACCGACCTCGACGCCGCAGCCGACCTCGTCGCCCGGCTCGCCGTGGCGCTCCTGCCGCTCGAAGCGATCGGGCGCGAGCCGCATTCACTTGCTGAATTCGCCGCCCGCCATCGCGAGGTCGTGGCCGCGTTGTCGCGCGACGACAATGCGCAGATCGCCTTCGCCGGGCCCGATGGCCAAAAGCTCGCCGATGCGCTCGACGAGTTGGCGACCAGCGAGGCCGCCGCGCGGCTCAGCGTCGCCAAAGCGGACTATGTCGAACTGTTTTCCGCAGCGCTCGCAGGCCGGGTGGTGCGGCGGATGCCGCGGCCCGGCCTGCGCGTGCGCATTCTCGGACTGCTCGAAGCGCGCTTGACGGAAAGCGAACGCGTCGTGCTCGGCGGCCTCGTCGAAGGGACCTGGCCGCCGGAGAGCAACACCGATGCCTGGCTCAGCCGCCCGATGCGGCTGGCGCTCGGGCTCGATTTGCCGGAGCGGCGCATCGGGCTCACGGCACACGATTTCGCGCAACTGCTCGGCGCGCGTGAAGTGGTCCTGACGCGGGCCGCCAAGATCGCCGGTACCCCGACGGTGCCGTCGCGCTTCGTCCAGCGCATGGCCGCCGTCGCCGGCGCGCGATGGCCGGCGACGGTCGCGCGCGGCGAGGTCTATCTCGACTTCGCGCGCGAACTCGATCGGCCGCAGCATGTCGCGCCTGAGCCGCAACCGGCGCCGAAGCCGCCGCGCGCGGCGCGGCCGACCAGCCTCTCGGTCACCGAGATCGAAGATTGGCTGCGCGACCCCTACACGATCTACGCCAAGCACATTCTTCGGCTGCAGCCGCTCGACGCGGTCGATACCGAACCCGGCGCCGCCGCGCGCGGCACCATCATCCACGCCGCCATCGGCGATTTCACCAGGCGCTTCGCCAAGGCACTGCCGGCCGATCCGGTGGGCGAATTGATCGCGCTCGGCGAGCCGCATTTCCAAGCGCTGGAGGATTTTCCCGAAGCGCGCGCCTTCTGGTGGCCGCGATTTCTGCGCATCGTGCATTGGTTCGCCCGCTGGGAGGCGGAGCGGCGCGCCGGCATCACCGACATCTCAGCCGAAATTCGCGGCGAGATCGAGCTGCCTTTGGGCGAAACTACTTTCAAGCTGCGCGGCGTCGCCGACCGCATCGAGCGCATCCGTGACGGACGCTACGTCATCCTCGACTACAAGACCGGCGCCGCGCGCAGCGAGAAGCAAGTGCGCAGCGGTCTCGCACCGCAGCTGACGCTGGAAGCCGCGATGCTGCGCCGCGGCGGCTTTGCCGGCATCCCGGCCGGCGCCTCGGTGGCCGACATCGTCTATGTGCTGCTCAAAGGCGGCGAGCCCGCCGGGGACGAGAAGCCCATCGCCTTCAAGGACGGCACCCCGGACAGTCAGGCCGATCGCGCCTTGGAAAAACTCGGCGGTCTCGCCCGACGTTTCGCGGATGAGAGCGAACCCTACCGATCGCTCGTTCATCCGATGTGGACGAACCATTACGGCACCTACGACCATCTCGCCCGCGTCAAGGAATGGTCGAGCAGCGGCGGTGCCGGCGAAAACGGCGGCGGCGAATGAGGAAGCCGGACCATATCCCGCCGCAGGTGCGGCTGCTGCAGCGCGAGGTCGCCGACCCCGCCGTTTCGGCATGGGTCGCCGCCAATGCCGGCTCCGGCAAGACCCATGTCCTGGCGCAGCGCGTGATCAATCTCCTGCTCGAAGGCGTCGATCCGGAAAAAATCCTCTGCATCACCTTCACCAAGGCGGCCGCCGCCAACATGGCAAAGCGCGTCTTCGACACGCTCGCCGCATGGACCACGCTCGACGACGCCGCGCTCGACGACGCGATCCGCGAGCGATCGGAACTCGCGCCCGACCCGCGCCGTCGCGCGCTGGCGCGCCGGCTGTTCGCGCGCGCCCTGGAAACGCCGGGCGGCCTCAAGGTGCAGACCATTCACGCCTTCTGCACCCAACTCCTGCATCGGTTTCCGTTCGAGGCCAACGTCGCCGCGCGCTTCACGGTGCTGGACGAGGCCGAGCAGACCCGGCTCCTGGAGCAGCTGACGCTGCAGGCGCTGCTCACCGGCGCGCGCGAGCCCGACGGCGCGCTCGGCCGCGCGCTCGGCGTCGCCATGACGGCGGCGGCCGATCAGACGTTCCGCGATGTGGTGCGTGCCGCGATCGACCGGCGCGACGCGATGGCGCATTGGGTCACGCAAGACGGCGGCGTCGACGGTGCCATCGCCGCGTTGTCGCGAGCGCTCGGCGTCGATCCGGCGGAAACCCGCGACAGCATCGACGATGAGTTTTTCACAGGCTCCTCGATTACATCCGAGGAATGGACGGCGCTTGCCACAGCGCTGCTGCAGGGCGGCAAGACGGACGCCGAGCAAGCGCGCCGCTTCGGCATGCTCGCGTCGCTGCCGCGCTCCGACCGCGTCGAGACCTATCTCGACATCTTCTGCACCTCGAGCGAGCGCGCGCCGCGCAAATCGATCGTGACCAAGTCGATCAAGGACGCCAAGCTCGTCGAACGCCTGGCCGTCGAACAGGATCGCGTCTGCGCGCTGTTGCAAAGGAAGCGCGCGGTGATCTGCCGCGACCGCTCGGCTGCGCTCTTGACCGTCACCCACGCCGTGTTGACGCGCTACGTCGCCGAAAAGAAGCGCCGCGGCCTGGTCGATTACGACGATCTTATCGACATGACGCTCGCGCTCCTGGCCGATGTCGACGCCGCCTGGGTGCATTACAAGCTCGACTTCGGCATCGATCACCTGTTGATCGACGAAGCGCAGGATACCAGCCACAAGCAGTGGCAGATCGTCCGCCACCTGGTGGCCGAGTTCACCGCCGGCGCCGGCGCGCGTCCCGGGCCGCGCACGATCTTCGCGGTCGGCGACGAGAAGCAATCGATCTATTCGTTCCAGAATGCCGCGCCGAAGGAGTTCGAGGAAATGCGGCGCTACTTCGCGGCGGCGCATGAGAGCGCCGAGGTCAAGTTCGAATTCCGCAAGTTCGAACACTCGTTTCGTTCGGGCGACAACGTGCTGGCCGCCGTCGACGAGGTGTTCAGAAAGGCCGAGATCGCGGCAAGCGTCTCCTCGGATGCCGGCGGTTTTCCGCCGCACATCGCGCTGCCGGACGCAGCCCCGAGCCTGGTCGAAATCTGGGAGCCGACCGAGCCCGACGAACGCCGCGACATCGAAGGCTGGGACGCGCCGTTCGATCGGGTCAGCGAAACCAGTCCCCGCGTGAAACTGGCCCGGCGCATCGCCGGCGCGGTGCGCCGCCTGGTCGAAAGCCGCGAGCCGGTCGGCATCGAACGGCGCGCCGCGCGCTATGGCGACGTTCTCATCCTGGTGCGCCAGCGCGGCGAATTGTTCGAAGCGATCATCCGCGCACTCAAGCATGACAATGTCGAAGTTGCCGGCGCCGACCGCCTGGTGCTCACCGGGCACATCGCAGTCATGGATCTGATGGCGCTCGCCGACGCGCTGTTGCTGCCCGACGACGATCTGGCGCTCGCGACCGTGTTGCGCAGCCCGCTGTTCGGATTTTCCGATGACGATTTGTTCGCCCTTGCCTTTGACCGCGGCGCGTTGTCGCTGCGGGCGGCGCTGACGCATAAATCGGCCGTTTCGGCGCAATTCACGACGGCGCAAGCGCGCCTCGAAACGATGGCGAACGCGGCGCGGCGCGACACCCCTTTCGCGTTCTATGCGCATATCCTCGGTGCCGGCGGCGCCCGGGCACGGTTCCTGGCGCGGCTCGGTGTCGAGGCGAACGACGCGCTCGACGAATTTCTCACTCTCGCCCTTGATTACGAGCGCCGCGAGACCCCGTCGCTACAAGGCTTTGTCGCCTGGCTGCGCGCGGCACGCGCCGAGGTCAAGCGCGACATGGAAATCGCGCGCGACGAAGTGCGGGTGATGACCGTGCACGGCGCCAAGGGCCTCGAAGCGCCGATCGTCATTCTCGCCGACACGATGACGCCGCCCGCCGGATCGCAACAGCCGCGGCTCCTCGCCATTGCGGGCAGCGCCGTCGTCTGGGCCGGCCGCAAGGCAGACGATGCGCCGCCGGTCGCGGCCGCGCGGCAGACCGCGCTCGCGGAAGCCCGCGACGAATATCGCCGCCTCCTCTATGTCGCCATGACACGTGCCGCCGACCGGCTGATCGTCTGCGGCGCGGAAGGCAAGAACGAGCGGCCGGAGGGCTGCTGGTACGATCTGGTACGCAGCGCGCTCGATCCGTTTCTGGTCGCGGAAACCGACGGCGAGGAAACGATTTTGCGCTACCGCCAGGCGCCGCTCGACCGCGCCGAACCGCGGACGCCTGCCGAGGCCGGCCCCGCGCGACCGGCGCGGCCGGAGCTGCCGTGCTGGCTGCGGCAGCCGGCACCGCGCGAGGCGCAGCGCGTCGTAGCGCTTACCCCCTCGTCGGCCTTCGACGAAGAAATCGTCGGTAATGCGCCCGTGGGCGCAACGCCGGCCGATCGCCAAAACGCGCTCCACCGTGGGCGAATCGTGCATCGGCTTATGCAGGCATTGCCCGACATCCCGCCGGCGCGCCGCGCCGAGGCGGCCGAGCGCTATCTCGCCAAAGCCGATTTGGCGGCGGTCGAAAGGGCCGAGATCGCGCGGCAAGTATTCGCCGTTGTCGATGACCCGCGATTCGCCGAAGTCTTCGCCCCCGGCAGCCGGCCCGAAGTGCCGATCGTCGGTCGCATCCCGGGCGCCGGCACAGCCCCGATCGCGGTAGCCGGCCAGGTCGACCGCTTGGCCGTCGCCGGCGAAGCGGTGCTGATTGCCGATTACAAGACCGACCGCGTCGTGCCGGGCCGGCTTGCGCAGGTCGAGCCCTATGTCCGCCAGGTCGCGCTTTACCGTGCCGTCCTGGCTCGCCTCTATCCCGGCAAAGCGGTGCGGGCGGCGCTGATCTTTACCGCCGGACCCGCTCTCATCGAGGTTCCGCCGGCGGCGATGGATGCCGCGCTGGCCGCGATTTTAGCGAAGTTCCGACCAAGTCCCGTCACGCTCAGGTGAAGCCGTCTTGACGCTCCGGAGGCCGGTTCATAGGTTCAACGCCCCGGCTGACGATTCTCCCGAAAAACGAGGTATTCCATGGTCGAGAAAACAACCGATGCGACGTTCGACGCCGACGTGTTGAAGTCGAACGAGCCCGTGGTCGTCGATTTTTGGGCGGAATGGTGCGGCCCGTGCCGACAGATCGCGCCGGCGCTCGAGGAGATTTCCAATTCGCTCAACGGCAAGGTGAAGATCGTCAAGCTCAATGTCGACGAGAACCCCGGCACCGCGGCGAAATACGGCATCATGTCGATCCCGACGCTGATGCTGTTCAAGAACGGCCAGCTCGCCTCCCGCCAAGTCGGCGCCGCGCCGAAGCAGAAGCTCGAGCAGTGGATTACTACATCGGTGTGATTCCGCTACCGTCATTCCGGGCTCGCCACTTCGCGACGCCCCGGAATGACCTGACCCTAATGCCGGAAATGCCGCGTGCCCGTAAACACCATGGCGATGCCGTGGTCGTCGGCGGCCTTGATCACTTCGTCGTCGCGCATTGAGCCGCCGGGCTGGATCACCGCGGTGGCGCCGGCTTCGATGGCGACGAGAAGCCCGTCGGCAAAGGGAAAGAACGCATCGGAGGCAACCACCGATCCTTTGGTCGCCGGCTCCTCGAGGCCGGCTTCCTTGGCGGCGTCCTGCGCCTTGCGCGCGGCGATGCGCGCGGAATCGACCCGGCTCATCTGGCCCGCGCCGATGCCGACGGTCGTGACGTCCTTGGCATAGACGATGGCGTTCGACTTGACGTGCTTGGCGACGCGGAATGCAAAACGCAGATCGCGCAATTCTGCACTGGTCGGCGCGCGCTTGGTCACCGGGCGCAAATCCATGTCCTCGACCACGGCATTGTCGCGCGTCTGCACCAGGAGCCCGCCGGCCACCGTTTTCGCGGTGAGCCCGCCGGCGCGCGGATCGGGCAAGCCGCCGGCGAGCAGGAGCCGCAGATTTTTCTTGGCGCCGACAATGGCGATGGCCTCGGCCGTCGCGTCCGGCGCGATGATCACTTCGGTGAAGATCTCGGTGATGGCGCGTGCGGCCTCGGCGTCGAGCGTGCGATTGAGCGCGACGATACCGCCGAAGGCCGAGGTCCGGTCGCAGGCGAGCGCCTTGCGATAGGCCTCGACGAGGCTCTCGCCCTCGGCGACGCCGCAAGGATTGGCGTGTTTGATAATGACGCAAGCCGCGGCGCGCGCGGCATCGAACTCGGCGACACATTCGTAGGCCGCGTCGGTGTCGTTGATGTTGTTGTAGGAAAGCTGCTTGCCCTGGGCTTGGTGCGCGGTGGCGACGCCGAAACGCAGATCCGGCGTTTGGTAGAACGCCGCCGCCTGGTGCGGGTTCTCGCCGTAGCGCAGTTTCTCGATCAGCCGGCCGCCGAACGCGCGGTAGTCGGGTGCGTCTTCGCCAAGCTCGGCCGCGAACCAGTTCGAAATCGCCGCGTCGTAGGCCGCCGTCCGGGCATAGGCCTTGGCGGCGAGCCGCCGCCGCAGCGCAATCGTCGTCATGCCGTTATGCGCCCCCAGTTCGTCGAGCAGCGCCGCATAGTCGGCGACGTCGACCACGACCGCCACGTCGTCGTGATTTTTCGCCGCGGCGCGGATCATGGCCGGGCCGCCGATATCGATGTTCTCGATGCAATCGGCGAAGTTGCCGCCGCGCGCGACGGTCGATTCGAACGGATAGAGATTGACCACCAGGATATCGATCGGGCGAATGTGATGGGTGCGCATCGCGTCGACGTGGTCGGGATTGCCGCGGATCGCGAGCAACCCGCCATGCACCGCCGGATGCAGCGTCTTGACCCGGCCGTCCATCATTTCGGGAAAGCCCGTCAATTCGCTGACGTCGAGCACTTTCAGGCCGGCATCGGCGAGCGCCTTGCGCGTGCCGCCGGTCGAGACCAGCTCGATGCCGAAGCTGGAAAGCTCGCGGGCAAATTCGACGACGCCGGCTTTGTCGGAGACGGAAATGATGGCGCGCAGCGCCCGGCGCAGACGATCGGTCATATCGCTTCTCTTCTCCCTCCCTCGCGCGCGGGGGAGGGTGGGGTGGGGGCTGGCTCGCTCGGTGCGCGCGACTTACCCCCACCGGCTCGCTTCGCTCGCCACCTCCCCCGCAAGCGGGGGAGGAAATAACTCACAGCGGCAGTCTCGGCTCTTGCTCTTCCCGCGAACGGCGCGTTGAACCGGTTCCGGCCGGTGTTGTAGGCTGCGTCTGTTGAAAACACCACTGCACGCGCGAAGCGGTGCGCGCATGGCCGTGGATGACGATTTGCATGGTCCGGCGCGGCCCTTCGCTGGAGGCGAGATAAACGCCGTCCTCGAGGTCGACGCGATCCTCGCGCGCGCTGAAAGTCCATACCTCTTTGTTCGGCGTCATCAGCATGACGCCGTGGCCGTCGCTGAGTCGGGTGGCCTTCACCGTGGGATGCAGATGGAAGCGGACCGCGAATTCGTCCTGCGTCGTGCGCAATTGCGGGCCGCCATCGGCGGCGAGGAAGATATCCTCGCCGTCGAGCCGCGCGCCGTCGGATGCGAGCGTCAACACCCGCTCATGCACGATGCCGAAACGGTCGGCGTAGCCGTCATGCGATGCGCGCAGCACCAGCGCGTCCGTGCCATCCTCGCGCGTCACCGCGATCTTGCCGGGGCCGCCGATCATCGGCGAACCGCCGAGCAGGCGGCGGAATGTGACGAGTTCGACGAACCGCGCCGAGGACACATTGTTGAAGGTGACGGTCGAATGCGCCGCGGTCGCCCGGGCCAATTCCCGCCAGTTCTCGCGCCCGACCGGCGGCATGCCGCAGTTCACGACGAGCAGGCTTTGCTTCGGCGTCGAGAATTCGAACGACAGGCAACCGGCATGGGCGTCGAGGCTCATTTCGAGCGGCGGCGCGCCGCCGGTATCGGCGAGGAGCACGCCGCCGCTCGCTTCGAGGCGCTGATAGCATGAATAGGGCGCATTGGAGACCGGCGCGCCGCGCGTTTCGTCATAGGCGAGCAGCGTCGAGACGAGATCGGCCGGCGTCGCCCCCATGCCGTTGAAATGCGCGAAGGTGCCGTCCGAATGGCGAAAGAAGCGCAGCATCGGCATCATCCGCTCGATGGCGTTCAACACCGCCGCCGGCGGCGCGATATTGCGCGATGCGAAGGCCTGCCGCAGCGGCAGAAGTTCGAGCAGGATTGCAATGATGGCGCCGGGATCGCGGCTGACATGGCCGCCGTCGGGCAGAATTTGACGCGCGATTTCCTGCGTCAGGCGCTCGGTCGCGGACGGGATGTGGCGCGCCTGGCCGGCGATGCAGAGCGCGGCGTAGCACAGCGCGATGACACCCTGCAGGTGGGCGACGCCGCGCCCGGTGTCGCCGGCGGTATGGCGCAGATAGCGCACCTGCCGCACCAGGCTGCGCAGAAAGCGGCGGTAAAAGCGCACGTCGGCGTCTTGCAGGATCAGTGTCGAATGGCACAGCCAGGAGACAATGCGGCGCGACAGCACGTCGGGCCGCCAGGCGAGCGGATGCCAGGAGCCCTGCAATGCGATCCACTCATCGACCAGCGCCCGCGCATTGGCCCGCGTGATGCCGGATTCGGCGGCGCGCAGATGGCGCAGCCAGCCGAAGCCGTACAAATTTGCCGCCCACTCGTCCGACGGCGCCTCCATCTCGAAAATGGAGCGTCCGTCGCAGACCACGACCTTGCCGGCGAAGGCGAAGCGGCCGGAATAGATTTCGCTCGCGCGGGTGGCATCCGCGGTGCGCAGATCCTGCGGCGCGATGAGAAGCCGATCGGCCTTGAGCGGCATGAGCGGCCAGCGCAGCAACGGATGGCCGTTGGCGCGCCCGGCGAGGCGACGCGCCGCGCCGCGCAGCAACAGCCACGCGAGCTTGCCATGGTTCGAAACTGCAACGCGCGGCATCGACGCGCTCACCCCGTCTACTTGCGGGCGCACATGCCCCCACGCGGCGGACCATAACGAAACCGTGACGGAACGGCCAATTATTGGGATAGCCGACTGATATCCCTAGAGCTTTATGAGCCGCGCGGCATAGAAGCCGTCGAGACCGGCGAACCGCGAATCGGCATCGGGGAGCTGGCAGGGCAGCGTGCGCAGATCGCCGGCCCCGGTGACGAACTCGTCACGGCCGAAAACTTCGGCAGCTGTGATCGGCTGACGACGCATGGCGGATTCGCGGGCGAGGAATTCGCCGACCAGAATTTCGTTCTCCTCGGGCTCCAATGAACATGTGCAATAGATCAACGTGCCGCCTGGTCTGGTCAGCGCTGCGGCGCGGGCCAGCAAGCGGCGCTGTAACGCCGCGAGCGCGGCGATGTCGGCCTCTTGCTTGAGCCACGGCAGATCGGGATGGCGGCGGATGGTGCCGGTTGCGGAGCACGGCGCATCGAGCAGCACCGCATCGAACGGCGCGGCCTGCCATTCCGCGGCGTCGGCGCAGACGAGTTCGGCCTCGAGCGACAGCCGCGCCAGATTTTCGGCCATTCGCTTGAGCCGCCCCGGGGTGCGATCGACTGCCGTGACAAGCGCGCCCGCTGAGGCAAGCTGCGCGGTCTTGCCCCCCGGCGCCGCGCAAAGATCGGCGACGCGGAGGCCGCGAATGTCGCCAAAGAGGCGCACCGGGAGCGCCGCCGCGGCGTCCTGCACCCACCAGGCGCCTTCGGCAAAACCCGGCAGCGCCGTTACGGCGCCGTGCGCGACGGCGCGCACCGAACCGGTCGGCAGCACGCGGCCGTTCAGTTTTTCGGCCCAGATTTCCGGATCGCTCTTCACCGTGAGATCGAGCGCCGGCTCGTGCCCGTTCGCGGCCGCAATGGCAAGCGCGGTCGCTGCGCCATAGGCTTTCGTCCAATGCGCCAACAGCCAGTCCGGCGTGTCGAGCACCGCCGGATCGAATGTGGCGAGCCGCGCCGAGCCTTCGCGCGCCACCCGCCGCAATACCGCGTTGACCAGTCCGGCAAAGTGCTTCGCTTGGGTGTCGGCCTGGACGAGCCGCACCGCAAGATCGACCGCGGCGTGATCGGGCACTTCGAGAAACAGGATTTGGGCGGCGCCGACGAGGAGCGCGGTTTCGACCCGCGGCGCCTGGGCCGGCGCGCCGCGCTCGAGGAACAAGCCGACCAGATGGCGCAGCGTGCCGAGCCGGCGTAGCACCGAGCCGACCAGGGCGCGGGCGAGCCCGCGGTCGCGCTCTTCGAGGCCGGCAAGTTCGGCGTTGGTGTCCAGAATTTCGTCGAGCGGGCGGCGCCGGCGCAGCACGCCCTCGACGATATCGGCCGCGATGCGGCGCACGGCGAGGCCCGGCGCCTCGGCGGGAAGGTCGGGGCGAAGAGCGGAGCCGGTCTTGCGCCCATGCGCCTTGCTCATGGCAATAAATTCCTTCTTGCAGCCGGCGAACGGCTACGCCAAGTGAAGGGCGATGCCAACCGAGCAAACTCCGCAAGCCCCGGCGACCGAGCCCGCCGACAGCCAAAGCACGCCACCGCGGCCATTGTCTCCGGCGGCCGAACGTGCGCTGGCCGAAGCCGCCGCGCGCCGCGCCGAGCGCGAACGCGCCGCGGCTGAAGCGCCCGAAGAGGTGAACGGTCGCGGCGGCCTCGACCCCACCCGCTACGGCGACTGGGAAATCAAAGGGTTGATCGCGGATTTCTGACCTTTGATGGGGTCCGTTGCCCGGCGTGAGCCGCTCGCGCCAAGCGACAGCACTTGACATGTTTTCCTATTATAGAGAATATAATCCTTACTCTCACTGATTGATTCTATAGGCTCTACTAGTTTGCCGAGTGGCGGCGATGAGACGCACCTTCTCCTTCGCAAGCTTCAGCCATGCCCGTCGCGGCAACGCGTTGATCGGGGCAGGCGCGATGTTCGCGCTCGGTCTAGCTGCCGGGGCCGCGCTGCGGCCTTCGTCGCATGGCACGGCGACGGTCGAAGCCGCTTTCGCCGCGGCGGATCGCGACGCGCCGGCTCCTGCGGAAACGCCGATCGCGCATCGGCTCGATCCGGCGATCGCCTATCCCGCCGAAGTGCTGCGCGTCATCGACGGCGATACGTTCCAGGCGCGGGTGCGGGTGTGGCCCGGCCTCGACGTCGACACCAAAGTGCGGCTGCGCGGCGTCGATGCGGCGGAACTGCACGCGCGTTGCGCCGGCGAGCTTGCGCAGGCGCAAGCCGCGCGTACCGCGCTCGAAACGATTTTGGCGGACGGCGGCGTCGCAATTTCGCGGGTCGGTATCGACAAATACGGCGGACGCATCGATGCCGCGGTCTCGACCCGCAACACCGCCGACGTGTCGGCAGCTCTCCTCAAGGGCGGTTATGCGCGCAGCTACGACGGCGGCAAGCGCGGCAGTTGGTGCGGGTAACAGGGGACAGTAATCAGTAGTCAGTAATCAGAAGGAACGTG
>Ga0181527_1004259_pt1 | contig 12335 bp, 10 predicted proteins | sample PEATcosm2014_Bin_30_FD_119762 | JGI IMG/M metagenome (GOLD analysis project Ga0181527, IMG submission 119762) | Peatland microbial communities from MTU Mesocosm Facility, Houghton, MI, USA - PEATcosm2014_Bin06_60_metaG | ecosystem: Environmental > Terrestrial > Soil > Wetlands > Peat | place...
ATTTTCAGCACGCGCAAACAGCAGATCCTTCGCTCCTCCACCCCAGCAACGGCAAAAGTGGCCGTTGCCGGGGACCCCGGCTGCGCTCAGGATGACACCTCGGAGAACAGTTTTTCAGCAGCCGGCTAGACGATCGTAGAGAGGGGTTTCTTCCCGCTCAACACTTCCAGCACCATCTTGGCCGCGAACTCACTGGTCAAATTCAGGGATTCTTCCGTATAAGCTCCCATGTGCGGAGTCGTGATTATGTTGGAAAGGCTGAGCAAGGGCGATCCCAGCGGCGGCTCTTTGGCGTACACATCGATAGCGGCGCCCGCGATCTTGTTGCTGGAGAGCGCTTCGAACAGCGCTTGCTCGTCCACGATGCCGCCTCGGGAGGTGTTCAACAGGTATGCCGACGGCTTCATCTTTGCCAGTTCATCTTTGCCGATCAGGTTTCTGGTCTGCTCAGAGTAAGGAATGTGGATGGTAACGAAGTCCGCGCCAGTCAGTACCTCGTCCAACGATGCCTTGCGAACCTGGTTGGCGTCGGCAAATTGCTGATCGAAGAAAGGGTCGTAAGCCAACGTCGTCATGTTTAATCCGCGGGCACGACGGACCACCGCCTTGCCGATCGCTCCCATGCCGATAATACCGGCCGTGGCGCCCCACACGGACTTGCCCATTACGCGAGGAAACTCACCCGCCCTCACCTTGGAGTTGGCGTCGGGGATCTTTCTCGCCAGGGCGAACATGAATCCAATCGCCAGGTCGGCTACTGCCTCGGAGTTCGTGCCCGGAGCATTTACCACTCGCACGCCGCGTTCTTTAGCCGCGTTCAAGTCGATATTATCGACGCCAATCCCATGTTTGGCGATCACTTTAAGACTTGGCGCGGAGTTGATTACTGCTTTCGTGATCGGCTCCAAGCCGACGATCATCGCAACCGTATTATCGTCTATACATGCCAACACATCGGCTTCGCGCGTACCCGCCTGGGGAGTTCGAACAATCTCCAGGCCGCCGTCACGCAGGCATTGCAGAGGCGCTTCGCTGAATCTGGCAAACGTCGATGTAGTAACTAGCACTTTTTTCATGAGTTTGATCCTATGGATGCTTGCTTTATCGTGAGACAAATTGATGGCTAACAAAGTACGGCAGCCCTGAGGACATTGTCCAGGCGCTTGTCCATCACCTCAAAAGCCTCGCCGACTTTATCCAAGGGATACTGATGGGTTATTAGAGGCTCAACCTTCAGAGCATGGCGATTCAGCAGGTCGATGGCGGTGGGATAGCAGCCGTATCCGCCTTTCGTACCGATGATCGAGATTTCCCTGTAGTAGAAATCCTTCTGCGGCAATCCGCTGACACAATCGTAGGACGTGCCGAACTGCAGAACGATGCCACCCTTTCTGACGGCTCTCACGGCTGCCAGCAGCGCGGAAAGGGTGCCGGCGGCTTCAATCACAATGTCAAACCCACGGGGCGCGTGTTTTTCAAGGACGGTTTTTTCCCACTCGGCATTCTCTTTAATATTGTAGGTAAAGTCGGCCCCAACCTCCGCGGCAATAGCAAGCCTGTTGTTCCGGGTTCCAACGATCCCAACCTGAGCGCCCGCAAGCTTGCAAAGTTGGAGGAGGATCAACCCGCCGTAGCCGGGACCAATGATCAAAACTTGTTGGCCCACGCCAACCCCAGCGCGGTTCACGGCCCTGAGCGCGGTGGCAACACCGACGACTCCCTGCCCCTCAGGCAGCGTCACGCTTCTGTCGAGAGGGTGCAGCATCTTTACCGGCACCAGAATGTACTCGGCAAGCGCCCCGTCGATGGTGCGGGCTAACGAGTTGAGCGCCTCGCAAAACGACCCTTGTCCCCGCACACACCATTCGCAGACGCCGCAGCCCCAGCTCGCTTCGGAGGCGACATAATCCCCTGGCTTGTATTTTGAAACGCCCTTTCCGACTTCGGCCACTTCGCCGCAATATTCGTGACCCAGGATGACGTCCTTCTTCGCCTGGTGCTCCCCGCGATAAACCGCAACATCGGTTCCGCAGACTCCCACGCACTTCACCTTTACCAACACCTGGCCTTCGGACGGGCGGGGATCGGGAATTTCCCTGATCTCTAATTTTTTCGGCGCGATCAAAATACTGGCCTTCATTTTGAAATCCTCCGTAGAAGACTTTTCCCCGCACTCGATCTTGTTTTGGAACGAAACATTAGAAATACTATCGCACTTGGCAATCTGTCACCCACGCCTGGAACTGAAGCGCGCCGGAAATACCTGCCGCCCCCGTCTTTACGCACAATTTATACACACTTTATTTCATCTTTACGCCTTTCAGTATCCAATCGAATGATGGCTGAGTTGTTGCAAGGGAGCTTTCCGGGACAGCCTTGGCAAAGATATGCTCCCGCTGCAACCGCGAAGTTTGCTGCAAAATGCTAGTGACAGACAAGAAACGCAATATTCTGGTTGTGGATGACGAGCCGCAGATCACGCGCGTGCTGATGACCACGCTGACAAGCCATGGGTATACGATCCGCCTCGCAGCCGATGGCGATGAGGCACTCCAGGTCATGAAGGACTGGCCGCCGGACCTGCTGATAACCGATCTCTCCATGCCCAACATGGATGGGCTGCAACTGTGCCGCAACGTCAGAACCAGATCGACGATCCCAATTATCGTCCTTTCTGTAAGAGGTGAGGATCAGGCAAAGATCGAGGCGCTCGACGCCGGCGCCGACGATTATGTGACCAAGCCCTTCGGCATTAACGAATTGATGGCGCGGATACGGGCCGCGCTGCGGCGCGCCTCAGCAGTGGAGAGCCAGCCGGCAAGCGTGATCGAGATCGGAGACTTCCATGTCGACACGCAACGCCGTGTGGTGCTGGTCAAGTCGCGCGAGGTTCATCTCACTCCGAAGGAATTCGACCTTCTGGTTTATCTCGCGCAACGTGCCGGCAAAGTCGTCACGCATCGCGCTCTGCTATCCGCTCTCTGGAGCGAGAGCAGCAACGAGCAACTCGATTCGCTGCGCGTGTTCGTGGGGCATTTGCGCAAGAAGTTAGAGGCGGACGGGCCGGCTCACTATATCCGCACCGAACATTGGATCGGCTACAGATTTGAACCCGGCGACTAGACCGGTTTCGCGAAAGGTATATCGCATGAAGCCCGATACATCTACTCCGAATCACTCTGGTCTCCGCGCCCGGCAAGTTTGTTTACGCTCTTTTTATGGACTTTTTAGGCGGACTTTATGCACTCAGGTATCCAATCAGAGTGGGTGATCTGAGTGGGGATGGGTCAGGCGCGGGCCGGACTTCCCGAGGGATGTACAAGGCCGCGTTTTTTGCAGTGACTGGAGCAAACGCAACCCTCCAGGAGGGATAAACAATGCAGGATCTTGTGTTCATAGCCATCACGATTGCGTTCTTCGCGCTTTCGTTAGGGTACGTCCACTTCTGTGATCGAGTGAAGTGAGGTAGAGCACCATGCACTTTGAATCTTTCGCCATGCTTGTCGTCAGTATTTTGATGGGGATCTATCTACTGTACGCGCTGTTGCGCCCGGAGAAGTTCTGATGACCGCCAATGGGTGGTTTCAAATCGCGTTTTTCACTCTCTTGGTTCTTGCCGTCACCAAGCCGCTCGGTGTTTTCATGACGCGGGTCTTCAACCGCGAACGCACGTTCCTGGACCCGGTGCTGCGGCCCATCGAGCGTGTGATTTATCGCGTCACCTGCGTCGATGAGAACCACGAGATGCGCTGGACGGAATACGCCGTGTCGGTGCTGTTGTTCAGCGCTGTCTCCATGGTGGTGCTTTATCTCATCATGCGCTTGCAGGCGCACCTGCCGTTCAACCCGCAGAAACTGGCATCGGTTGCCAAGGACTTGTCGTTCAACACGGCGGCTTCGTTCACAACCAATACGAACTGGCAGGCCTACACGCCGGAAACCACGATGAGCTATCTGTCGCAGATGGCCGGGCTGGCGTATCACAACTTTGTCTCAGCGGCCACCGGTATCGCGCTGGCGATTGCTTTCATTCGCGGCATCGCGCGCCGGGAGATGCAGACCATCGGTAACTTCTGGGTGGACTTGGTTCGTAGCTGCCTCTGGGTATTGCTGCCAATCTCTATCGTGGGCGCGCTGTTGCTGGTATCACAAGGCGTTCCGCAGAACCTGAAGCCTTACGACACGGTGAAGCTACTGGAGCCGCAGCAGGTGCAGAAGGTCGGCCAGGATGGCAAGCCTGTGGTAGACGCCGCCGGCAAGCCAGTCATGGACACTGTCACCGATCAGGTGATCGCCCAAGGTCCGGTAGCCTCGCAGGAGATCATCAAGAATCTCGGCACCAACGGTGGTGGGTTCTTCAACGCCAACAGTTCTCACCCTTACGAAAACCCAACCCCTTTATCCAACCTGATCGAGATGTTCTCCATATTCGCGATCGGCGCCGGACTGACTTACACGCTGGGGCGTATGGTCGGATCGCAGCGCCACGGCTGGGCTGTCTGGGCCGCTATGGCGGTTCTGTTCATCGCCGGCGTGAGTACAGCTTACTGGGCCGAATCCCATGGCAATCCGCTGCTGCCCGGTGCTGACTACCGCGCCAGTGCGCTCCAGGCCGGCGGCAACATGGAGGGCAAAGAGGTTCGCTTCGGCATCGCCAACTCCGCGCTCTGGGCAACGGTGACCACCGACACGAGTTGCGGCGCCGTCAACAGCATGCACGACTCATACACGCCACTGGGCGGCATGGTTCCGCTGGCCAACATGATGCTTAGCGAGGTGGTCTTCGGCGGCGTCGGCTCCGGAATGTACGGGATGATCATCTTCATCATTCTGGCGGTTTTCATTGCCGGTCTCATGGTGGGGAGAACGCCGGAGTACATGGGGAAGAAGATCGAGGCCTATGACGTCAAGATGGCCATGCTCGTGGCACTTATTTTCCCGCTGATCATCCTGACATTCACCAGCGTGTCGGTGCTGCACCCATTTGGCACCTCGGGCATCAGCAACCCGGGGCCGCACGGATTCTCCGAGATCCTGTACGCATACACCGAAGGCGCTGCCAACAATGGCTCCGCATTCGCCGGACTCAACGCCAACACGCTCTGGTACAACGTCACGATCGGCTTGACGATGTTGCTTGGGCGTTTCTGGATGAAGATCCCGATGCTGGCGATTGCCGGCAATCTGGTGCGCAAGAAGTCGGTTCCACCCTCTCTTGGCACTTTCCCGGTCACGACGCCGTTATTCACTGTGCTGCTGGTTGGCGTGATCCTGATTGTGGGTGCACTGACCTTCTTCCCGGCGCTTAGCCTGGGCCCGATCCTGGAACACCTGCTGATGCATGCGGGAAAGACCTTCTGAGGAAATTGCGATATGGCATCGAAACAGAAAGCCGTTTGGGAATGGAAGATTGTCCGTCGCGCGGTGCTGGACTCTTTCGTTAAACTGAACCCGCGCAAGATGATGGGCAACCCCGTCATGTTCGTCGTGGAAGTCGGAAGCGTTATTACCACGCTGCTGCTGTTTCACGGCAAGGATGCCTCCTTCGGGTTCAATCTGCAGATCACGTTGTGGCTGTGGTTCACCGTGTTGTTCGCAAACTTCGCCGAGGCAATGGCCGAGGGTCGCGGTAAGGCACAGGCTGACACATTGCGCAAGGCGCGCGCCGAAACGATTGCCAATCGCGTGCTCCCGAACGGGCAAATCGAACAGGTACCGAGTTCCCATCTGCGCGCAAATGACCTCGTAGTCTGCTCGGCAAGCGACTTCATTCCCTCCGACGGCGAGATCATCGAAGGCGTGGCTTCGGTCGACGAGTCGGCCATCACCGGCGAGTCCGCGCCCGTGATTCGAGAGGCCGGCGGCGACCGTTCGGCCGTGACCGGCGGGACCCGCGTGTTGTCTGACCAGATTCGGATCAAGATCACATCGAATCCGGGCGAGACTTTCCTCGACCGCATGATCGCCTTGGTGGAAGGCGCCGAGCGGCAGAAGACGCCGAACGAGATTGCACTGAACATTCTGCTGGCGGGATTAACGATTATCTTCCTGCTGGCGGTGGTGAGCTTGCAGCCGTTCGCCATTTACGCCGGGTCGCCGCAGACCGTTTTTGTGCTCGTATCGCTGCTGGTCTGCCTGATTCCGACGACGATTGGCGGCCTGTTGTCGGCCATCGGCATCGCCGGCATGGACCGGTTGATCCAGCACAATGTGCTGGCGATGTCCGGCCGCGCCGTGGAAGCGGCGGGCGATGTAAACACTCTATTGCTGGACAAGACAGGAACCATAACGCTTGGCAATCGCCAGGCGTCGGAGTTCATTCCGGCCCCAGGCGTCACGCAAGAGGAGCTTGCCGACGCCGCCCAGCTTTCATCTTTGGCCGACGAAACTCCCGAGGGCCGCTCGATCGTCGTGCTGGCGAAAGAAAAGTACGGTCTGCGGGGACGCGAGTTGGCTGAACATGAGACTGTTTTCGTACCGTTCAGCGCCACGACCCGCATGTCGGGCGTCAACCTCAACAGTTTCGAGATTCGCAAGGGTGCCGTCGACGCCATCACCAACTACGTGAAACAGAACGGCGGCGAGTTCCCCGTAGAAGTGCAGGCCACGGTGGAAAAGATTGCCCGCTCCGGCGGCACACCTCTGGTGGTCGCCGAGCGGAGCCGTGGCGCGCTTGGGGTAATCGAACTGAAGGACATCGTCAAGGGCGGCATGCGCGAGCGTTTCGATCAGCTCCGCGCCATGGGCATTCGCACCGTAATGATTACCGGCGACAATCCCCTGACCGCTGCTGCTATTGCGCAGGAAGCCGGGGTCGATGACTTTCTGGCTCAGGCAACACCGAAGGACAAGATGGACCTCATCAAGCGCGAACAGGCCGAGGGCAAACTCGTTGCCATGACCGGCGACGGCACCAACGACGCTCCCGCGCTGGCGCAGGCCGATGTGGGCGTTGCCATGAACACCGGCACGCAAGCGGCGAAAGAAGCCGGCAACATGGTGGATCTGGATTCGAACCCTACCAAACTGATCGAGGTTGTCGAGATCGGCAAGCAGTTGCTTATGACTCGCGGCTCGCTGACCACATTCTCGATTGCCAACGACGTCGCCAAGTATTTTGCGATCATCCCCGCCATGTTTGCCGGAACCTTCCCGGTGCTGAACGCGGTGAACATCATGCATCTGGAAACGCCGCAGTCGGCGATTCTATCGGCCGTCATCTTCAACGCCCTGATCATCGTTGCCTTGATTCCGCTGGCGCTGCGCGGCGTGAAATACCGCCCCATGGGAGCGGCGGCTCTGTTGCGCCGCAATCTCTGGATTTATGGTGTCGGCGGCATTATCGTCCCGTTCATCGGGATCAAACTGATCGACTTGATGATTACGCGCATGGGCCTTGCATAGGAGAGGAATGCGATGAAAAAGAATCTTCTGATTGCCGTACTGATGACGATCGCGACGACCGTTCTTCTAGGGTTGATCTATCCCCTGGTAGTGACAGGACTCGCCCAGGTTATTTTCCCCGACAAGGCCAATGGACAACTCATCCAGCGGAACGGGCAGGCAGTGGGCTCGCGGCTGATTGGACAACCGTTTGGCGGTCCCGGCTACTTCCACTCGCGGCCTTCAGCGGCGGGCAACGGCTATGACGCGGCGAACTCCGGCGGCTCCAACCTTGGACCGACGAACCAGAAACTCGTCGACCGCTTCAAACAGGATCTTCCCAAGTTGCAGGCTGAGAATCCCGGCAAGCCCGTTCCCATCGACCTGCTTACCACATCTGCCTCCGGCCTCGATCCGGATATCTCCCCCGCCGGCGCCGAGTTTCAAGTTCCGCGCGTAGCCAGTGAGCGGGGCATGAGCGAAGAGGCCGTCCGGCAGTTGATCGCGCGACACACGCAAGGAAGGCAACTTGGATTTCTCGGTGAGCCACGCGTAAATGTCCTGGAACTCAACCTCGCACTCGACGCGACGCATCCCATGGCAAAGGTCGCCATGACAACGGATCAGGCGCGCTGACGCACGTGCGTGCGCCGCATCGTGGCAAAGGGTTGGAAGGTCGCCACATAGCTTTGTAAGGAGAAGTAGATCTCGACCGCCTGTGGATTGGGACTACTTCCCTGCTTAACCCTCATCAACTGACCACGGCTGAGTTCCCAGAGTGAGACTTCGTGCCCGCTTCGCAAGCCCAGATGAGCACGATTCAGGGCTGTTCGTGAATCGTGGTGCACACCAAAATTAGGCCACCTTCAAACTTCGTAACGCATCCTTCAATCAATATAAGACAATTAGCGGCAGCTTCTCTCGCTCGCAGGCTTTCCTCAACTAGAGCATTCATCAACCCCACAAATAAGCGCGTGGCCTCGGCCGTGGGCGAAGGGGCGATCGCCATCCACCTGGTTCACAGGACCCTGGCAGAGTTCTAGGAGGCTGCGGAAAAACAGGTTTCAGGTGAAGCAAGCCACTTATGGAACTCCGGCGAACACATTTCGATGGAGCAAATTATCTTTCAGCGGCCTTTAGACACTGGGGAACACAAATTGGAGAGTTACTTTCGTTACTTGTGGGATATTGTCCATATGCGCAATTCTCTTTAGGTCTTAAGTACCTAATTCAAGATCGGAAGAGAACGTTATGAGCAGCAACACCAGTACCAGGGCCCTGACGGAATTTCCGCGGGTTGAGCTTTCGAGCAGACTGACTGTAGCCCAGCCCTTGGATGCGCCTACCAACTCCAAGAGAGGAGTTTTGGCACTGTTTCTGAACTTACTGGGGAAGCTAACGCCACCGACCTACTGTCCTTAAACGCCACCATAGAGACAGCATGCGCTAGCCAGCGTGGCGAAGAGTTTGCGGTGGTTGCGTCCGGAGGTCCGGCGGAGCGGAGCCGCTACGAGCGCGCCAGCACTCTGCTGACATCCAAATCGCCGGCGAGTGATGCTCATGCTGGCCGGTTTTGAATCCCCCACCACATCGCAACGCACCCCTGCCCCGCGCCGACCGCGTCATCGCACCCTGCGGAAATTACAAAATCTGAGCAAGTGGAACGCTGGTACAGAAGGACAGGCGAACGAGTCTGGCTGAGCCTCGAATCACCAGGGTTGACGTTACTTAAGTGCTTCTTCATGCTTGTTTTTTGTTGCGTACCACTGACAGGCATGCTACGCATTGGCAGTCAGTTATTAAAGTGCAGTTAAAACGCAATCGCGGGGACCGCTCATGACTGTTCTAGACGCGCTACCGATGCGCAAAAAGCTCCTCCTAGCCCCAACCCTGGCTGCCGCCCTGATGGTCGCGTCTGCGGTGGCGGCCTACGTCGGAATAGCGCAGCAACATTCGTCGCTCCGGTCGATTCAACAGGAGCGTATCCCTGCCATGAAGACCGCGGCTGATATCGACCGAGCCTTAGCCGGCGTTCAGACAAGCACTTACAAGCTGCTTGCGATGATGGATGCCAATTACCCGGCAGCCCAGGTTAGTGTCGTGGCGAGAGACGTTCGAGCCGATTTGGACAGGGTCGCAAAGCGTCTGCAAACGGCGGCGGATGCCCCCGGAACTCGAGCGGACGAGAGAGCGGGATTGGAGACCGCAGTCAAGTTGGTGGCTGAGTATCACAAGATTATCGATGACGTGATCGAGATAGCCGGCGCTCAAGTATCGATGGCAACCGTGTTCATGCAAAAGGCCCAACGCAAGTACGACGAGCTGGCAATACAGCTTAAGACTTGGCGTGAGATCGAGGACCGTCAAGCTGACAGCGCCTATCTCTCGGCGGAGGGCGCTTCCTGGCGCGCTACGTCAATCGTTATCGTTGCCCTGGTTCTCTCGGTGGCGCTCTTGGTCGCAACCGCGATCTATGTGGCTGGCAACATTGTCCGGTCGGTGGACGCGCTTCGGGCGGCAACCTCGAGACTGAGCGAGGGCGATCTTGGCCAGCAGGTTGCCGCCGGCGGATCTGGCGACGGCGCACCGATGGCAGGTGGCGATTACAATGCGCTTGAGCACGAGATGGCGGTTCACCGCAAAGACGAGATTGGTGAATTGGCCCGCTCCTTTTCCAGCATGGTGTCGTACCTGAAGGAGATGGCGGCCATTTCCGAGGCCATTGCCCGCGGCGACCTGTCCGGCAAGGTCGCACCCCGTTCCGAGCGCGACACTCTGGGCAAAGCCTTTGCCCGCATGGTCGAGAAACTGCGTGTGTTGGTGCGCAGCGTGGACGACAGCGCCGAGCAAGTGGCGAGCGCCTCAGGTCAGATCGCCAATGCATCCGAGGAGTCGGCCCGAGTCAGCGTAAAGGCCTCGTCGGCCATAGACGAGGTCACAAGCACCATGCACGAGATGAAGGTAAACGCGCAGAACGTAGCTAAGAACACGCAGATGCAGGCATCCAGCGTTGCCGAGACTTCGGCTTCAATCGATCAGATGGTGACTTCCATCCAGCGAGTCGCCGATACCGCGAAGCTGCTGGTTGATATTTCCGACCGCTCGCGCGAAGAGGTGCACGGCGGCATCTCGAGCATGCAGAAGGCTACAGACGGCCTGAACCGCATCAACTCCTCTATCAAATCCTCCGCGGAGATCATCGATGCGCTCGGTCAGCGCGCTGACAACATCGGCAAGATTGTCGAAGTCATCGACGATCTCGCCGAGCAGACCAACCTGCTGGCATTGAACGCCGCCATCGAGGCTGCCCGCGCGGGCGAGCAGGGTCTCGGCTTTGCCGTCGTTGCCGATGAAGTTCGCAAACTTGCGGAGAAGTCGGCGCAGTCGACGAAGGAAATCTCCGACTTGATCCAGAACATTCAGAAGGAAGCGCGCAAGGCCGTCGAGAACATGGAAAAGAGCACCACGATTGTGAACGAGGGCCTGACTTTCGGCACCGATTTGAGCGCTGCACTCACAAGAATCTCTCAAGTTGTGACGGAGGTGCATAAGTTCGCGCAGGAGATCGGTGCGGCGACCAACGAGCAGTCGAGCGGGTCCTCGGAGATCTCTCGTGCGACCTCACAGTTGAACAACATCACCCAGGAGATCAACGCCTCCGTTGAGGAACAGGCGAAAGGCACCCAGGCTGTGGTCCATGCCATGGAAGGCATGCGGGAGCTGGTGCAGCAGTCCTCCTCGAGTTCGACCGAGCTGGCAGCCTCCGCCGAACAGATGACGAAGATGTCTGGAGGTTTGGTCGAACTGCTGGGACGCTTCAAGCTGGAAGCAGGGGAAAAACCGGAACATAAGTTGCTCTGGGGCCGGCATGCCAAGGCTAACGATAGCGCGCATGCCTGAGGAGTCTCGCAGTCAGTTTTCGGAGGATGCGGAAAAGCAGTTCTTAGGGGAAAGCTTATAACCTCGCCCGTTGCGGTGCATAGTTCGAACAATACCGCCAGAGGAGAGTCAATCCCCCCCAAAAAAGGAGAGGTGAAATGAAACAGTTGTTCAGATTGTTTCTGGCGATTTCGATTGTAGTGACACTAATTGTTGGAACAGCGTTCGCACAGCAGCACGGCACCGCCGCCGAAGCGAAGCAGATGGTCCAGGAAGGGCTCGCGCACATCGCGAAAGTCGGTCCCGAAAAGGCATTTGCGGACTTCAGTGCCCCCACCGGGAAGTGGCACAACAAGGATGTCTACCTGTTCTGTTACAAATCGGATGGCACCTGCGTTTGCAATGGCGACAACCCGGTATTGCTTGGCAAGAACCTGATTGATTTCAGGTACGCCGACGGGCAAACGCACATTAAAGAAATGGTAGACCTGGCCAACTCGAAGGGTAGCGGCTGGGTCGATTACCCGTGGCCGCAACCTCAAACGAAGAAACTTGAGGCGAAGCGCTCATGGGTTGTCAAGATCCCGAACTACGACGGGTTTATCGCCGCTGGTATTTATAAGTAGTGAGCAGACGCACCTGTTGCTGAAAGCGGCCGTGGCTCCAAGATAGGCAGTTGGCTGCGTCTCTAATCATCGCGCTCGGAGATGCAGCGGCGGAGAGATGACGGGCTGGGCCGGAAACAATTGCTCTCCAACGAGAACAGCGATTCCTGCCCAGCCCCTCTGACGTCCGACTGTCCCAGTTAGAGCGCAGCCACGGCTTGGGGTTCCATATCTGCCGGGACTTCGCTGATCAGGATTTTCAAGACGTTGGCGACACCTTTTGCGCAGCGGCAATCGGTAACTTATAACACAGTAGTACTACTGAGAAGTGCGGGCTAATAGCTGGCGATGCCCAGGGTGAATCCTCCATCCACAAATAGAGTCGCTCCTGTAATGTACTTTGCCTCGCTGGAAACAAGGAACGCGACGGCAGAGGCTATCTCCTCGGGCTCTCCCAAGCGGCCCAAA
>Ga0181527_1004261_pt1 | contig 12326 bp, 8 predicted proteins | sample PEATcosm2014_Bin_30_FD_119762 | JGI IMG/M metagenome (GOLD analysis project Ga0181527, IMG submission 119762) | Peatland microbial communities from MTU Mesocosm Facility, Houghton, MI, USA - PEATcosm2014_Bin06_60_metaG | ecosystem: Environmental > Terrestrial > Soil > Wetlands > Peat | place...
AGCAGTGGAACGGCTCGACGTTGTCGAGGTCGAAGTTCGCGCCGTCATAAAAACGTAATACTAGTCGCGATGAATGGTGGCAAAAGTCGAACAAATGGTGAACAAAGAAGGAGAAAGTGATTCATCAGGTTTAGTCGCAACTTGCTGATTTCCTTCGATTAGGGCCAACTCCGGCAAGTTCTGATGAAGTTGGTTGTTCGGCTGTTAACCGAAATATTGCAGGTTCGAGTCCTGCCCGGGGAGCCAAAATCCTTTGACCTCAGTCAATTACAGTTTTGGGTAGAGCATTCGGCCCATTCCCGAATGCTCGGCCATGTAAAGTGAGAACTGTTGGTGCGGAAGTTATTGAGGGGATAGCCTTTCTCGACAACGGAACCAAAGTCAGTGGGCGCTGTCATAAAAACGTAGTAGTACTTTCGGATTCCAGAGCTAAGGATTTGTTCTCGGCGGCTCCAAAAGCTGACATTTCTAATCGCGAGGAGCATTGAGCAGTCGGCTATGGCCCGAATGTGTGGGCATGCGAACTGAAATCGGCGCTGCGCTTGTTGATGAACAAACACCTCTTTTCGTTAGCCTGGTTGCTTGAGCTTTCCATCGAGTTCCCAGATCTGCTCAGAACCAGTTTGACAGGCACTGATTTATGACCCAGGCCACCGCGTATGCCAGTCCTCCCATGTACACAAACTGGAGCGCGGGCCACTTCCAGCTGTTCGTCTCTCGCTTCACTGTGGCAAAGGTTGAGGTACATTGCATGGCCAGTGCGAAGAAGGCAAGCAGCGCCATAGCGCCCGGGAAACTGAGGTCACGCTGCAATGCAGTCGCGAGCCCTGTGGAGTGGGAAACCGGGTCTGCGCCGTAGATCGTTCCGAGGGTCCCGACCATGACCTCGCGAGCCACGAACGAACTCAGCAGTCCCACGCCGATCTTCCAGTTGAAGCCCAGAGGGCGCAGGACAGGCTCGATCCACTGCCCGGCACGCGCCAAAAAGCTCTCGTCGAGTCCTGACATTCGGCCCGCATGAAGCGGCAGGTGTGTGAGCAACCAGATCACAAAACTTACCCCAAGAACGACGGTCCCGACCTGAGTCAAAAAGATGCGGGCCCGCTCAAAAAGCAACATGGCGAGCGATTTAGCAGACGGCAGCCGGTACTCCGGGAGTTCCAGAACGAACGGAATCTTGGACCGTTCGAGGATCGTGGAATTCAATAGTTTCGCGGTTGTTACGGCTGCGAAGAATCCCAAGGCATACAGGCTTAGCAGGACGCAGGCACGCAGACCAACCAATCCTCCAAGGAGAGGCCTTGCTGGGATAAAGGCTGCGATCAAAAGCGTATAGACCGGCAGCCGTGCGGAACACGTCATGAAGGGAATCACAAAGATTGTCGCAAGACGGTCCCTCCTGCTTCCCACGATCCGCGTTGCCATGATCGCAGGAACCGCGCATCCGTACCCCGCCAGAAGAGGGATGAAGGACTTTCCGTTCAGACCGATCTTCGCCATCGTGCGATCCGAAATGACGGCAGCCCTCGCGAGATACCCGGAGTCTTCCATCAATCCCATGGAGAGAAAGAGCATCAAGATTGGCGGAAGAAACACGAGCACCGAGCCCATACCTTTCCACAATCCGTCCAAAACAAGTGACTGCAGAATCGGATTGGTGATCTCGGGTCGAATGGCTTCTCCAGCAAATCGCAATCCAGCGTCAATTGCGTTGCTCAAAAATTGTCCCACGACAAAGACACCCTGAAAAACCAAGACTGTCGAGATGAGCAGAAACAATGGCCCAAACAGCGGATGCAGGAAAAAGGAATCCAGGCGCTTGGTCCAAAGCGATTCCTTGGGAACTCTGTACTTAGCACGTGCCGCGATGGCCTTGGCCCAACTATGGCGTTGCGCGGCGCCTTGCAGGATAGGTGGCAGCGAGGGCGGTTCGACCGGGGAAGTACCGGTCAGGAATCGTTCGATGGCTTCAAGCCCGGTCCCCTTTGTCGCACTGATCAAGGCAACAGGCACCCCGAGCGACTCCTGAAGCGCTTGGATATCCACGGACCCGCCTCGTGCGAGCAGTGTGTCCGCCATATTGACAAGGACCACAGTCCGCAACCCGAGTGCGAGAACAGCTGACGCCAAAGGAAGCTGTGCCCGTAGATTTGTTCCATCCAGAATCAAGAGGATAGCGTCTGGTTTCGATAGGCCAGGCAACTCTCCACGAAGGACCCCCCAGGCAACTTGTTCATCCTCGGAGCCCGCCGCCGCTCCTCGGATTCCAGGAAGGTCGATCAGCGAAATCCCATTCGCCTTCGAGAGTTTGCCGATGCGGTATTCCACTGTTACACCGGGATAGTTTGCGATTTTCTGGCGAAGATTGGTCAGTCGATTGAACAGCGTGGACTTCCCACAGTTTGGCGGCCCCACCAGTGCCACCGCGTGAATTCGTGGCGGAGCAAGTAGACGCTCTCGTTCTTCCTGCTTCGCTTGCTCGACCTCAACGGATATGGACGGTCGATCCATTATTCCTTCCCGCGAACCACCAAAATTCCGAGGGCATCCTGCCTCCTGACGGCGATGAGCCGCCCGTCCAACCGGTAAATCTTCGGATCACCCTGCGGGGCGCTTCTCTCTGCGGTCACATATGCTCCTTGGACAAAACCGAGGTTCTCCAATAACTCCGCGCTCGGCATTTGGAGAGAGAGCTTCGTGATGATGCCGCTCTCCCCGAGGCCCAAATCGCACAAGGGGCATACTGCCTGGCGACTCGAACCGTTGCCGTCGGCTTCGTAGACCTGCGCGCCAGTTTTTGGTGACTTGTAACTCAAATGAACTCCTCGGTTTGCCGGTCGATTTCCTTTCGATGCGCTTCCCGGGCGCTGTTGCCTTCCTCTCTGGTTGTTAGAACGTTCGAATGGCTTCGGGTCCGGAGCATCCGGCGCAGGAAGAAAAAGAGAATCCCAGAGCATGCGACGAATATGACGACGGGCAGCGCGAACAAAACCACGCCCGTTCTTCCGTCGGGCACGACCAGGATGCGCTCGCCGTAGATCGCCTTGTAGTGCTCCAGAATTTCGCGCTCCGTCATTCCTTGCACGACCATGTCCGTCACTTCGTCCCGCATCTGAAAGGCTTCCCCGCTCATATGCTTGTCGATCGTCTGCGAATAACAGCATGGAGCCAGCAGCGACTCTTCGACCTTCTTCACTTCCGCCTCCTGCGCCGGCGGCAATGGCACTGCACTCGACAGAAGCAGAAAAGCGATGGCGACTTTCATCTTGCAGTCCCCCTCAATTTCAAAACGCATAGCCTTTAGAGCGTGTGCAGGTAGCGCAATAAATCATCAATCTGCTTCTCGTCCAAACTCCGCCCGAACGGCGGCATCGTGGCGCGCCCAGAAACAATGGTTTTCCGGACCTGATCCTCGGTGGCAGGATTTCCGCTCGGCAACGTTTTCTGTTTGAACAGTCCCTTCAATTTCGGCAGCTGTTTGAGTAGGGTCAAGTTGTCTGTCTCATGGCACGGGGCACAGTTTCTTTCATACACGACGGAGCCCCTGGTCTCCGCCGAGGCAAACGTGGGACCGTAGTCCAGGTTGTCGCGTGAACAGCCGAACGTGGCCAAAGTTAGGAGAATCAGCGCACACCACAGACTACTTCGGGTTTGATCCCATCTAGTGACCGGCATTTTCCACCTGCCGCATCGTGGAGAGAACCTCCGCAATCGTCCAGTCGCTCGTATCCCAGATCTTTGCCAGCTTTCCGTCCGGGTCAACCAGCACAGTGCTCATGGTGTGCGAAATCTGGTTGTCTTCCTCGGCGTAGACCAGGCTGAAGGCAGTCGCCACCTTCTTGAGATTCTCCGGAGATGGCGCCGTGAACTGCCAGTGCGCGAATCGCTTCGGGTCGTCGTTGAGGTACGCGAGACCGTACTTATAGAGAACCTCGGGAGTGTCGTACTTGGGATCGATGCTGATGCTCAATAGCTGCGTGCGTCCGTACTCGCTGGGATCCTTTTGCAACTCCCGATTCAACGAAGCAAACTGGCTGCTGAGGCGCGGACAGAAATTCGGCATCGGGCATCGCGTGTAGATGAACGTCAGCAAAACCGTCTTTCCCCGGAATTCGGAGAGGCGCACGGTCTTACTGTTCTGGTTCACGAGCTCAATGTCTGGGATGTTTTGCCCAGGCCATTGTTCCTTCGATTCTCTCGGTGCTTTCTCCCGATGGCTGGAATCGGTTACGGAGATTCTCGTGAGCCAGTATTGGCCATCAGGTTTTACACCGATTTCGGCACGAATGAGGTCCCCAGGCTCAACTCCCGAGAGATCTACCCCATCCGCCACGAGGTACGGCATGGTCATCGCTGCCATGAAGCCGGGGATTTCGTCGTGGTCGACCACGATCGAGCGCGTCGCAGGCACCTTGCTGATGACGCGCCCGGACAACGTGTAGTGCTTGTCAGCAGACCCGCACCCGCAAAGGAGAATGCACATAAGCCATGAAACAGAAACGGACAATCGCACGTTAACCCTCCACAGTTGGTTGTAGGCTTAGCCGTCTTGTTCACTGAAGATTTAGACGACAGCGCTCATTTGCTCTGAGACAGAGCACTGCAATACACAATCTGGATTCAATCAATTGAAATTCAAATCGGAACAACTCAGGAAGGAAGCTGGGGAGGGCCGCGCTTTGGATTTCCAGGGAAGAGAGTTTCGGCTGTGACAGTTTCTTTGTAATCCTGGAGCCTGCTTGCCTGGACAGCAGTCGTGGAAGCAAACCCAAGCGAGAACACACCGAATGGTCGTGGCGCGTTAACGAAGGCACGCGAGTGTGATGCGAACGGGCAAAGCGCGTTAACGCGGGGCTTGCCGTCTTGCGCTACGCTGGATTTCTTTGCCCTAGCCATGGAGCACTTGTGTGCTCCATCTTTTCGGCAACAGGCAGGCAGATCGTTCTTCGCACGGCCGACCGCCAGCGCGGGAAGAAGAGGTCCCACGCCAAAGAGCAATGCCAACAAAAGTGCGACTGTTCGGCGCAAAGTCTCATTAGGCTATAAGATGGGGCTAGCCGAAGCAAGAGAGACCGATATCCCCCGAGCGAATTCAACCGTCGGACTGGCGGACGTGGGAATGTATTTCTGAGTTTTGTACCTCGCTCCATGAATGCCAGACTTTTTCATTTCAAGTAATCGAAAAAGAGAAAACTGTCGTAAAATGCAGCCGGTTTATGCCTGATCCTGCCATCAATCGGCGCGGTTCCTCTCGTGCGTATAACTTGGGACTGCGCGCGGCGGCTGGTGTCGTCCTGGCAATTTTCCTTTTGCCTCTCTTTCTCCCATTTTTCAATCTTGGTTCCGAATCCAGCCTGCCGGCTTGCTGCCGCCGCGACGGGAAGCACCATTGCGCTATGTCGGTCCCATTGCGGCAGGTCCTCCCAGGGACTTCATCGGGGCCCGTTGCCCGAACTGCTATTCCTGCTTGTCCGTATCGTTCGCATTTGTTGATGCCGGTTGTTTCTCGAGTGCTCTTCGTGCCTCCCCTACAAGGCTTCTCCGTTCCCGCTATTTCGTATGCTGAGCTGAACCGAAAGTCCGTTTCCCTCGCACGGTTTTCCGAGTTCAGCACTGAGCTCGAGCGCGGCCCTCCTTCTCTCCTCGCCTGAAAAAGGTTCTCCACTCACAGGAGTGTGTCTCCTCCTTTTTTCTGCTGTCCCATTTTGTACAACCTTCGCTCACTTTTGAGGAGAAATTATGCGATGGAATATGCTTTATCCACTTGTGATGATGGTGTGCCTGCTGGTGTGGAGCAGCCCCGCTCTCTGTGAAGAAGTTCGTGGTGTTGTGACGGATCCCTCCGGCAGAGCCGTTGCCGGTGCGGTTGTGGTGCTACGAGACTTTGCCACGGGCAAACAGTTCACAACACACAGCGGTGGTGATGGACGATATAGCGCCGAGTTGCCGGCCGGAAAATATCAGATGAATGTCGTTTCCTCAGGGTTCGAGCCATGGACAGAGGATGTGACTATTGAAGAGGGCAAATCGCAGAGCCTGGAGGTGAAACTCAAAATCGCGCCCCGCAGGGAATCAGTCACTGTTGCCAGCCAGAAGACTGAACTGCCACTGGCCGGCAGTGAGGAGGAAGTGGACCAAACCGACAAAACGCGGCAAGGAAACTCGGCGGAACTTCTCGCAGATCTTGCGGGAGTCAGCTTACGCCAAAATGGCGAACTCGCTTCCGTCCCATTGCTGCACGGATTGGGAGACGAGCGCGTCAAACTCATCGTCAATGGGGCCACTGTCTCGAATGTCTGCGCGAATCATATGAATCCGCCGCTCAGCTACATCAATCCCTGGAACGTTGCGAATGCTCAAGTGATCGCGGGCATAACTCCTGTCAGCATGGGTGGAGACAGCCTGGGCGGCACAGTGTCGGTCGATTCTCCTCCACCGGTGTTCGCCGACCGAGATCAAGGATGGCGCACGGGCGGTGTGATTTCTAGCTTCTTCCGCAGCAATGGCGAAAACTATGGGCCCTCGCTCCTGGCGTGGGCCGATAACAACAAATACTCAGTCAGCTATGCCGGTTCCTGGTCGAACGGCGATGACTACACCGATGGCAGCGGTCACAAGGTGACATCCACGTACCAGCAAACAACAGACAACCTGGTTACCGTTGCCGTCCGGAACGCGGGCAATCTATTCGTCTTCCAGGCTGGGCTGCACCACACTCCCTATCAGGGCTTCACCAACGCTCAAATGGACATGGTGAGAAACTACGCCGAGTCCCTCAATTTGCGCTATCGGAGGACGTTCAACTGGGGTTCCGTGGATGCACGCGTCTATTGGCAAGGCACATGGCATTCGATGAATATCGGCTACGACAAGTCCACCTTCCCCATGCCAATGTGGATGCCCATGAACACACATGGCAGAGACTTTGGGTATTCGGTGGGAACCGGAATTCCGCTCGGCGAGCACCACAATCTGCGAGTAGGAACCGAATTCCACCGGTTCGTACTCGACGACAACTGGCCACCCGTTCCGGGAGCAGAACCCTATATGGGCCCGGACGCTTTTCAGAGCATCAATCATGGACGCCGCTTCCGGCTAGCCTGGTATGGGGAACTCGCCAGCAATTGGTCTTCGAAATGGAGCACATTGCTTGGCATCCGCAACGACACAGTGTGGATGAATACAGGGCAAGTCAGTGGATACTCGGATATGTACGCGCCGGACGCGGACGACTTCAACGCCGTGAATCATGCGCGAACCGATGTCAATCTGGACGCAACCGCGACGGCGCGCTACCAAGCAAGCGAATCTGTCGCAGTCGAGATCGGTTATGCCCGGAAGACACGCTCACCCAATTTGTACGAAAGGTATGCCTGGTCCACGAACTGGATGGCGAGCGGAATGATTGGCTGGTTCGGTGATGGCAACTACTACGTGGGCAATCTGAACCTCAAGCCCGAAGTGGGGAACACGGCAAGCGCCACGGTGAGCTGGCAAGGCCATACCGGCAGACCGTGGTTGATCAAGGTGACTCCCTATCTCACTTACATTCAGGACTACATTGACGTGGATACGCTCAGCACCACTACCTACGGGGAAAGCACGTTCGCGCAACTTCGTTTTGCCAACCATGACGCAAGAATCTACGGAGTCGATGGAACCGGCAAGGTCACGCTGTGGGACAGCACAAGGTTCGGTCAGGGTGAATTCACGGGCGTTCTGGGATATCTCCGCGGCGAGCGGCTGGATCAAGACACAGGTTTGTATCAGATGATGCCGCTGAACGTTCGCTTCGGACTCCAGGAAAGACTCAAGGAATGGACCATGGGAATCCAACTGCAGGCGGTGGATCGGAAATACGATGTCGATCCGCGTCGCTACGAACAGCCCACGCCCGGCTATGCGCTTCTGGGTGCACATCTGGACTACCAGCACGGACGTGTTGCAGTTAGCGCTGGATGTGACAATCTTCTGAACAGATACTACGAGCTACCTCTTGGCGGTATGAATTTTGACGACTTCATGGCAAGAGGTTGGATGAGCCAGATTAGACCACTGACCGGCCGAGGACGGTCAGTCTACATCGGGTTTTCTTTTCGTTATTGACCAGGCAGGAATTTGCACCTTGACGATACCTCTTCAGCCCCTACTCAACCCAGCCCCAACGGATTTCGCAAGTTGAAAAGTCCAAGCGCCCGATCATCGGAATCAACACTTTGGGCGCCTAAGAGCACCGGGCAGAATGAAGAGGTCCTGATCGTGCTGGAGGGCAAAGGAGAGATGCTCTTTTCAGACGGTCATTCGTTGCCGGTGCAGGCCCGTCACGCCGTTTACTGCCCTCCTAACATGGAGCACGACGTGAAGAACACAGGCCAGGTTGCACTGCGCTATGTTTAGGTAGTCGCCCACATAAATTGGGCGCAAATCCTGAAGCATACGGTTTTGTATTTCTTATGTCGCATACCTCTTTTATTTTCGTGCTACCCATGCAACAATCTTCCTCGTGACGTCAATGCTGGTTTCCCGCTGCGCCGTATTTGACTTCCTCGGTTCGCAGGGGCCTTCCGGATCAGCTTTTGAATTCCGGTTGCACTTTGCGTCCGCAGGAGGGTGTTGCCGCAATGAAGTGGAAATGCGTGCTGTTCTTATTGCTTCTTGTTCCCAGCCTTCTATTTGCCCAAGGAATCACTCAGCTGTCAGGAACTGTCATTGACACGTCCGGCGGGGTGATTGCCGGGGCTACCGTGCAGGTTCGAAGCGCGAACGGTACTGTACAAATAACGACACAGACGGACGTGAACGGCTCCTTCATTATTTCTCGACTCTCGGCAGGTAATTATCGGCTCGTGGTATCTAGTTCCGGTTTTGAAAGCAAAGAAATCCCCGTCACCATAGGGACCACGGAGGCGACGGCCCCGCTGCGCATCTCTCTAGCCGTGGGCTCCGTGAGCACCACCATAAACGTGCAAGGCCGTGAGGATGACCTTGTCGGAATTGCTAATTCCGCCACCCAGGGAACAGTGGGCGCAACGGAAATCCAAGATCGTCCGATTCTTCGTTCGGGAGAAATTTTGGAGGCGCTTCCCGGTCTCATCATCACTCAACACGCCGGCGGCGGCAAGGCCAACCAATATTTTCTTCGCGGCTTCAATCTCGACCACGGCACAGATATCGCCATTCTCCTTGACGATATGCCGCTTAACCTTCCGTCGCACGCGCATGGCGAGGGCTACTCGGACATGAACATTGTCATCCCGGAGTTTGTGCAGGGGGTGAATTTCGAGAAAGGCCCTTATTACGCGGATGTCGGCAACTTTGGCTCAGCTGGATCGGCCCATGTGGAATACTTCAAGACGCTGCCCGAGAACTTTTTCCAGGTGGAAGGTGGGATGTATGGCTTTGGGCGGTTCGTTTTCGGCATATCGCAAAAGCTCGGCTCGGGGCATCTGCTTTACGGCGGAGAAGCGTATCACGAGGACGGCCCCTGGACGCACCCGGACAACTATTACAAATTTAACGGCCTTGTGACCTATAGCCAGGGCGGAGACGCCGATGGTTTCAGCATTACGGCCCGCGCTTACCGTGGAACATGGCACTCGAGCGATCAAATCCCCGTCGACGCCATTCCCCTCGTTGGTTACTTCGGCGCGCTGAACCCGACGGACGGTGGCGAGTCACAGCGTTACAGCTTGCAGGGAGAATGGCATCGCCAGGACGAAAATTCCGAAACGAAAATTACGGCCTACGGGTTTTATTACGATCTCAATTTGTTCTCCGATTTCACTTACTACCTGGATGACCCCAATAAGGGTGATCAGTTCGAACAGCAGGACAGGCGCTGGGTGGCTGGGCTGGACGCACACCACACCATTTTCAGCCAATGGTTTGGCCGCAAGGTGGAAAATACGTTCGGCCTGCAGGTCCGCAACGATTGGGTCCACAACGGCCTTTACCGGATGGAAGATTGTGTGCGCACGGACAAGATTGATACCGTCGCCTGCTATACCAACCCCATCCCCGCCTGCGAGCCCGACGGGACCATCGACGGGAATTATCCGATCTTGCCCGCGGCCACGGATTTGAATGAATTCACCGACACGATGCTCGGTTTTTATGTGGAAAATAAAATCCAGTGGTCGGAAAAATTCCGCTGGGTCTTGGCCCTCCGCGGCGACGAAGCAATATATAACGTCACCAGCTTGACTCCCCCTTATGTCGCCACCGAATTGCCTGGCACTCCGGTAGTCAACTTTGCGGCCGCCAATTCCGGCACAGCCACCAAGTTCCTGCCCAGCCCAAAAGCGACTTTGATTTTCGGCCCGTGGTCCAAGACTGAGTTCTATGTGCAGGGTGGATTCAGTTTTCACAGCAACGATGCACGCGGCGCAACGCAAAGGGTTGAACCGATTTCGCCGGACTATCCTTTCCCAACGTCCTCCACCCCAATTTCCCCCCTGGTCCAAACCAAAGGCGGAGAATTCGGTGTGCGCACTTCGGCCGTTTCACATCTGCAAAGCACCCTTTCGCTTTGGTATCTCCGCAGTAATTCCGAGCTGCAGCAGGATGGTGACACTGGAGGCACGGTCGCTTCGGCATCGCCGAGCAACCGCTATGGCATCGAATGGGCGAACTACTACACGCCAACGGAACATTTGGTTTTTGATTTAGACATGGCGGACTCCCGCGCTCAATTTACCCAAATCGACCCCGATGATGCGGCGTATACCAACGTGGGTGGTGGCCAGTTTCCCGTGCAAGGCCCGGGTGGCAAGTTTGTTCCCGAAGCGGTTAGGGTGGTGATTTCATCGGGCATCACACTGCACGATTACAAAGGCTTTACGTCGACAATCCGCTTGCGCTACTTTGGCCCGCGCGATTTGACGTCCGACGGAATAAATCGCTCAAATGCCACGTTATTGCTTAATGCGGGAGTCGGTTATCAATTTAATAAGCAATGGCGCATTTCGGCCGATCTTTTAAATTTGACTAATCGCCGCAATGACGACATTACCTACGCCTATGTTTCCCGAATAACGCCAACAGCCGCGCCGGCATTCACAAACGTTTTCCACCCCGCCGAACCGTTCCAGGTGCGATTCGGGTTACAATTTCGCTTCGAATAGCCACGGCAACTTCTGCCTCAGTAATCTCATGTGCATTCCTGTGCGAGGACTGGAGAACTCTTTCTCCAGTACATTTTTTGTTCGTCCACAATCAGTTTGCACCCATATAGGCAGCTCTACGTCCGGCAAACCGTCCGGTACGCTCAATGGGGGGTGACCGCACGGGAGAAACACTGGGGTGGGAACCAACGTGAGAATTTACTTGGGATGGCGCGAAACGGTTTCCGGGGAACTCATCACGAGACGCCCATGTTGAACTCCTTTCGTGCTAATGAGCCGATCTGCCAGCTTTTGGACATCCCTTGACTTCCCGCGAAGCACGATCACCTCCAGGCAAGTTTCGTGGTCAAGGTGGGCGTGCACCGTGGAAATGATGAGTTCGTGGTGTTCATGCTGGATATCCGTGAGTTTCTCAGGTAAAAGCCGCGTGTGGTGATCGTAAATGAGCGTGACGGTTCCCACTACGAACGCATTCGCGGCAATGACCACGGAACTGACCAGACGGTCACGAATCAAATCGCGAAACGCCTCGGAACGATTTTCGTAACCCTTTTCGGTTATGAAGGAATCAAAACGGTTCAACAAATCCGTATCGATCGAAACTCCAATGCGGCTCAAATCGCCCATAAACATCATCTCGCTTTCCACTGGTTGCGGTTAGCGTAACACAAAGTCCGCAATGCTTAGTCCTGGTGGGATCCGGAGGAACCTTCCGGGCTCCACTGCACTGGCCGTGAACTCAGTTGATTACTTGCTTGCGGAATCGAGCCTGGGGCGATCACGCGAGTCTCGACTCCAGGTGTTCATACTCCACCGTCGCAAGCTAAACACTATACTGGCGAATCGTCGTCTGACAGCAATAATCTCGAATCAGCAGGCCATTGGTGGCAAGCGGGTTGGCGATAGAATACTCGGAAGTTAATCTGGGGGTCACGGGCCAGAAACAGCGTTCGAGGAGATCGAAGCCTGAGTGGCTTTCCCTACCCGCTGTCATAAAAACGTAATACTAATCCCGATGAATGGTAGCAAATCGCGAACAAATGGTGAAGAAAGAAGGAGAAAGTGATTCATCAGGTTTAGTCAGTAGTGTCCCAACGTTAAGCGAACAGAATCAATTGGTTATCGGAAACGGATTGATTTTGTTCACCAATCGTTTGTGCAAGTAGTTGATCCAATGGGATTTTCTCGAACATGGTCAGGCTG
>Ga0181527_1004263_pt1 | contig 12325 bp, 10 predicted proteins | sample PEATcosm2014_Bin_30_FD_119762 | JGI IMG/M metagenome (GOLD analysis project Ga0181527, IMG submission 119762) | Peatland microbial communities from MTU Mesocosm Facility, Houghton, MI, USA - PEATcosm2014_Bin06_60_metaG | ecosystem: Environmental > Terrestrial > Soil > Wetlands > Peat | place...
CGGGTCCAAGGGCGTCAGGTAGAGCCCGATTCCCGGCGCGCTCAGGTCCACTTGAACCAAATAGACCGGGCCTTGACATTCCTCTTCATGCAGTTCTTCACAGGTGTAGGTGATCCCGCGGAAGATCTCAGTCGGCGGGGTGGGGCGCGGGCGGGTGTACCAAAGGTATCCGCCGGCTGCCGAGGCTGCGGCTGCCAACACCAGCGCAAGACGGATCGCCAAACGGCGCAGACGCAAGCCGCTTGCGACTCCCGCCAACTGGGCTCCAGCAACGCGTGCGGTTGACATCTGCCTTCGCTCCAGTCATTTGCCGGGTTCGGCAACCTGCTTGCTTTCCAAACGGTTGCTCAATCTGCCAGGACCGGACCTTGCACTACAACATTGCCATGTGCCGTGCCCTCGGTAGCCGGCGCTGTACGCGCAGCGCGCGGATGGCGGCGTCGCACAAGCTTGTCCCGCAGCCGGAGGGAAGGTCTTTCCACCAGCCAGTAATACGCGCTGCCGGCTGCAATGATCGCCAGGAACATGATCGACCACTTTCCAAGCACGGCGCAGCCGGGTAGCAGCCGGTAGGAACGAAGGCAAACGTGAATAGCCAAAGGGTGTGTCAGGTACATGCTATAGGAGGCAACCGCCAAGCCACCCGTCAGCTTGACGGCAGATAATCGGTAGGGGCTGTCGAGCGCGCAGACAAGCACGGATAACATCAGCAAAACAGACAATACGGAGTAACCCACCGTATAGCTCAACGCCAAAGGTAACAGCGGCATGGCTATTGCGAAACCGACCGCGGCACAGTAGATCGGAACCTTCACTCTCAGGAGTGCTTCCATGCGGTTTCTATGGTATTGGACCAGATACGCTGCAAACACCCCCAAAATCAACCCTTCGCATCGGAGGTGCGTGGCGGTCGTACTGTAGCCGAAGTCTTGTGACATCGAGGCCCGGTACTGGCAACACCGCAGAATTGCCGGGGCGAGGGCCAACAACGGCAGAACCACGCGAGCAATGTGCAGCTTGCCAAGGCAGACTATTCCGAGAACGAAAGGCAGGAGCACGTAGAAGTGCTCCTCGATGCACAATGACCAACTTACCAGGAAGTAGGGAATGCGTTCGTAGTAGTTCTGCAAGAAGAACAAATACCGCGGGTCAAATGCATCGCCGCGGACTGCGTGCACAGCCAACCACGAAATCATCAGTGCCGCGAAATACGGTGGCATGGTCCGCAAAGCACGCCGCAGGATGAAACGAGCGCCATGCACGTTGCCGAACTCCAGGCGCTCCCGCCAATAGAGGCCGCCAATCAAGAACCCGCTCAACACGAAGAACAGGTCCACGCCGGCCTTTCCAGCCTTTACCACGTGCCAGATCGGCGAATCCTGCAAGTCCAGCATTTGCACGGTATGGAACAACAGGACCATCAGAATCGCCAGCGCGCGAATGAGATCCAGGTTCTTATTTCGGCTTGTCATCGTTATCCGGCAGCCGTCTTTCCGCTTGTTGGCCGCATGCCGACAAACTATTGCCGTCCGGCCTTGGCCGGCGGCACATCGCTCTCAGATGCGGTCTTGGCTTGCAACTCCTGCTCCCAGCGTTTCAGCCCGATCATTGCTTCGTAGTTCGCCATCAGGAGGCTGAAAACCAGGCCGGCCCGGCCGTCGAGCAAGCCGCCCCTCCAGAAGAAATGGTAACAGAATCGCAAGAACGGCCGGCAGGGCAGCCTTCTGCCAAGGTTGCGGAGCGCCTTCCTGCGGCTTGGCCCATCGCCGCGCAAAATGTCTCGCCACGTCCAGTGCAGTCTGGCGCGGAACTCCATTTCCGCCTCTCGACTCGAGTAGTGATTGTGCCGCGCGAGCCAATCGCTGAGCCCGCGACTGAACGGCCAGTGCAGAAAAGGCTCGCGGATTCGCAGCAGGGTTCCGTCGACCGGCGGCGCGGGCACCTCGCCGTGCCCGGAATCGACGAAACGCGCCCGACCGCGGCGCACCAAGCGCATGATCCACACGGGGAACCCGTCGGCATGCCGCAACCAGCGGTTGAAGAAGATGGTCTTGCGGCAGAGGAGGAAACCGGCAACGTGGGGGCCCGCTTGCGCCACCGCGGAGGCCATCTCCTTTTCGGCAGCCGGCGTCAATGCCTCGTCCGCATCGAGCATAAGTACCCACGGGTGCTTGAGGGCGGCGTTCTCCAGCGCCCAGTTGCGTTGTGCGGCAAAACTCTCGAATCGATGGCGAATGACGCGCGCCCCCAGCGAAGCTGCGATGATCGGCGTCTCGTCGCTGGAATCGTCGTCGATCACGACGACGTCTTCGAACCCCGCCAGCGACTCCAAGCAGCGGCGGATGTTACTCGCCTCGTTCTTCGCGATAACCACCACCGACACGTCCATCGCTGCTCGACCTCCCCGCAGCCCCGAAAACGGTGCAAGGGCGGATTGCCGCCCGGTCATTCCCCGAGAACCCGTTGCCCGATTTCTCGTGCCGGATTACCCGCCACGATGGTCCAGGGGGCCACGTCCTTGACGGCCACGGCGCGCGCCCCCACGACGGCGCCGCGGCCTATTGCAACGCCGGGACCCACGAACGCGTCGGCGCAAATCCATGCGTCATCCTCGATCGCGATCGGCGGTTTTTGCAGAGGCATTGCGGCGTCGCGGAAATCGTGCGTGCCCGCGCACAAGTGCGCGCGCTGCGATACCGTCACGCACCGGCCGAGCCGGATCGGCCCGAGATTGTAGAGCAGCGCGTCGAAGCCGATCGCCGTCCATTCACCCACTTCAAGGTTCCAGGGGATAGCAATGCGGGCGCTTGGGTGAATGCGAACGTCCCGGCCGATGCGTGCGCCGAAACACCGCAGCAGCATGCGCCGCCATCCCCAGCAGGGCCGCGGGCTGTAGCGGAAAAGCGGTTGTGCGGCCGCCCAGAGGACGCGGCCGACCTGCTCTTTCCGAGTCCACTTCTGCGCACCCCGATTGGCAGCGATATTCGTGGAACCAGTCATACCTTACTTGGCGATCTCGACGCAGCCGGGCGCCGGTCCGCGCGCCAGCAACCATTCCTGAACCTGGTGCATCTGCCGCGCCACTTCCATCCACGTGTAGCGCTCCTTGACAAGCGACAAGCCGCGTTGGCCCATCGTGCGGCGTTCGGCTGCACTCATCTCCAGCAGCTCGCGAAGCCCTTGCGCGATACACTCGGGCGACGTTTCGATGCGCAGGGCGGCGCAGGCCGAAAACCCCTCGGGCAGATTGCACTCCGGGGTCATCAAGACCGGCTTGCCGTAGGCCCACGCTTCCAAAACAACCATCGGCAAGCCCTCACTGAAGGACGGCAGCACAAAGGCGTCGCAGTGCCGGTAGCAGGCGGCATTCCGCTGGTCGAATTGTGGCCCGAGAAAAGCGACCTTGTCTTGCAGCCCAAGCTCCGCTGCCAGGCGGCGCAATTTCGCTTCGTGCCCTCCCTGATCCCAGCCTGCAACGGCCAGCACCCACTCGTCCGGCCTGTGCCCTGCGACCGCGGTTCTCTGCACGCGCGACCATGCCTGCAGCAGGTTCACGAGGCCCTTCTTGGGATGGAGGCGTCCCAGGTAGAGCAGGACCTTTCGGTCCGGCGGGAAGGGCGAAGGCTGGACTTGGCCGTTTTGCGCATCGCTCGGCAGATCGATGGCATTGGGGACGATGCAGATCGGCGTGCGGACTCCGTAGGCGCGGATCGCCGCGGCCTCGGACCGGCAGAGTGCGCGGATGCAGCCTGCGCGCTGCAGATGGCGCCGCTCATAGACAAGAGACGCGAGCCGCTTCTTCCAACGTGAATTGCGCATGGCCCAGGGATCTAGCATGCCGTGTGGATGCACCACATAGGGGCAGCCGAGTGTTCCATGCACGCGCAGCACGGCGATGGTTGCGTACTTCCAGAGTCCGTGGATCTGGATCGTATCCGGCCCGACGTCCCGGATCGCGTCTACCAGTCCCGGCGCGTAGCCGAAGAACCTCGGGCCGCGCAGCGGCATGACCCGCGGCCGCAAGGGCTCCCAATGGTGCAAGTCCTGCTCGGTTGCGGCGTCGGCAACCCCGAACACAAACACCTGGCAGCGGTGGTTTTGCATCTCCTGCGCCAACCGCAAGACACTGTTGAACAGGCCGCCCGCGTTTCGCGACAGGCAGTCGGTAATCACCGCGAGTTTGATCATGCTCGCTTTGCCGTCAGAAGATGCAGCAGGAAATGGTCGATCCAGCGTGTCGGCGGCGGGCCGGCTCGGAGTGCGCATTCTGCCGCCTCCACGAGCCCGCGTGCAAAGCGTTCGGGCCCCCAGTCGCGGATTCGTTCGCGGCCCAGCCGTCCCATCGTCCTGCGGCGATCCTCGTCGCCAACCACTGCCTGCATGTGCCGCGCCAGGCCCGCCTCGTCGCTTGGGTCGAACAGAAAACCGTTCTCGCCCTGCGACACGAGGTCCATCGCGCAACCGCAACGATCGGAAACGATCACCGGCAAACCGCTGGCCATCGCTTCGTTCACGACCAGCCCCCACTGCTCGCTCGTGCTTGCGTGGACAAAGGCCCCGGCCAAGCCGTAGTAGCCCGGCAGCTCGTCGTATTGCCTGAAGCCGGGAAGTTGCACCGCGCAGGTGAGTTGCAGGCTTGCCAGCAAGGATTCAATTTGCCCGCGCAAAGGACCGTCGCCCAGAAGTACCAGGTCCCACGGTGCGGCTGCGCATGCTCTGCGATAGCGGGCGAAGGCCCGCAGCAGGCAGGGCAGGTTCTTCTTCGGGATAAAGCGGCTCGAGGCCAGGAAGTAACGCGGGGGCAGCCGCAGCCTTGCCCGGGTTTCGACCGCCTTGGCCCTTGCCGTATCGGCTCCCTGCTCAAACCAGCGGTTGTCCACGGCGTCGTAGCCGAAACAGATCCGCTCCGGCGGCATGCCCAATTGGATCAGGTACTCTCGATGGGGGCGGCCACCGACCAGCGCCGAGCGGAAACTACGCAGGTACCGCCGTTTGATGCACTCTGCAAAAGCGCGTCGGCGTTTGTCGATGGCTTGGCTTTCCGACATCAACACGGCAGGAACCCGATGTCGCAAACACCAGCGGAGCGTGAGAAAGGCAGCCTGGCTCGACCATCCCGGAACTGCCACCGCCTCCGCTTGGAACGCGGCTAGTTCCTCGTCCAATCGCGCAGCCAACAGCTTTGCATCGGCCGCGGCGCTCGTTCCCCGTTCCAAGAGGGTCTTGCGCTGGAATCCAACGCTTCCGTTTGTCGATGACCAGGCATATTCCGCACTCTGCCGCGCCACTTCAATCCCGAGAAGCTGGCATTGCCGGCCGGCAGCCGATAAGCGGGCAAGATGATAGGGACCGAAATTATCGAAAACAGCGGCGATTCTCATAACGCGAGCGATGCCGGCCTCGTCAAAGAGATGGTCTCCGACTAGCCGAAGCAGGTGTCATCCACTTCTCGGCAAGCCGGACGATAACATACCCGAAGACCAAAGGAAAGGCCACCAGCGGAGTGATGTCTCGGCCGAGATTGAACGTGAGCACGAGCCCCAACGCGTAGAGCAGCAGCCGTCCCGGACGATATCCCGTCAGGTCGAATCGCGCCAGCACGGCTACCCATGCGGACATCAGCAGGGCTGCGGCCGGCGGGCCGCCCCACGGGCCGAAATTCACGACCCCTTGCCCGATCATCCCTGTCGAGACCGTGGCGTTTACGGACTCCTCGCTCTTGCCGGCCTGCCCTTGGCCGCGCAGCACCGCGTAATCCAGCCCAATCGTCGGTTTGTTACTCCAAAGCCCCCGCGGAATGACATTGACGGCCTCTGCGAAGTAGCGCGCACCCCAGTTGGGCCGATAGGCTCCATCCTGCAGGAAGGTGTTGATCCAGCACAACTCCTCGAACATGTCCAACCCTCCGTGTTTCTCAGCCTTCTCCGTCAGCTTGCCGGCCGCAAAAGCTGCGGCAATCGACTCGGAGGTGCGGTGTGCCAACACGAAGGCGAACCACGAGCTGACCGCCAAGAACACCGACACCAGCACGCCGGCCTGCACCAAGGGCCGACCGCGCAAGCGAAGAAACACCAGGCACAGCAGGCCCGGCAGGAGAACGGCGAGCATCGTGTTGCGCGCACGGTCGAAGAAAACCATGGGCCAGGAAATCGCCATCAGCCCCAAGGCGGCGCCGCACAGCCGCGGAGACTTCGCCAGCGCGGCAACAACCCCGAAGCCCGAGAGGCAGAACACGTTGACGTAATTGACCAGGGCCAGCAGAAAATCGTAACTCCCCCCCACGCGCGGGCGCGCCCACGGAGTTGCCAAGTGGCCGAGCCACGGGGCGAACAGCCCTGACCAGTCGAAATCCGTCCGCAGCAAGGCCACAACGCTGAGCGCGCCCCAGATCACTGCCAGCGGCCCGAAGGTCAGCTTCAGCGGACGTTGCAACCGTGCCAGCGCGTCTTTAGCGCCCAGTAACACCAACACCATGCTCTGCCGACCGATTCTTGCGGGATTGAGTTTCCCGTGTACGACAGGGGCGAGGACGGCGAAACTCGCTGCAAATGCCGCGACTTGCCACCAAGCCGCGGCCATAGCCTCGTGCGAGAAGTGGCTCGAGATCGTCTTGTAGTCGCCGTAGATGGCATTGCCGTGATACCAGGCAAGGACGGTGCCGCAGACCGCGATCGCGGGCAGCCCCCACGCCTCGCGACGATGCTTCCACGCACGGAGAGATACCCCAGCCAACACGGCCAAGCTCACCCAGAAACCAGGGGGCAGATCGAAAAAGTGTTGCACTGCGGGGAGTGTTCTGTTAGGGAGAGGGGGTGCTAGGCCGTTGCTGCGGCAAGTGTTTCGCCCAGCCGAGCCAGACGGTGGCCAAGCCGCTCGATCGAAAAATCCTCGACCCGCTTGACGGCTGCCGCGCTCATCTCTGCCAGCCCTTGCGGAGCGCTGATGACCGCGCGAATCGCCTCCGCGAGCTGCCCCGGATTGCCCGGCTCCACAATCCACCCGCTCCGGCCGGGCTCGACCACCGTCCCGCAACGCGGCGTGGCGACCACCGGCAAGCCGTAAGCCATGGCTTCGATCTGCGTCAAGGCGAACCCGTCCGAGTGGGTCGGTAACACGAAAAGGTCCGCATGCCGGTACCATCGGCCTACCTCCCCGCGCGGCACCGGCCCACGAAACGTCAAGTTCTCTGGCAGCGACGGCGGCAGGGGGCCGTGCGGGCCGGCAACGTCGAACTTGACGGGCTCATTGCGCAGTCCTTCGGCGGCACTGACCAGGTCGTGGATCCCCTTGCGAATGTTCGCCTGGCCGAGAAACAGGACCCGCAGCGGCCGTTCGGCGGAGAAAGCCCGGGGATAGACGCGCGGGGCCGACCGGGCCTCTTGCGGCGGATCGTAAGCCAGTGGCACCACGGCGATCTTCTCCGCCGCAACGCCTTCCGCCAGCAGTGCCTCCCGCGACCAATCGGAATTCACCAAGATGACGTTTGCCAGCCGGCACTCTTCAGCCCACTCCGCCCAGTATTCGGCAGGGGCCGGCTGCCACGCCCCGGCGTATTGCGGGTAGCGGCCGCGCAATTCGGCCACGATTCGCTCCTCCGGCGGTCCGGGGTCGATCTGGCCCAGCACGGTCCGCCAACCGCGCTCCTTGGCGATGCGAAACGGCACCAGCGCGGCGTAGCTGTAACTGAACAGAATCGGCATGCCGGTCTCGTCCAATCCCTGAGGCAGCGATGCGAGATAGCGGGCAACACGCGACTGAAACCATCGGTTGCGCGCCACCGTCAGCGGCCACCCGCAGAACCCCCTCGCCCGGGCACCGAGCTCAAATGCCACCAGGCCTGCCGTCCAGGCGCGCACGCAGGCCCCGCGCAGCTCCGCATGGAAGCGCTCGCGCAGGTTGCGATTGAGGAGCCCGAAGGGGCTGCCCGGACGAACCCAGCCATCGGTGAGCATGCACTGCAGTTCCCCGCGCGCCGCGAGGGCCCGTGGGATGGCATAATGCTCCCGCGCCCCGAGCTGGCTACAGATCCACGGCCGCTTCATGGGCATTTGACCTGATCGGCGGGCACGGCCGCATTTCCGCATGCGGTTTCGGCAGACACGCCGGCCACGCACGCGTTGCCGCGAGCCAGTTTCCGGCTCAATGCGATGGTGGCCGCACACACCGCTTTGCGCTCCTTCCGGTAGTGCCACAACGCCCCGGGAATCTGGCAAAACCCCCCGGCCATCCCGCGCCATCGCCCCATGCTTGCTGCGTACCGCGCCCGGTTCAAGACCTGCAGCACCCCCAAGGGCCAATAGCGGACCGGGTAGCGGAGATACGCCAGCAGCGCCGTATTGCGGATATGGGCCGCGTTCACCGCCGGGGTGCAGTGATGTTCCAATGCCGAGTCATGATAGACCCGCAAGGCGGGGGCATAGAGCAGATCCCAGCCTGCATCCAGCAGTTGCAACGCCACGTCCGCCTCTTCCATGCCGTAAGCATGCCGCAGGGGCAAGTGACCGCGCGTTCCCAAGAAGGCTTCTCGGCGCATCACGCACGCGCCGTTCTGGTAGCAGGCGACGTGTCGGAGATTCCCATCTCGACCTCCCGGTTCCATCCCCGGCCGCACTTCCCGGCCGCTGAGCACCGCCACACGAAGATGCGCATGGAAGAGCTCTGCCGCGACGGCGAAGTAATCCGGGTCCAATGGCCAGGAATCATCGTCAAAGCTGGCAACCAACGGTGTTTTGGCTTCGCGGATGAGCAGGTTCCGACCGCCGCCGGGGCCTTGCGTGGTCGTGCTGCGGAACCACCGCGCTATCCCCGCAAATTCGCGTTCCAGGATAAGGACAGTTTGATCGTCGCCGGCATCAACATGGACCAGGATTTCCGCAGGCTTCGGGCAGCAAGTCATGAGGCCGGCGATCGCCTTTGCCAACGACTGCGGCCGCCGCCAGGTAGGTATCACAGCGGAGCACGCGGACGACATTTCCCCCATTCCGGCCCGTGTCAATCTGTAAGCGAGCGATACAACTCGGCGTAGCGCTTCGCCATCAACGCATCGGTAAAACACTCTTCCACCCGCCGGCGTGCCGCGCGACCCATGTTCTGCCGCTCAGTCGCATGCACTAGCATCCAGCGCAGTTTTCCGCACAGTCCTGACGCGCTGCCGTTTTCCGTTTCCAACAGACCCGTTTCGCCGTCGGCCACCACGTCGGCCAACCCACCGGTGCGGAACGCCACCACTGGCGTGCCACAGGCCATCGCTTCAAGTGCAGTCAACCCGAACGACTCGATCCGGCTCGGTGCGGCGAAAACATCGCAAGCCGAGTAAAAGAGGGATTGCAACTCCGCTGAGTTGACACTGCCCAGTTGGATAACTTGACACTTGCCCGCACAGTCCGGCAATCTTCCCGCACCAAGACTCAGCAAAGTAATCTCCGCTTCTCCGGCCAGCGTGTGGAGTGCCTCCAGCAGCAGTTGGCCGCCTTTGTTCCGGTCGGAGAGGTCCGCACAGGCAAAACCGACCACAAAGCGGGTGCCCCCGATTCCCAATGCTTGCCGCGCGCACGGTTTATCAACCGGCCTGAACACGTGCGTGTCCAGACCCAGCGGGATGGTCTGAAACGATTTAGCATGGCGCAGCAAGGCGGAGCGGCGCGCCTGTGCGGTTGTCCACTCGCTGTTGCCGACGATGTGCAGGTTCAAGCGCGCATAAAGCCGGTCCTTTAGCCTGAACTGGCGCCACGAGCGGTCGTGTCGCCCGCCCCGCTTCAAATTCGGACAGTCGTGGCACTGCCTTGTGAAACGAACGCATTCGAGCGGGTGAATGCAGCCTCCTGTGGCTGCGTGCATATCATGCAGCGACCAGACCACCGGCAGGCCGTTCGGGATTGAGGACAGGAAACTCGGCAAATCCAGCCAGCAGAAGAGCAAGTGCAGATTGACAACGTCCGGGATCGGCCCGAATTCAGCCAGTCGACTGCGATAGATCCAGCGGGCATGTATGAAAATGCCCCGCTCGCAGTTCTGTTGCCGCCAGCGACGTCCAACAACATAGTCTTGCAGCAACCGCCAGAACCAAGACCGGTGCCTCTGGTCGACTGCAACATGACTGGCGCAGATTGAGCCCGATCGGTGGTGCAGCGTGCTGTCAATCCCTTGCCGGGACAGTCCGCGATGCAATCGCAAAGAAGCCACGCCAGTACCTCCAGTGGCTTCCGTCGCAAAATGCCGGACTCTCAGCGGTTCATGCTTCGGCATATCTTGCAGTCACCGCACATCAGGACGCGAAACAGCGATACGCATCCTTGAGAAAAGACGAAATGCCCAAAGAAAGAAAGTTACTTCCAAAGTATCCCCGTCTTGCGGCCAATCGGACAAGGCTGGCGAGCCTCTTGTGCCATCCTTTCGTGCGATATATCTCCGCTCTCAGCGAGTAGACGCCTGCGAGTTGCTCGAACTGCGACGCACTGCGTTTCAGTCCGCCAGCCCAGCCGGGATCGGCTGTGGATTGCGCAAGTCTCGACAACGTATCGGCGGATTGCCGCGCCACATCCGCCAGAAAGACATAGTGTTCGGTCCCCACAGTTCTTGATAAAGCGATGCGCTCGTGGACCGGCCATCCGTCATAAGACCCGGTCAAGGCGGCATCATGCCGCCGGTAAAGTGCCAAAGGTTTCGCAATATAGCGGACACTTCCCACCGCGTTGGCCAGCATGCAAATCCATTTATCGTGAGGCTGCATGGCATATTCGCCATCATAACTGACCGGGCGTGCCTTCCAGTCAAGGGTGGCAATCAACTCTCTTCGCACAACACAAGTAAAGCCTGGAAGTACCCAAAAGCCGCGGTGGCAGTTGGGGCCGACAGTCTTGTCTCTGCGAAAGTGGGGCTGTTTCTCGTTTCTCCAGGTCAAATCCGCATTGACCATTTGCGCCGAATGCGTGACGAGCATCAAATCGCCGCCATGGCTGTTTTGAATGGCCTCGCTTACCGCAAGCAGCTTTTCCGGCAGCCAAATATCGTCCTGGTCGCAAAACGCCACCCATTCTCCGCTGCATCTGCTGGCGCATTGAAGAAAGTTGTCCGCAAACCCCAGCCTTTCTGAGTTCTCGTGAATATGCACCGGGAAAGGGGCATGTTCCGCAAATCCACGGAGAATCGCCAACGTCTTGTCCGAGGAGCCGTCGTCACAGACCACCAGCTCGCAGGGCAGCAATAACTGGCTAGCTAGGGTTTCAAGCTGAGGCAAAATATAGGCTTCGCCATTATAGGTCGCCATGGCTATTGAAAACCGACTTGAATTCGGCCGTGATGCCAGATTCAGCATGAGCGGGCTGCCGGCCCCCAGCGAGAACAGATGCTGGTGATGAGTATTCTCATGCTCCTCCGCTCATCCAGCTCGTCCCCAGGCTGCCGAACGCAGGTTGCGCACCGCGAAACGAAAGCCAAACGGGCGTCGAGCGGGTCACCTGACCCTCCGAATCCAAAAACTGACCGGCCGACTACCCCCCCGGGGGCAACAGGAAAACGCGGCGGCCAAACGCGTGGGATGATTCAGATACAGGTGGCTGCCGGCAAAGAGCACTTCATAGCTCTCGTTGCCGCACAAGAATGCCTGCAACACATACTGCTCGTTCCAAAAACGGTGCTGGTCCAGAACCCAAATCTTGGGATACTCGGCCGGAAGGAAGATGTCATGCGAATGCACCACGACACCTTGCCTCAAGCGCGGAAGGATTTCGAGATACTCGTACTGTACGTCGCTGCCAATTTTGCACACGTGCGAGGAGTCTATGAAGAGGATGTCGTTGGCTGTCAATGACGTGAACTCGTGCAAGGGAACTCGTTGCACGGGCTGGGCGATCAACTCGCCGAAACCGGATAACGCGTCGCACAGAAACTCCGGCGGGTACGGCTCGATGGCCACTAGATGGCCCGGCTTCCCTTCCTTTTGGTTGGCCGCCAAGGCTTCAACTATCAAGAGCGTGGAATAGCCCGAGCCGATCTCGATCACGCGACCTGGCTTGAAGTGACGCACCATGCAGTACAGCATCGCTGCGTCGGGCCCCGCGAAGCTCGTGTTTCCAAAGTGGAATCGCGTCGGCCCGACCGGTTGCTCATTCGGAAATGAGCGCAATTCGTCGCCATATCGCGACACGAGTTCAGACAACAACTTGATTTGTGCGTCGTCATCGATCTGAATCCCGGGCATTTCCGAGCACCGCGCCCATGTCTCGGGTGGCAGTTCCCGGGTATCCGGGATCGGAGAATAATAGTGAACGGGAAGCACATGGATACCGTGCGCCTGCCAGAAATCAAAGTACTTCGGGTCGTAGAC
>Ga0181527_1004268_pt1 | contig 12316 bp, 11 predicted proteins | sample PEATcosm2014_Bin_30_FD_119762 | JGI IMG/M metagenome (GOLD analysis project Ga0181527, IMG submission 119762) | Peatland microbial communities from MTU Mesocosm Facility, Houghton, MI, USA - PEATcosm2014_Bin06_60_metaG | ecosystem: Environmental > Terrestrial > Soil > Wetlands > Peat | place...
CCGTGATCTCCAGGCAGCTGTTGGAGGAATGGCGATAGAACGCCGAGAGGCACAGCGCGTGCAGCACCGCCTGGAAGGCGACGTTCGGCTCATTGGCCAATGCGTCTCGCAGCGCCACGGTGCGATCGGCGGTCAGTTCGGTCACCAGCCGATCCGAAAGTGGACGGATGGCGTCGTCCTCCTCCGACGTGTCGGCGTCGGAATTTTGGGCGCCGCCGATAGTGATGACCGCCCCTTGAACTACGCTGTCGGAGCCGGCGATCCGCGACGCGTCGCTTTCATCGCCTGTGACGGACAGGGCCGGCGCTTCGTCCTCCGGGCGGATGAAGCCGCGCTCAAAGCGCAGCGCGCCTTCGCCGTCGATGCTGACGAAGGCGCCGGCACGGGCGATCTCGGCCGGCTCATAGCGGACGGGCCGGTTATCGAAAGCTGCGAGCGCGGTCTCGATTTCGCCGAGCCGCTGGTCGATTTCGTCGGGCAGTTCGTCGGCTTCGGCATATTGCTCTTCGAGCGCCTCGTTTTCGGCCTGTAGGGCAACGAAGCTCGCCCGCTCGTCCTCGGTGAGGTCCACGGTCGCGCCGACAAGGCGGCGCTCATTGTCGCCATCTCTTGCGATGCCGCATGATCAAATCGCGACATTTTTACCGGGCTGATACGCCACTCGCGCTGTTCCGGCTAAAATGGGCGCCATCAAACACGACGATACGCGCCGTTCCGATGCATTGATGGAAGTGTCCGGTTTTCCGCTCTCGCCGTTTCCCCGCGCGTAATGCAGCAATAATCACGCCCGAAATTTCTCAAGCAGGCGCTTCGCGGTCGTTCGCGCATGGAGCTTTCTCGCGCTTCTCTTCTTCCACCAAATATATACGCCTGTCACCGACAGCGTGACTATCGCCGCGCCCAAACCGGAAACAAAGATTTTGTATGGGAGACCAAATAAATTGGCCATATGCAGCTCCACCAGCCACGTCGTCAACGTGGTCCCCGCCCATTGACCCGTCGGCAGACTCATGCTGTCCAACGCGCCCGTGTGGGCGTCGAAATCGATCGTGGATCGGCCGCTTCTGTCGCCGACGTCGCGGCTCGAACGAACACTGTATTCGTAAAGGCCTTTGTCCCGAAAAAGATAGAACGCGACCGGCCGTCCGACGATGAAGCGCTTCTCGCGGGATTGGTTTTCCATGAGCTGAAGCGCAATGCCATATGCCGCCTTCCAGTCGAGTAGCGGGCGATTGTCCTCCCGAGGCAGCGGCGCGGGGCGCGCCCACACGGGTTGTTCGTAGTCGAAGACCAGCTCCGTCGCGCGCGTGTAGAAACCATTCAAATCCATATAGACGCCGGACCAGGCGAAGATCAGCAGCGCGGCCCACAGCCATAATCCGCCGGCACGGTGCAAATCGAAATTGATGCGATAGCCGGAAGCCGGAATTTTCACCTGCCATGCGCGCCTCCAGCGCGCGATGAAACTACGGGGAGGCCTATGACTCCGCGCCGGCAAGGTGAGGTAGAAAGCGACAAAGCAATCGAGAGTCCAGATCAAGGCGACGAAACCGGCGACCCAACCTCCCATGTCGCCCGCCATGAGCTGGGTGTGCAAATTGTAAATGAAAGGCATGATCTCCGACGCTCGCGTCGGCAGGCCACTTTGCCGAGCGCGGCCGAGCGCCGCGCCGGTCGCGGCATCGAGGTAGAGAACGTCGAAATCGAGAGGCGCATCTTCGAGCCGCGCCTCCATGCCGATCGCCGCCGTTCCCTCGTCCTTCAGGTCGACCGCCATAACCCGGCCTCGAGGAATCAAATTCTCGGCGCGGCCCGCGAGAGTCGCGGCGTCGAGTTCGATTTCGCCGTGGGGTCCGGGAAACAGCTCGGGCGCAAGCCAGCGGTTCAGTTCGGGCATGAACGCCAGCATGCTTCCCGTCAGTCCGATGACGACGAGAAACGCCGCCAGGGTCAGTCCTACCCACCGATGGACGACGACCCAGACGGCGCGGTGCATCTCAAAACTCCGCGCGCACCGAGGCGAGGAAGGTCCGGGGCGCGCCGGGGAAGATGTTGTAGTAGGTCGAGCTGTTCTGATAATAAGTCGTGTTCGCGAGATTCTTTACATTGAGCTGAAATGTGATGTTCTTCACGCCAGGAACGGTCCCCGGCCTCAGCCGATAAGCGATGAGCGCGTCGATGCGCGCATAAGCGGGGAGCTGGAAGTCGTTCTGATTGTCGCCCTGCCGCTCGCCGACCGCGACGACGCCACCGCCTAGCGTCAATCCTTTCAGTTCTCCAGACGCGTCATACTTCAGCCAGAGGCTTCCCGAGTGGCGCGGCACGTCTTGGAGCACATTGCCGTTCAGGTTCATCGGGGCGCCGGTGAAATCGTTCGGAGCCGAGCCGTTCCGGATGCGCGCTTCGTCATAAGCGTAGCTAGCCGTCAGGCTCCAGTTGTCGTTGATACGACCCGCGATGTCTAGTTCGACGCCTCTGCTTTCGGCGAGACCAATCGGATACGAATAGGGCGTGCCGGCGACAGGAGCGAGGATGTTCGACTTGAAGATGTCGTAATAGGCGAGCGTCGCCGTCAGGCGCTTGTCGAGCAACTCCGCCTTGACCCCGCCTTCCCACTGCAATCCGTGCTCCGGCGCCAGCGGCGGCTGGCCGGGCGCCGGAATGCCGTTCGCCAAGCCGATGGAGCGGTTATAGTTGGCGTAGAAAGAGAGCCAGGGTACCGGGTTCAGCACGACGCCGACGCGCGGGCTCAAGGCATTATCGTGGTTGACCGCAAAGTTGCCGCCGGTGATCGGATTGTAACCACCGAGCGCGTCCTGCATGGAATAGGCGCTGTACCCGCTTCCGTAATCAGCCCAGTCATAGCGGCCGCCGAGTAGGACATGGATTTTGTCCTCATAGAAGGAGACCATGTCCTGCGCATAGATTCCCTCCCAGGTTTCGCGCAAAGGATAGTAGGCGTTAGGCACGATGCCGCTATACGGCATGAGGCCAAAGGCTGGCGCCAGCGGCGAAAAGGAGGAAACATACCCCCAGCGTGTGTAATAGGGCGCGAAGATATTGAGCTGTCCGACGGTCGGGTTGGGACCAAAATAGGATTCGATGTTTTTCTCGAGCTTCCAGAAATCGACGCCGAACAGAAGCTGATGCGTGAGCGGCCCGGTCTCCATTTTGCCCTTCACGTCGAAATTGCTCGCAAGATAACGGGAATCGACATATGCGTCCCAGAGGTTGAAGGAGGCGAGACCCGTCGTCGGATCGAAGGCGTCGGTAAGGCTCTCGTACTGGCGATAATTTATGTTGGTGTAGGCGAAGCGGTTGGTGACGCTCCAGTCCTTCTGGAAGTCATAGGTCCAGTCATAGCCAACGAACTCTCGCTGCTGTCGGTTGGGATTGGCGACGGTGACAGCGGGGTCGGCGACATAAGTGGTGACCGGTATGGGCGCCGGCCTGTTGCCGAGCGCGGGAATGCCGTTGGCTACGTCCGAGAATATTGTGTTCTGATACTCGGCATCGAGGTTGAAACGGAATTGCTCATTCGGGCGCCATGTGAGGGTCGGCGCGACGAACGCATTCTGTAGCGTCACGTCCTGACCGAGGAAGGAGCCGGTGTGGGTATAGTCCGCGTTGACCCTATAGAGCCAGGTCTTGTCGGAGGTCAGAGGGCCCGTTGTATCCACGGTTGTGCGCGTCAGGCCCCAGGAGCCGGCCTGCTCCTGGATCGAGGTGTAAGGCATGTCCAGCGGACGCTTCACAACGAGATTGACGATGCCGCCGGGCTCCAGACGCCCATACAGCATCGCCGCCGGTCCCTTCAGCACTTCGATTGACTGTAGGTTCGCGGTCTCGAGGTTTGTGACCTCCCACACCCGCAGATCGTTGCGGAAGATGCTGGCGTTGTCGAAGCCGCGGATGTTGAAGCCGTCGTAAAAATTGTTGCTGTCCGAGGTGGTGCTCGGCGGCTGCACGCTGCTGACATAGCCGACGATCGCGTCCTTGACGGAAATGTCCTGGCGGTCGTCCATGGCTTGGCGCGTCACCACTTGCACGTTCCCCGGCGTCTGCATCAGCGGAATGCCATCCTTGGTCGCGACGGCGGGCGTCTCGAGGTTGACAGAATAGCCCGTGAAACGTCCACCAAGACCTGCGCCGCTTTGGCTGCTTCCAGGCGTCCCTTCGCCCGTTTGGTCGACGGGAGCCGCCGCCGGCTGCGCCGCGCCGACGTCGATTGGCGGCAGCTGCTCCGCGCCGCCGGCGTCGCTGAGAACGCCATTATCAGCCTGCGCCAATTGGATGGTCACCACATTACGCTTGTCAGTAAGACGGTAGGTCAGGCTCGTTCCCGCCAGCAGACGATCGAGACCTTCGGTCACGGAATAGGCGCCTTGAAGCCCGTCCGTCCGCACCCGCTGCGTCACCTCTGCATCATATAAGAGCTGCAGTCCATTCATGTCGGCGAAAGTATTGAGAGCATTCGCCATGGAGCCCGCGGGAATTTTGTAGGTCTGGACGAAACCGGTTCGTTCTTGGGGCGAAATTGACGCCTGGGCGGGAGAGGCCGAGGCCGAGGCTCCCACCATGATCGCGCTCATCGCCGTGGCGGCAAGCGCCGAGCCGAATCCACCGCCTTCGGCGCGGTTGCGAAATTTCCTTCTAGCCATTTCCGCCTCGTCATGTTGCGCGGAGAGGCTATGCTTGAACCTCTCATTCTGCTCCACGCGCTCGACGAAAAAAGAGGAGGTCGATGGGAGAAAATTTATTTATATATGAGTATCAGATAATTAGAGAGGTGAAGCGCATGCAACCCAAGAGACGCCTCGATCTCATCGAGCGCGGCGAGTGGTTCATATGTCAGAAAAACGCCGGACACGCGTCGCAAGCGTAAAGCCGGGTCGAGAAAAGCGACATAACCTCGGTGATAACGCCCGAGGGCTTCGATTACCTCGCCAAGGGGCTTGTCATTGAAAACCAAACGGCCTCGCCGCCATGCCGTCGCCTTTTCGACATCGATCGCTTCGGGCGGGTGAGGCGACGTGTGCTCGGAATAGACGCTACGCTGTCCTTCTCCGACCTCGATGCTTCGTCCTGCGCTTGAAACGGAGACGCGATGCTCTCCAACAGTCACTTCCGCCTGCTTTTTTCCCAAAGCTATATCGAAAGCCGTTCCTAGCGCCGTGACGCTTCCTCCCGCGGCGTCAACGACGAAAGGCCGCCGCGGATCGGGCGCGACCTCGAACCAGGCTTGTCCTTCCAAAAGGACCACTCGCCGTCGCGTCGCTTCATTGTGGATGGAAATAGCCGATTTGGCGTCGAGTTCGACTCGCGAGCCGTCGTCCAAGGTCACGACCTTTATTTGGCCGGTTCCGGTAGAATAGTCCGACTTGAGAAACAACGAGATTTCGCTATGGAAAACGAACAACGCCACCGCGCCGACGACGGCGGCCGCGAGCTTGCGCCGCGACCGTTTCGCTTTGCGGACCGCGCCAGCGCCTGGAAGCCTCGTCTCCAGGAACCCACATAGCTTTGAAATTTTCTCGAAGGCCGCCTTGTTCGCCGCATCGTGGGCGAGCCAAGCCGCGAACTCTTTTTGCTCTTCTCTGGACAGCGTGCGGTCATTCTGACGCAACCACCAGTCGATGGCGGTATCGCGCGCACTTTCGGGAATGGGATCCTCACAGTCATTCATTGTGACAGCCACTCAAAACACGCATTTTACCGCTCGACCTCCCATCAAAAGAAGCCTGCTCCCTCTGGATACCATGCATAAGGTCAAAAAACGGAAGCCTGCTGATCAAAAATCCTCCTCTAAAGCCGCCCAGCAACGCCCCAGAGCGATCCGCATGTGCTTTTGCGCCATGTTTCTCGATATTCGCAGCCGCCCCGAGATTTCCGCGATAGACAGGCCTTCATGCATATAAAGGATGAAAACCTCTCGACAGCGAGGGGGCAGCGCCTCAATTGCTGAGAGCGCCTTACGCCATCTCTCCTCGGCCTCCAGGCGAGCCGCCGGCGAGCCGTCCGGAGATGGAGCTTCCATCGGCAGGTCGCCAAATTCGAGATAGCGCGCCTCGGTCTCGCGGCGTCGCGAAAAGTCGCGAGCGAGGTTTATCGCGATCTTTTGCAAAAATGGCGGAGGATCGGCGACGACATGCGCTCGATTATATTTGATGAAGCGCGCAAAAGTCTCCTGCAGTAGGTCGAAGGCGTCCTCGCGACCGACCCTACGGGTCAGATAGCTAAGCAGATTCCCTTTATTGCGCTCGAAGAGTTCGCCAGTGGCTTCGCGTTGTTTTTTGAGCATGGGCCGGCTTCCGTTGGAGCCAAGAGACGCCATGCGAGAACAAAGATACGGTTGGAGTCCCCCGGACCTCGCTCCCGCGACAACCGTCTCCCAGTGCGCAACCGCGAAGGAGACGTTTCGATCAAGCGAAGGCCGGCGGCGCGCGCGACGACCAAGTGCTGTTCCAGCCTATCGGAAGCTCTATGTGGTCGTCCGGCGAGGAAAGATTGACAGAGGCGACTGTTTCGTTCGCCAAACCAATTGCGATGTCGAATACTACGAAGACGAAGACGAGCGACGCGTCACGAGTGCCCGCGGTGCAAAAGATGCAGCACTGTGAATGATCATGGCGGCCTTGGTTGGGCGCGCTATCGCCGCCCTCCGCATGGCAAGTTCCGCCGACCGCGGTTGTGACCACGCCGGAGCCGGCAAAGTGGGGCTCCTTCGCAACATGTCGGGGGAAACCCACAATTGAAGCCTGCAATGCAAACAGGCACAGAACGATCCAAGCGACGCTCGCTCGAGTCGAAAACCTTGGCCATATTTGAGAGGCTGACATCGTTGGGACGGTAGTCGCGGGGATTCCGAGGGTCAATGAGATGCGGCAAGCGCATGGCGAAAATTCTTGGAGCGTTGCAGAAATGCAACAATTGATTCCGGCGTCTAATGGAAAACGGCCAACTCGCGCAATTTCGCCAGCGAGCGGAAGCCTCGTTCCAGCTCAACCGAAACAATTCGTTTGTCTCGTTAGGAGAGCTGGCTCCGCTTTTCTGAACAGCGCCCCGCGTGTAAATCGGCATGGGGTCACGATGCCGATCGGCAACGGGTCACGCACATAAGCGATTGATTTTACAATCATGTGAAACCCTGAAAGGGGTCATAATTGGAATCCGATTTACAGTCATCGGAGACACCTTGAAGTCGCGCGAAGACGCTCGCCGCGTGACCGAAGTTGCAATCGCGATCAAATCGTCCAACCGAACGCGCAAACTCGGGCAAGCCGATTTCGTCCGCGTTGCGTATGCGTAAATGATTCCACGACGGCGCCGTCGCGCCGTTCGAAGCCTCCGAGCAACACTCCGAGCAACGAGCCCGCCGCGCGGAGCCTTGGTCGTGGCGATTATGCCTGCGAGGGCGCGGATGCATGTTGTTGCGCCACGCTTTAAAAAATGGTGTATTGCCGGAAAGGGGAAAACTTTAAAAAGAGTACGGCCAATGAAAAAGATATCTGTCGTCTTTGCAGCCTGTTTGTTCGCGGGTTCGGCGATCGCGCTCGAAGCCACGCAAGACACGCCTAATCAAGCGCAATCCACGGAACCCACACCCGAAGCGGCTGCTCCATCCCCAAAACCGGCCGCTGAAGCCCCTGCCCCTGCCCCATCCCCGAAACCAACCGCTGAAGCGCCCGCGCCATCTTCGAAGCCGACCGCGGAAGCGCCTGCCCCTCGACGGGCTGCTAAAGGTACAAAACCAGAAGTCGCCCCGGAACACAAAACCGAGACAACGTCGCGCAACGCTTATTTGCGGGCCTTGACCGCGGAGATCAAAAAGCACACCAACGGAACTTCCAATCTGGGAGAGGGTTCGGTCACAGTTGCTTTCACCATCGGCGCGTCGGGGCGGGTCGTCTCCCATAGCGTCAAGCAGTCCTCAGGCTCCGCGATGACTGAACAGGCGAATAAAATTCTAGCGTCCATCCACACGCCCCCGCCACCGGGCGGAAAGTTTTCAGCCGTGCAGCAGTTCCGCTTTCATTAACATAAATCGACTATCGGCCTTTGACGTGGCGTGATCGCCGACCGTGACGGACGCTGGCGAGAAGCTTTCGAACCAAGCGAAGAAAGTCGCCGCCGTTTTTGCTGGCGAATTAACCGCGGCCTGGGAGCCTGCTATCTTCGCCCAAAGCGGCTCGGCGCTCCCCCTGCGTTTCGAGGGGCATGTACGCCATGTCGAGCGATGCATCAGGGTCTCTTCGGGGCGATCCAGGTTCTCGCAGACATCATCGTCGCGGCTCGTGGGCCGGCAGTTTGATGACCCGGCCTACCCGCCAGTGCCGCGGATCGAGGCAGGGATTGGCCTTGGCGATCCTGTCCAAAAGGCCCACGCGCCAGTAGACTCTCTTAGCGATGGTCCTCAGCGTGTCACCGGCCACAATCTTGTAGCTTTTGCCGCCGCCGCTAGCGGCGATCCCAGGCTCAGGGCTCGGCGGCAGCTTGGCGACTTGCGGCGGCGCCGCCGGCGCGGACTGAGCCTGGTGCAGAGTCGGCGTTGAGCCGGAGGGCGCCGCCGATCTATTCTCGGCTACTTGCCCGGGGCGGCGTATAGTCGGCGCCGTAAGCTGCATAGATACGAACATATAGGCGATAGATGCAGCCATGATGGTCATGCACACGTCGCCGAATACCGATCTCGGTTCGAGCGAACCGCCGGAATGTCGAGCGTGCGCCTCCGCGGCAGCCAGCGGCTCAAGCTTCGAATAGGCGTTGGCGAGCCAGGCGACGACCTCCGCGATAAAATACAAGACGAATCCAAAGGTGAGCAGTGGAAGCCAAACCCGCATCGGCGCCCACATGTGGATCATCGCAACTTGCTGCAGACGAGCACCACCGCCCAGAGCTTCTTGAACGAACGTTCCCGAGCTTATCAGCATCCAGCCCAAGATCGCGGTCGATGTCGCGACATAGACGAGCGTCCAAGCGCTCGGCGGCAAAAGATGGAGGCCGAAGGCCGCCCCCGAGAACATGTAAAGCATGCCGAGGAGCATGACTACATGGGCGGAGTGATACCAGCGGGGATCGCCGCACATGCGGAAGAGATGGCTGCAATGGAACAGAAGCACTGCCGCGAGCGCCGCGATCCAAACGAGCGACGGCGTTTCGGAGAGCAAGTCGCGACCGAGTGGCGCCACGAAGACCTACCACTTCTGAGAGACAGCGGCTCAGAGGCTCCGCAAATGGATTTGCGCTATGGTCGGGGGTGTAGGTGTATTTGAAGATCAGCACGTCCATGCTGGACATATTCAGCGCGATCCGCGAGCGCTGCGCGCTCATCATGCAGGAAGGAGCCGCCGCTCCAGAGACGTCGTGATCGTTTAGCGCTAACGTTTTGGCGAACCGAGCGCCGACCATGAACGTCGACGGCATAGCCGCACGTGAAACGCCGCAGCGGCGCCAGAACGCGCCACCCAAAACCGCCACCATCGACCTCGGCAAGGCGCCGGAGCCCGCCGCGCAGACCAAAACGGGCTGAAAATGAACCTTCAGCCCAAGGCGTGGGCCTCACTCAAAATCCCATCGCGGATTTTGGGAGACCCCGTTCGATGGCTTTTTTGGAGCGAAGTTCCATATTCTCACGACGAGATTGCTCCCGACACCCGTATCGCCGGCGCCAGCCGCCGTGGCTGCGCCTTCAGCAGGAGGGAACAAATGATGCAGGTAGCGACTCTCTCCGGGCCCAATTATCCGCCCGTCAAGCCGCGCTGGCTAGGCCCGGCCACCACGGTGGCGGTCACGCTTGCTCACGTCGGCTTCGCTTTTTTTCTGATGACGGCGGCGATCGAGAAAATTGCGCCGCTCGATTCGATCAGCATGGATTTAATGCCGGAAGGCGACATGTTCGAATCCGAACAGGTGGAGGCGACGGAAGATGCCGTGCCGCTCGAGGAAATGGAGCAGCCCGATCTCGCCATTCCCTTGCCGCAGCTGATGACGCCGGACGCGCCACCAATACCGGTCAAGAAGGAAGTTGAACGGAAGAAGCGGGTCGTCGAGCATAAGCAGGTCGCCCAAGCCAAGGAGCATCGCGAGGCGCAGGAGCGTCATCGCATCGGCATCGCCGGAGGGCGAGGCAGGGGCACCGTATCGCAAGCCGGTTACAAGGCTCTGCTCGCCGCCGCGATCCGACGCCATGTGCCGAGCACCTCGTCGCTGGGCGAGGGATCGGCCTCGTGCAGCTTCCATGTGTCCTCTGGAGGCGGCATAACGGGCATTTCCTGCTCGGGTTCGTCGGGCGCGCATGCCTCGCTGCTGCGTAGCGCTATCGCCGCCACGCACCCTCCGCCGCCGCCCGGCGGAGGGTTCTACGCGGCGCAAGGCGTACATTTTCGTTAAGCGTTCGGCGACAGGTTTTTGGCCTTTTCGACTGACGGAACCCCCTTCGCGCTCCAGCTTGGAGCGCGAAGGGGGCGTCTCATGACGACGACAAAGGCTCATGGCCCTGACGAGCCCTCGACAGGAAAACACTATGAAACATAGCAGATCGCAATTCTCGCCGTCTCCGTTGCGCGAGGAGCGCCAGGCGCGGACAATGAGCGCGGCCAAGCCGAGGCGAGAGATATCCGTAGCGATGGTCAGCCCTCCGTCTTCGCGCCGGCCGCGTCCTTAGTGTGAAAGACATATTCCGCCGCGCTAGCGTGATCGGCGACTTCGCGGGCGAGCTCTATTAAGGCGCGACGGGTGCGCCCGTCGCCGGAGGAAAGCTCCTCATTGTCACGCAAAGCGCGCTAAGCCCCGCAACCCAGCAAACCCGGCGGGAATTCACTTAATTTTCGCGGGGACCTGTTCAGACAACCGGGACCAACTCTGTGTTTCACCAATTTGAAAGCCGAAATCTTGGCAGCTTTCGAACCGCCAGATAGTAGCACGCGGGCGAAAATGATAGCTGAAGTCGCCCTCACAAATAGGGTTCCAATTCACGTCCCGCGTCGGCGGGCCTTCGAGCAACATTGAACCTCCTCACGAACCGGCCGTTTTTGTCCATGAGATAAACAACGGTCGTATGATCGACCGAATAGTCCTCGCCATAGCCCGGAGATTTCTTCCAGTAAATGCGATATTCCCGCAACATGGGTTCGAGCGCTGCTCGGTCGCCGGACAGGCCGATAATGCGTGGATCGAAATTGGCGAGATAGTCCTTCAATGCTTCAGGAGTGTCGCGCTCGGGATCGACGGTTACGAAGATCGCGCCGATCTTGGCCTTTGGTCCCAGAGCACGCAGAATTTCGGACATTTCGAACAGCATTACAGGGCAAACATCCAGGCAATGCGTGTAGCCGAAGAACACCAAAAAAGGTCGCCCCAGGAAGTCCTTCTCAGTCACGGTGCGCCCGTTATGCGCGGTCAATTCGAAAGCGCCACCGATTGAAGAATACGGCAACGGTCCAGAGCCGGTGAACAATACAAGCATCACGAACAGCGCGATGAAAAACGCACCAATAGCGGCGGGGTATGGTTTCAGGAGGTTGGCTGGCGTCATTTCATTGCGACCTCCGGCGACAGGGCAAAAAAACTCCGAGCTTGAAAGAAGATCCCGCGACGTCGCTCGCTTCGCAAGCTACTTCTGGCATTATTTTGATAATACCACATCTCTGAAAGTCTGACCCGCGCTGATATTCCCGAACCGGCTTGGATTTGGGAGAGTGCTAAGTTAAGACATATTTTCACAAATACTTCTAGGGGTTCTGTCGCAAATTTTTCTTGGCGGATGTTTCGAGTATGATTGCTGGAAACGGGTCCAGTGGAACAGCACGATGATCGAGTTCAAGGGCAGCCATTTTGAACGTGACGTGATTCTGTGGGGCGTCCGTTGGTATGTGGCGTATCCGATCAGCTATCGGCAGCTCGAGGAAATGATGGAAGAGCGGGGTGTCGAGGTCGACCATTCCACGCTCAATCGCTGGGTAGCCAAGTACGTGCCGTTGCTGGATCAGCAATTTCGCGCCCGCAAGCACCCGGTTGGTTCCAGCTGGCGATTGGACGAGACATATGTGAAGGTCAAAGGTAATTGGAAGTATTTGTATCGAGCGGTCGACAAGGCGGGCGCCACGGTGGACTTCCTGCTGACGGCCAAGCGGAATCGTAAAGCGGCGTTGCGGTTCCTACGCAGGGCCATCGGTCGTCATGGCGTCCCTGAAAAGATCACGATCGACAAGAGCGGCGCCAACACGGCGGCAATCGCAAGCTACAATGCAGAACATGAGGCCGACATCGAAATCCGTCAGGTCAAATATCTGAACAACATCGTCGAACAGGACCACCG
>Ga0181527_1004270_pt1 | contig 12313 bp, 5 predicted proteins | sample PEATcosm2014_Bin_30_FD_119762 | JGI IMG/M metagenome (GOLD analysis project Ga0181527, IMG submission 119762) | Peatland microbial communities from MTU Mesocosm Facility, Houghton, MI, USA - PEATcosm2014_Bin06_60_metaG | ecosystem: Environmental > Terrestrial > Soil > Wetlands > Peat | place...
AGCGTCGCTTCGCTCCGAAAACGATCGGCTTCATTTCGGAACCAGCGATCGGGATCAAACCGGAATCACTGATCACCTTCAACGGAATACGCAGAACCGTCGAATACGACGAAAACCTATTCACATTGGCCGAACTCACCGAGGACCACCCTCACGATGAGGATGACGCAACGGCGGTCGAAGAGCATGATGAGGAAGGAGACGCTGACGAGTAAATGGCGTCCCCGACATCCGTTCAACGACCGCAATTGGCGTGCAAGTACCTCGGCGAGCCAGCCTTGGCCTTCGCGGGGGGCGGAACGCACGTGGACCCGAAAATCGGAATTGCAAGGTTCGGCCCAAAGTCCCTCAAGGTTGCCGACCGGCATCCGACAAGCACCCGCGTTGGATTCATTGGCACAGCGGCGACCATCGAAGCGGCGCAAGAATGGATGGAAATCAACGCCCGAGGCATCCCGGGCGACAAGGACCACCCTGCCTTTCCGGGCTACTCACATGACAGGGGGTTCCACAGCGACCTCATCTTCAATGCTCGATGGACGGAGCCGATTACGCGGTCGGAGCAGGACACGTTGCTGGCGACCCGAGGTAAGAAAGATACGTTTGAGAGCTGCCTGGGTCTGCTCGACGACAAGATGCGGTTGCTTTCCAAGAAGGATTTGGCTCCTGAATACGTGGTCCTCGCGCTGCCTGAAACGTTGAGGAACAAATGTGGGACAGTGAACTACATCGACCAATCAGGGGCACGGGTTCACAGGGACCTGCGGCGAGCCTTTAAGGCCCTCGCGACGAACCACCGGATTCCGACTCAGCTTGCCGACCAAGCCACTATCGAGTTTCGAGACCCAGACAACCCGACGAAGATCGCATGGAACTTCTTCACGGGCCTTTACTTCAAAAGTGGCGGCATGCCATGGGGGCCTATTGGACTCATGCCTGGAAGTTGTTACATCGGCATTAGTTTCTACAGAGGCTTGAGCACTACCGACCCGAGGGTCCACACCAGCCTCGTGCAGGCGTTCGATGACCATGGCGAGGGACTTGTGTTGCGCGGCCCGGATTTTATCTGGGACGAAGAGGAGCAACAGAGCCGAAGCCCGCACCTCAACGCAGAAGTAGCATATGGGCTCGTAAATCTCGCACTCAACCGATACTGGGGCGAAATGAAGCAGCATCCCCAAAGGGTTGTAATCCACAAAACCTCAAGATGGTGGCTGGAGGAGGCGGCAGGTTGTCGAGAAGCTCTGAAAAATCGGGTGGCCAAGTACGATTTGGTCGCGTTGCAAGCCCAGGATTCAGTTCGACTGCTTCCCGCCAGCAAAGATCCTGCCTTACGCGGGACCCGATTTTCGGTCGGCGACCTCGATTATTTATATACGACCGGATTCGTCGCGGAGCTTGGCCAGTTCCACGGAAGCCATGTTCCCTCACCGGTACAGATTGCTCACCATCTGGGGTACGACACCCCGCGAGAAACGATTCTCAACGAGATTTTGGTGCTGACGAAGATGAACTGGAATTCGTCGCGGCTGGGCGGGCTCATGCCCATAACACTGAAGTTTTCCAAACTCGTCGGTGAAATCCTGCGGGAAATTCCGCCGGACATAGAACCTCAGCCCCAGCAGAAATTCTACATGTGAAGCGGTATCGTTGAGACGCTGCGCAGAACGGAAATACAATTATCGGTCGTTCACTCCAACAGTCGGAGGCCAAGATGCCCCTGAAATTCATCAAGCCCGAGAGAGTGTAGCTTACCAATCATCCTGAATACCGCGAGGCGTGGGTACAAGAACGCATCGCAGAAGACCCCTCGATTCTGGGGCTCGGCGACCTTGTGCTGAAGGACAAAGAGCGCAGGCAGTCGCGTGGAGGCCGCCTCGACCTGCTGCTTCAAGATGCCGAGTCGAACACGCGATACGAGGTCGAGGTCATGCTGGGGAGCACGGAGGAGAGCCATATCATCCGCACCATCGAGTATTGGGACGTGGAGCGGAAGCGGTATCCCCAGTACGACCATTACGCCGTCCTCGCCGCCGAGGACATCACCAGCCGGTTTCTCAATGTCATCGGGCTCTTCAACGGCTTCATACCGCTCGTTGCCCTCCAGGTGAGCGCACTGAAATTCGGTGACCAGATTAGCCTTGTGTTCACCAAGGTGGTTGACGCCCTTGGCCTGGGAATGCCTGATGAGGACGAGGAGGTCCAGGCGGTCACCGACAGAACCTACTGGGAGAACCGGGGCACGAAGGAGACCGTCGCCCTGGCAGACGAGATGCTCGAACTGGTGAAGACCTTCGCACCCGAACTGGAACTCAAGTACAACAAGTTTTACATTGGGCTGGCGAAGAGCGGCCAGCCGAACAACTTTGCCATCTTCCGCGCAAAGAAGAATAGCTTCAGGACCGAAATTCGCCTCGCTTCATCGCCGGAAGTCGACCAGCAGTTGGAAGCGGCAGGCATCGACGTGATGGATTACGATGCGAGGTGGGGACACTACAGGCTCCGCCTGACGAAGAACGACATCAAGAAGCACCGCGACCTGCTGTTGAAGCTCTTGAAAATGTCCTACGGTCTTGATGCGGAAGCTGCTTATAGCGGCATTAAAGTGGCATAGTAAGCGCCTAGCAGCCCGTGGTGAAAATCGATTCGAGTGAGGAAATTTCTTGTGCTTTTGGGGATGCATAAAAGGCGGATGTGTGTAGAATGCGGGCATGGCGATGGGAACACGGAAGGATCAAGAGCAACAAGAAGAGATGTGAATCCCGCAGGCTTCGTTGGCGAAGGGCGCGAGTCATCCGTTCTATCAGCGCTTGAACCAACTGCCGGAGGAGAGCCGCTTGGACGAGTTCGTGGAGGGGCGGTGCGGGCGGTTCTATGCGGAGAGACGGGGGCGTCCGAGCTTGGCGCCGGGGATGTACTTCCGGCTGTTGCTGACCGGCTATTTCGAAGGGATCGACTCGGAGCGTGGGACCGCCTGGCGGGCGAATGACTCGCTGGCGCTACGGCGGTTCCTGCGGGTAGGGCTGGAGGAGTCGCCGCCGGATCATTCCACGATCTCGCGGACGCGACGGTTGATCGACGTGGAAACGCACCGGGAAGTGTTCACCTGGGTGCTGGGGGTACTGGCGGAGAAAGGGCTGCTGAAGGGGCAAACGCTGGGAGTCGACGCGACCACGTTGGAAGCGAATGCCGCGCTGCGATGCATCGTGCGGCGGGACACGGGAGAAGGCTACCAGGAGTTCCTAACGCGGCTGGCGCAGGAATCGGGGATCAAGACCCCGACGCGGGAACAGCTGGCGCGGCTGGATTGGAAACGCGCGCACAAAGGGTCGAACGAGGAGTGGGAGCACCCGCACGATCCGGACGCGCGCATCACGAAGATGAAGGATGGGCGGACGCACCTGGCGCACAAGGTGGAGCACGCGGTGGATATCAACAGTGGCGCGGTGGTGGCGGTCACGGTGCAGTCGGCCGCCGCGGGCGACACGGCGACCGGAGGCGAGACGCTGTGTGAAGCTGGAGAACAGATCGCGACGGTCGCGGGCGAGGAAAAGAGAGCGGGAGTGGATCCAGAAGGACCGAAGGAAGTGGTTCTGGACAAGGGCTATCACAGCAACGAAATGCTGGCGGAGTTCGCAGACAGGAAAGTGCGCAGCTATTGTTCGGAGCCAGACCGAGGGCGTCGGTGCTGGCAGGAAAAAAAGGAAGAACAAGCCGCGGTGTACGCCAACCGGCGGCGGATTCGGGGCCAACGAGGGAAGAGGTTGTTGCGGCAGCGGGGCGAGAAGCTGGAACGGAGCTTTGCGCACTTGTGTGAAACGGGGGGCATGCGACGCGTACATCTGCGGCGTCACCCGAATATTCTCAAGCGTCTGCTGGTGCACGCGGCAGCGTTTAACCTGGGACTTGTCATGCGCAAACTTTTGGGTCGCGGCACGCCTCGGGGTCTGCAGGGCTACGATGCAGTGCTCTTTTTAGCCATTTTGCGGCTGCTGAGTGACATCTGCGCTCACCCAGAGGTCTGGAAAGAGCATGCTGACCCTCTCGAACCGCCCCGCTCGCTCCCTGAACGAGCAAACAACGCTTGGCCCGCCGCCGCGCAAAGGACCGTTTCCACCACGGGCTGCTAGAACCCATTGGCCTCCGAAATCGTGACCGCCTCTGTCGAAGCGCATCGCGGCCACAGACAGGGAGGGACTGGAAGCATGGGACAGCAATCCACACAGGCAATTGCAGTCGTGATTGGCCTGTTGTCCGGCGCGGTGCTTGGCGCCACGATAGTTTGGCTGGCATTCCGAAGATTTGGAGAGAGGGCTCGCAAAGAGGCAAAGGTCGAAAGCCAGACGGAACTTGCACTGCTCAATGAACGGCTCGCTTCCGCTGCGGAAGATTTGGGCAAGCACCGCGCTGGTCTTGCCGAGTCGGAATCCCAGGCTGCTAATTTGCGCAACCAACTGGATGTGATGAGGGGCGAACGCGCCGACCTCGAAGAACGCGCAGCCCGCGTGCCCGCGCTCGAAGCCCAGCTCTCGGATTCCCTATCACAACTGAATTCCCGACAGGAGGAGAACACCCGCATCGCAGCTCAGTTGGCGGAACGTACCCACGACCTCGAAGCCCTGCAAGGTGCGGTGGCCGCGCAAGAGACCGAACGCAAGGGCGCTCTTGAGTCGCTCGAAGCACTCCGGGCTCGGCTCGAAGAAGAAACCAATCGGACGGCAACGCTGGCGGAGCAGAGCGCCCGTCTGCCCGAACTAGAAACGGCTCTCAATGCAGCCGCAGCGGAGAGGCAGCGGCTCAGCGACCAACTCGCCAACCTGCACCATCAGCTTCGAACTGCGGAATCCGCCTTGGCGGGCCAGAAGCAACGGGCTGAGCGCCTGGAATTGGAGGTGGCCGAGCTCAACCCCAAGCGTGACCATCTGGCGCCGGCCAGCGTGAAGACTGATTCGCAGGTCTCCACCACCGACGAAACAAGTACGACTTCGGGTGGCGCGGAACAATGCCCACAGGTAGCTACAGAAAACGAGACGGAACCATTTGTCAGCGGTGAGGAAGTCGAAGTGGGGCATCCAGAAGGCCCGCGAACGGCTAGCGGGGAACCAGGTGAGACCATTTCCTTGGGCTCGAAGCCTGCCCAAACTGAATCGACTGTCGAGCCCACGGGAGAAGCCACCGTTACACCGAGCCCCCCCGAGCCTCTTCGTGGAGGCCGCGGGGGCACGGCAATACATGTGGACCCCCTTGCCCGAGGAGGCAAGCCACGGGGACCAACGAAGTCTACTGACTGGCAACCACCAAGTGGCGCCGAGTTTCTTCGAACAAAGCCAGAGCTCATACGCTGGAATCATGAGCGACAATGGATTCCGGCACTGGAGGTACCGGAAGGGATTGTCGGAGACTCCGGCGTAGTTGTCTTTCAGAATGACTCCCAGTTGGCACGCGACGAACACCGACAAAACTGCTGGCCCATTGCTGCGCTTGACGGGCGGATACTTGTCAAGTGGAGCGAGTCCCAGACAACAATTGTAGTGGGCGAAAGGAGATACCTCCTATTCAAGTTGGCCGGACAGTACTTAGAACAAGGGCGTTGCGTGAAATCTGTCTCCACGGGGTCATACCTCCTCATTGTCCCCAACGAGTGGGAAAAGGATGAGAGTCTTTCCGGTTCGCCAACCATAGACCCGGAGGGTGTGTCGCTTCCAGGCTTTAGAGCGCACTTCTTTGACCTGAGAAAAGAGGACGTCAAGAAAGTCGCATTCCGGGACTCGGCAGGCATGTGCATCGAAATCGACACGCCTGCTGCCAAATTTGAGCTTGTAGGGAAGCAACTCCCAGACGTGCAAGAAGAGTTAGGTCCACTGTTCGGAGGTGAGCCTCCCAGGATTAGAGCTTGGGATGAGCAAACATGGAAAGAGATTCGAACCATTGTAATAGGGGAGGAGGGTGCTAAAAGGCGAAGATGGCGGACTGCATTTACTCCTTCCCCTGGTTTGGCTGCGCAAGATTTACCGGCTGAACTTGCACTTAGAAGAGGCGGCTGGTACTTCGTTAGGTTCTACAACAGAGAGGATGACCTTGTCGAAAGTCTGGACTTTAGGTTCTTGGGCGCGATGGGAGAGATTGAAATAGAGGGAGCGCAGTCCCTTCCGTCTGAAGGCGGACACCGGCCCGCAACAGTACGGTTCCACCACGATGCCGACAGCGTTGTGGAAATCGCGGGCAAGGGCGCATCGAGCCTCGTTGTTGACCATAATCCAAATAGCACCACTGCCGTTATTCGTCCAGACCCAGCCTTTGACCAAGCGTATTGGCAATTCCACAGCCCTCCAGACGTGCGAGTCGATGTCCAGTTGTTGATTGAGAGGGTCTGGTGGAGCCGAGGGGACGAGCAAGACCCGCCTGAGCAGAGCGAGAAATCAGACAAGCCGCTCACAATAGAACGCGCCGCGTTCCGCCCGCTCTCCAACGCCGTACTTCACGTGTGGTTCCCCAAGGTTCATTGGTTGGAGTACGTTCTGGTCGGTTTCGGGGAGGAACGACAGCGAACATTTCGGGTCAGGGCGAACTCAAGGCGCTTTACGCTACCGCTCCGAGAATTCGGCGACGCCGTTGAGATACAGGATACGACGCGGGATGCGACCATTAAGTTGTGGCTCCTGCGCGGCGGCGTTGCCAGCGGCGGCGTTGCCAGCGGCGGTGTTGCCATTGCTCGTGTCCCGCCAGACGCCAGCACCCCCATCCCCGTGCACGAGGAACCAGCCCGGATACCGTTCAAACTCAAGGCGAAGACCATTAACTTGTGTTCCACATGTGACCATGCTCGGCATCAGGGACCTTGGGTATGGTGCCGCCGTCACCACTGGTTTAGGGTAACCGTGAATACTTACCAAAGCGCATACAGCCATAATTGGTGCGCGAGTGGCAGGGCGAATCCGCCAGTGATAGAGGAGACTGACGCAAAAGCTGAATTCGAAAGCACTGTGACAATGCGGGAGAAATCGCATTGACCAGGTGGGACTCACAATACCATGGATGCACTTCTTCTTACGAGAAAGGTTGAGGGGAGTTATCGTCAGTACTTGAAAACCACGTTCTACTTCTGAGACCCGGCACTCCGCGCCTCATTCGGCGAGGCTCTGGACTCAGGGCATTTGGCTAAAGGTCCCTATCTTGAAGCCACGCCGGCTTATAAACAAGGCCAAAGTCCCCGTCAGTTGTTCAATCGTCTTTTGGGGACCGACCCTGACGAAGGCTTCCTGAGAGCGGTGCATGGCGACAGGGCATTGTATCAACATCAGGAGCAGGCCGTCCAAAGTGTGTTCAGCGGAGAGAACGTAACAGTAGCTACCGGAACGGGGAGCGGCAAGACTGAGGCTTTTATATACCCAATACTGCTGCACCTCTATCAAGAATTCCAGAAGGGCAATCTGTGCCCCGGCGTTCGTGCACTCGTCTTGTATCCGATGAACGCCCTCGCAAATGACCAGCGGGAGAGACTTGGGCAAATCTGTCAGCGGCTCAAAGCAAGTAAATCTCCGTTCCAATTTACGTTTGGCCAATATATCGGGGAGACCCCCGAAGATGCGCGCGATTCTCAACGACACGCTCAAGACCACAGCCTGAGTCGCCTCCCGGGGGAATTGGTCTTCAGGTCGGAAATGCGGAAGGAGCCGCCACACGTCTTGCTCACCAACTACTCAATGCTCGAATACCTCTTGCTGAAACCTCAAGACAGCCAGTTGTTCGACAATGGGCGAGCCCGTTGGTGGACCTTTATTGTTCTGGACGAAACGCACCAGTATCGCGGCTCTCGTGGGATTGAGATGGCGATGCTCATTAGACGCCTCAAACGAAGGTTAAGAGAAGGTGGTCGCGCAGGACCCTTCCGATGCATCGCCACAAGTGCGACGTTGCTAGGAGGCGAAAAGGATAAGGCTGCGGTTGCAAAGTATGCAAACCAGTTGTTTGGAGAAGAATTCAAAGAGGGACAAGTCATCCTTGAAAGCGAAACGCCGATTCCTTCCCTAGGCCAGGACCGCCTGGCCCCTAAAGCATATGCAAGTCTCAGAGAGATTCTCCAAGGAGAGGGTGAGAAATATAACAACTGGCTGACCGAACTTGCGACTGCGTTAAGGGTTCAATGGTCGAAGGACAAGTCTCCGGCAGAGCTTGTCGCCATCTTGCTTCAGCTCGATGCCCGCTCAACCGAACTGCGTTCACTGGTGACAAAGGCCCCAGCGGATGTGCGCGAGATTGCGGACCGCGTGTTTGCTGATATTCCTTCCGAACAGCGTGCGGCGGCGCTCTCGGACCTGGCAGAGCTTCTTCAAATTGCAAAGGTGCCCAGTTCCGGCACACCTATGCTATCCCCGCGTTATCACCTTTTTTTGAGGGCGCTTGAAGGGGCGTACGTATCCTACTGGCCGAAAAGACAGGTTTTTTTGGAACGTAAGGCGATACGTGGGGATGGAACCGCCTTCGAAGTCGCGCTGTGTCGGGACTGCGGGCAGCACTATTTTGTTGGCCCAAAGAACTTTCGCCGGGGGAAGTTGTCGGAGGCTAGCCGCAACCCAGGGCATCCTGATTTTGGCGCCACATTCTTCTTGCCCCAAGAGAACAACTTAATTGGAGGTCAAGAGGACGAGAACGCTGAAGTTATGAACGAACAATTGTCTTACCTTTGTGTCCAGTGCGGATTAATGGAGGACACAAACCCGAGTTGCCTCCACAACAACTCTGTCCGCGTGCAGCGGCAGGACCCTCCCGCCGACGAAGATAGGTCGGGCCAGATGGGAAGGTGCGGCCATTGTGGGTACACCGCAGGCGGCCGGGACCCAGTTCGCGAACTCATCCACGGCACAGATGGACCGCACGCTGTCGTAGCAACAACCCTTCATCGCGAACTCTCGACGGATAGAAAAAAGAAGGTGCTTGCCTTCGCGGATGGGCGGCAAGAAGCCGCATTCTTCGCCTGGTATCTTCAAGAGACGTACAAGGACATACTGACACGCAATCTTATCCTTAGGGCGGCAAGGGGCTTTGAGGGCAGCCTGCCAGAAGGAATCAGCCTTGCGACACTCGCGAGTCGTGCTTTCCAAGATTATTCAGATGCCTTTGCAGAAAAAGGTTCTGATGACGAACCCACTGTCCGGAAAAACATTTGGTGTGCTCCGTATCGCGAGTTGCTGACTCCTGAACAACGTATCTCGCTCGAAGGGGTAGGGCTTGTCCGGTGGGTGGTAAAGTGGCCAGACTGGTTGCAGAGTCCCGACTTGTTGAAGGGCCCACCCTGGTCGCTAAGCGAACCCGAGGCAAGAGATTTGATGTTTGTTTTGCTCAGCAGTATGAGAAGCGACGGGGCGGTGGAGCTGTTAACCGAGAAGGTCGTCTCTCTCAATTGGGGAGACCTGGGATTCCAAATGCAACAAATGTGCTTTCGCCCCGGCACACCTGCTCGCCCGAAGGGATTCAACTTCTGGCCTGTGAGGAGCTGGGATGGCATCGGGCAACAAGGTCGCAAAGTGCGCAATAAACGCTCGGAATTCCTAGCCAAGCTTTTAATGAGTCGCGGTAGGGCGGAAGATAACGCGCTTGAAGAGGCGGTTGAGACTCTTCGAGCGCTTTGGCTTGCCTTCCAGGAATGCGAGCGGTCTGTCCCGTCCGAAGAACGCCTTTTACTCCCGGTCCTTAAGTACGACGCCAAGCGACTGAACCCCAGATGGATGAGGCTCCGTCCTTCGCAAGGTGATGACGAATTGTTCCGATGTCGAACCTGTGGCCAAATTCAACCCGTGTCTGTCGGTGGCATCTGTCCAAGACGTGACTGTCGTGGGTCTCTCGAACGAGTTCAGCTGGAACAACTGGATGTCAACCATTACCGCCTCTTATACGAGGCCGAGTTACCTCGCACATTTCGCGTCGAAGAACACACGGCTCAACTGGACAAGGAAAAAGCGAGAGAGTTCCAACGAGAATTCAGGGCAGGCAAAATTCACGTTTTGAGCTGCTCAACAACATTTGAACTGGGTGTTGATTTGGGTGACCTGGACACTGTCTTCCTCCGGAACGTTCCGCCAGAGGCCTTCAATTACGCGCAGCGGGTCGGACGAGCGGGACGCCGAAGTGGATATCCCGGATTCGCTATAACCTTTTGCCGCCGGGGGCCACACGACCTTTGCCATTATGCTGAACCGCTGCGGATACTCAAAGGCAAAGTCCAGCCGCCGACGCTCAGCCTTCAAAACGAGAAGATTGTAACGCGACATGTTACCGCGATGGCCCTGTCAGCCTTTTTTCATGCTTTTCCTGAAAGGTTCACGACAGTCGCCAGTTTTGCTGGGAACCTCACGAATCCATCTGGCTTGGCTGCCTTTCACGACTTCCTGACGAACCAGCAAGCAAGTTTGGGAATGGCTTTGGCCGAAGTCGTGCCGCGAGCACTGGTCGACCGTATTGGATTGTCCGATGGGAGCTGGGTTGCGAACGTCACGAGCGGAGAGAGTCGCCTTGCCTGGGCTGAGAGCGAACTTTCGAGTGATTACTGCGCGGTAAAGACCCTGGAAACTGCCGCGGCTCAGGCGGGCGAATATGACACGGCCAAATGGGCCAAGCTTCGGTCCAAGACCATCGCTGAGGAAGACGTTCTTTCCTTCCTGTCCAGGAAGGCCGTGATACCAAAGTTTGGGTTCCCGGTCGACGTCGTCGAACTGGATACTCAAAGGACGCAACAAGCCAGAGAGTCAATGGAGGTAACCCTCCAGAGGGACTTGGCAATTGCACTCTCCGAGTTTGCACCGACCAGCAGGCTCGTCGCGAACAAGAAAGAATGGATGTCATATGGGTTAAAGAGAATAGCGGGAAAAGAATGGCCAAGGAAGCGGTACAAGCGATGTTCCCGGCACAACGTTTTCTATCACTGGGAGCGTGGCGAGCCCGAGCCTCCGGACTCATGCGGGCACCCGCTGTCGACGATGGAATATGTAGTGCCTCTGTTTGGATTTGTCACAAATCTGGACAAGCCGACCGAGCCGACCTCTCGGACAGCAAGGGTTTTTACTACGCGACCGTATTTTGCCGGCTCAGTGGGTCCCGACCCGGGCACCTTCAGCGTCCCCGCAGGTTTGCCTCTGATTAGAATCCGCAAGGCTTCTCCTGGCTTGATGGTTGTTTTGTGCGAAGGGAGACGTGGCAGCGGTTTTTTCATCTGCCGGCAATGTGGTGCCGGATTCCGGACACCTCCGAGGTACCATTCCAGCCCTCAGGGATTGCGATGTACGGGGACGCTCTCAAGGGTTTCACTCGGACACGAATTCGTGACCGACGTATTGCAAATCCAATTTCTTCATCCGCCCCAAACGGGTGAAGACATCATGTCGTTTGCGTCCTCACTTTCTTTTGCGGTAGTCGAAGGAGCAGCCTCTCCCGACGTGCTGGAGGTCCCATCTACGGACCTCAACGCCACAGTCGCTTGGGGCAGCGAAAATGACGCGGTGCCCCCGATTGTCCTTTACGACAACGTGCCGGGAGGTGCGGGTCTTGTGGCACGTCTTGAAGATGAGTCGATTTTGAAGGCGACCTTCCGGGCTGCGCTCAACCGGGTTAGCGGGAGATGCGGATGCGACGAAAGCACCAGTTGCTATGGTTGCTTGCGGAGCTACCGAAACCAATTCGTCCATCAGAATCTGCGGCGCGGTCCCGTTAAGCAATACTTGGAAGCCATACTCTCAAGGTGGGGCTAAGAATACGCGCTCAGGCGAGCTTGCGTGCCGATGCCGAGCGGAGCCTGTCGAGCCCGCACAATTCTTGAACGTTCCGGCTTTCCACTGGTGTATCCTCCTCGATGCCATGAAACCCAAAACCCTTCTTGCGCTCTCCCTCCTTCTCGCCGTCCTGGGAAGCGCGACCTTCCTGCCCGCCCAGAACCTCTCGGAAAGCGAAATCCTCGGCAAGGCCGAGGCACGCATCCGGAAATACCGCACCGGCGACGCGCGCCTGCGCCTGTCGGGGGCGGACGGGAAGCCCTTGAGGAAGGGCGTGCGCGTGCGCGTCGAGCAGACCCGCCACAGCTTCCTCTTTGGGGCGAACATCTTCATGCTGGGCCGCTGCAAGACGCCCGCCGACAACGCGGCCTACGAGAAGGCGTTCACCGGCCTGCTCAACTACGCCACCCTGCCCTTCTACTGGTGGGAGTACGAGCCCCGGCAGGGCAGCCCGGAGTACGGGGACACGCAGCGCATCATTGACTGGTGCGCCGTCCGGCGCATCGCCATGAAGGGCCACCCGCTGGCGTGGAACGAGGGGCAGCCGTCCT
>Ga0181527_1004271_pt1 | contig 12313 bp, 11 predicted proteins | sample PEATcosm2014_Bin_30_FD_119762 | JGI IMG/M metagenome (GOLD analysis project Ga0181527, IMG submission 119762) | Peatland microbial communities from MTU Mesocosm Facility, Houghton, MI, USA - PEATcosm2014_Bin06_60_metaG | ecosystem: Environmental > Terrestrial > Soil > Wetlands > Peat | place...
AGCGCGTCGACGGCGGTCGCCATGCCGGCGGTGCCGGCCTCGGCCGGCCAGGTGGCGTCGAGCGTCAGCGACTTGAAATGCGACTCGGCGATCTCGGAGATCGAGCGGATCTTTTCCAGATTGGCGTCGGTCAGGATCGGCTGATGAACCTCCAGGCGCTTGGTGTTGGACAGGCCCTCGAGGTCGAACAGGTTCGGCCGCGGCCCGATGATCGAGACCAGACTCATGACCAGCTCCTCGCGGATCGGGTCGATCGGCGGGTTGGTCACCTGGGCGAAGTTCTGCTTGAAATAGGTGAACAGCAGCTTCGGCTTCTCCGACAGCGCCGAAATCGGCGTGTCGTTGCCCATCGAGCCGATCGCCTCTTCGCCGGTGGTCGCCATCGGTGTCATCAGGATTTTGAGGTCTTCCTGGGTGTAGCCGAAGGCCTGCTGGCGATCGAGCAGCGACAGGTTCGAGATCGGCGCCGCTTCGGAAGCCGACGGCAGATCCTCGAGCACGATCTGCGTGCGCTCCAGCCACTCGCCGTAGGGGTGGCTCTTGGCCAGCGTCGCCTTGAGCTCCTCGTCGGGAATGAGCCGGCCTTCCTCAAGATCGACCAAGAGCATCTTGCCCGGCTGCAGCCGCCACTTGGTGACGATGTCCTCCTCCGGAATCGGCAGCACGCCGACTTCCGACGCCATGATGATGCGGTCGTCGCGGGTGACGATATAGCGCGCCGGCCGCAGCCCGTTGCGGTCGAGCGTGGCGCCGATCTGGCGGCCGTTGGTGAAGGCGATTGCCGCGGGGCCGTCCCACGGCTCCATCAGCGCCGCATTGTATTCGTAGAACTTGCGGCGTTCCTCGTTCATCAGCTGATTGCCGGCCCACGCCTCCGGAATCATCATCATCACCGCGTGGGCGAGCGGATAGCCGCCCATGGTGAGGAATTCGAGCGCGTTGTCGAAACAGGCGGTGTCGGACTGGCCTTCGTAGGAGATCGGCCACAGCTTCTTGATGTCGGCGCCGAACTTCGGCGACGAGACTGAGGCTTGGCGCGCCGCCATCCAGTTATTGTTACCGCGCAACGTATTGATCTCGCCGTTATGCGCGATCATGCGGTAGGGATGCGCCAGCGACCAGGTCGGGAAGGTGTTGGTGGAAAAGCGCTGATGCACCAAAGCGAGCGCGCTCTCGAAATCCGGATCGTGCAGATCGGGATAATAGGTGCCGAGCTGATCGGCGAGGAACATGCCCTTGTAGATCACGGTGCGGCAGGAGATCGACACCGGGTAATAGTGCGAGGTGCGCCGCTCGCGCTTGCCGTACATCGTCGAGGAGATGGTCTTGCGCAGGATATAGAGCCGGCGCTCGAACTCGTCCTCCGACCGCGTCTTCGGATTGCGCGCCAGGAAAACCTGCTTGTGCACCGGCTCGGTCGGCTTGACCGATTCGCCGAGCGTCGAATTGTCGGTCGGCACGTCGCGCCAGCCGATGAGCGTCATGCCCTCCTGCGCCGCCACCGCCGCGTAGGTGTCCATGATCTCCGCCCGCCAGGCATCCTCGTGCGGCAGGAACAGCACGCCGACGGCGTAGTGGCCGGGCGGCGGCAATTCGAAGCCGAGCTCGGCCGCCTTCTTGGCGAAGAACTTGTGCGGCGTCTGCACCAGGATGCCGGCGCCGTCGCCGGCGCGCGGATCGGCGCCGACGGCGCCGCGATGCTCGAGATTGAGCAGGATCGTCAGCGCGTCCTTGACGATCTTGTGCGACTTGCGGCCCTTGATGTCGGCAATAAATCCGACCCCGCAGGAATCTTTTTCCAGCGCCGGATCGAACAGGCCGAACTGTTGCGCGCTCATCGTCATCCTCGCGCTTCCCGGCCCGGCTGCATGGCCCGCACCCAGGTCGCACAGATCGTTCCTCGCGCCGGTCGTCGTCCGGCGCCCGAGGGCGAGTCATTCATTTTGGAGGCAACCTTCGTGCCGCTTACCGGCCTTGGTTGCTTGTTCTGCCGCCGTCCGACGCGCCCTCGCCTTCGACGGCCGGTCCGGCGCGTCTTCCCCCACCTTTATCCTCCCTATTGGGCGGGAAGAGAAAGGGACGGGGCGTGCGCTGCGGACCACCAATTGGGACAGCAATGCTGTCCTATGCGGAACATGGCAAACTCCGGGCGCCAGCACAAGTCCGCCGCTGCCGGCGGGCGATGAAAAGCTGCGGCCTTGCGCCTTTCGGCTCGGATTCCGGCAATGTCCTGCCGGCCAAGTGGACCACGGGCCGGGCGCAAGCGCAAGGAGCGGGTGCCGCGCGATCACCGCCGCGTGCAATATTTCGGTCATCGGTTGTGCAGAAGTGTCGGATCGCGCAAAATTCAAGCGACTGCGCACCCGATCCCAGGGAGGCCGCCGTGAAGCTCGAGCGTCAGGATCAGATCGGCATCCTCTACGTCGATACCGCCCGCAACAATGCGATCAACGCCGATTTCATCCGCGAAGCCCACGAGCTGATGGATGAGGCCGAGAACGACAGCGCCGTGCGGGCACTCGTCGTGACCTCGACGCACAAGACGATCTTTTGTCCGGGCGTCGATCTGCCATCCTTGATGGGCCGTTCCGGCCCGGAGATGCGCTCGTTCTATGAAGCGCTGACCGGCATCGTGCGCCGCAAGGTCGTTTACCCCAAGCCCGAGGTCTACGCGCTCAACGGCCACACCATCGCCGCCGGCTGCATGATGGCACTGGCGGGGGATTACCAAGTGATGGCAAAGGGGCGCACCGTGTTCGGTCTGATGGAGATCGACGTCGGGCTCGCCGCGCCGATCGGGGTCGCCGAGATGATGCGGCACTTTTTCGGCGGCCGCCTCACAGAGCGCGTGCTGTTCTCCGGCGAGCGCTTCGCGCCGGAGCAGGCCTTGGCGCTCGGGTTGGTGGACGAGATCGTCGAGCCGGACCAACTGATGGAGCGGGCGCTCGCACAAGCGCGCCTGCTGGCGAGCAAGCCCGCCAGCGGCTATCGGCGGCTCAAACGATACTCGCGGCAAGCATTGGCGGCGCGGATGCGCACGCTCGACGATGCGCATCTCGACGAACTGGTCGATCAATGGTTCTCCGAAGAGACCCAGCGTCTCGTCACCGCGGCGGTGCAGCGCATGAGCAAACTCGCGACGGCGCCCGCCGTGTGAGAATTCCGACGGAAATTTTAATCCGGCGCCCAAGCGCCGCCCCAATTGCGGGTGACGTTGTCGGCGTGCGAGTATTGCCGCACGATTGGGGGTAGGGTGCGTCCGTGAGGGCAGGGGTCTTAGCGGCCACGGCGTTTTCTCTGTGTGTCGCGTTATTGGCCGCTGCGCCAGGCCAGGCGCAGACGCCGCCACCGACACCGGCGCCGCAAGCGCCGCCGCCGCTGCCGGGCTTCATGCCGGCATTTGAGATCACCAGGATCGTGCGCGCGTCCGGCTTCGATCCGCTGGCGCCGCCGCTGCGTGAAGGCACTACCTACGTGGTGCGTGCCACCGACTTCCGCGGCATCCTCATGCGCGTCGTGGTCGATGCGAGAAGCGGCGCTATCCGCGCCGTCAATCGGATTGTCCCCGGTCCCGGTCCCTATGGTCAGTTTGGAATGGTCACGCCGCCCTATGGCGTGGCGCCGGCCTATCCGCCGCCGGACATCGCGGCCCCGGACCTGATGCCCGACGCGGAAACTACGGCCGCGCCGGCGCTCCGACCGCCGTCAGCAGCTTTGACGCCGCCGCTGCCGGCGGCCATCCTTCGTCCCGGCGCACCTCCGCTTGCATCCGGTCCGCCATTGCCGCGACCGCGTCCGGCCGAGCTTGCATCGCGCAGAGCCGCCGACGATGCCAAATCTGATGCCAAGCCCGATGCCAAGCCTGACGCGAAGTCCGATGCCAGACCGGGTTTATCGCCTGCCGGCAAACCGGACGTAAAATCCGGCACCGCCGTCAGCGGGCCGGCGGCGGCGCCGGTAGCGCCGAACAAATCATCGCCGGTTGCAGCGCCGATCAACGATTGATTGCCAGATCGGACCAGCGCAGTCAGCGCGCGTTGTGCCAAGGATCGTATGGTTTGTCCGGCAAGCCCTTGAGCGCGTTCTTGTAGGCTTTGTCGTCAGCCTTCGGTTTTTGCTCGGCAGGCTTGTCCGATTTTTGTTCATGCTTACGGCCGCCGCCGAAACCGCCGCCGCCCGGAGCTTGCGCATGGGCGCTCCCCATAAACAGCGCGACGGCGAATGCTGCAAACAGGAATCGTGCGATTGCGAATCTCATGGGCTTACCCTGTAGAGACCTAGCTAACGCGTATTGAATGCCAGTAGCCTTATTTGGCCTTAAGGGTCGGTGAACGCGCAGCCAAATGTTACACAAGCCCCATCCGCCGCGCCATTCTCTACTTCACCCGGCGCCGGCGCAATGCCGCGCCCGCCTCCGGTCACCGCCGCAGCTAGTTGCCGTCAATCGGCCGCGCGGTTCATTCAGCCACGCGGCCGAGCCGTCATTTGCCGCGGTTTTCCACCATCTTCCGGCAGTCGTCGCTGAGCTTGTCTTTCTGACCGGCAAGACAATTCAGGATGCGGCCGCCGCCATGTTCGACGCCGGCGCAGAGTCGTTCGGCGTCGGCGCGGCAGGCGCCGCGGTGACGGCCTTCCTCCTGGGCGAGCGCCAAGGAGGAGAAAGCCGTGACCGTGATGATGACAGTCAAGGCGATGGGGCGGATCATTGATTGGTTTCCTGCTGAATGCATCGCCCCCTCTCTTTCTTGATTCGGTTTGTGTCAAGCGTAGGGCGAGACGAAAACCTCGCGCCGCGGCGCACACCAGCTTCGCTTTGGGCGAAAGCGACTCCTCCAGGCGACGACTTGAAGCCGCATCGCTCCCGACGTTGCCGGGGACGCCACGACCGCAATCGCCTGGCGGCGTTTGACAAGGGCAGCGGTCCCCATAGATTGACCTGTTCTAGGCTTGTCACTCGACGGGTTCCCAGCAGTTGGTCAAGGGCGGACAGCGGCCGGAGCCGGTCGCGAAAAAAATGCGCCAAAAACACGACCCCAAGGAGAGGAAATCATTATGCCTGTGGCTGAGGCGGTCACGGTGGCGGCGCGGCTCGATCGCCTGCCGCCCTCGCGTTATACGCGCAAGCTGATCACGCTTCTTTCGCTCGGCGGCTGGTTCGAGTTCTACGATCTGTTCTTCACCGCCTATGTGGCAATCGGGTTGTTCAAGGAAGGCCTGTTCAAGCCGACCACGGAAGGTTTGTTCGACCTGCACGGCTTCGCCAGTTTCGTCGGCGCGCTGTTCGCCGGGATGTTTATCGGCACGCTCGTCTTCAGCTGGGTGTCCGATCGCTTCGGCCGCCGCTCGATCCTCGCCTTTTCGCTGCTTTGGTACTCGATCGGGGTGCTGATCATGTCGTTTCAGCATTCGCCGGAGGCGATTGATCTGTGGCGGTTCATCGCCAGCATCGGGCTCGGCGTCGAGCTGGTGAACATCGACGCCTATTTGTCGGAGCTGGTGCCGAAGGAGCAGCGCGGGCCTGCCTTCGCCTATAACCAGTGCATCATGTACACCTCCGTGCCGGTGGTGGCATTCCTCGCCTGGCAGTTGGTGCCGCGGACGGTCTTGGGCCTCGACGGCTGGCGCGTGGTGGTGATCATCGGCTCGATCGGCGCGGTCTTGATCTGGTGGATCCGCCGCAACCTGCCGGAATCGCCGCGCTGGCTGGCCCAGCACGGCCGCATCGCCGAAGCCGAAAGCATCGTCGCCGACATGGAACGCCACATCCGCGCCGAAACCGGGCGCGAGCTGCCGCCGCCGCAGACCGTGACCGGCGAAGCCGATAGCAAGCCGGGCGCCTGGACGGAGATGTGGAATGCGACCTATCGCGGCCGCACCATCATGCTGGTGATCTTCAATCTGTTCCAGACGATCGGCTTCTATGGGTTCTCCAGCTGGGTGCCGGCGCTCTTGATCTCGCAGGGCATCGGCGTCACCAAGTCGCTTGCCTACACTTTCATTATCGCGGTGGCGGCGCCGGTCGGCCCGCTGATCGGCGTCTACGTCGCCGACCGTTTCGAGCGCAAATGGCAGATCGCTTGGGCCGCCATCGGTATCGCCGGGTTCGGCCTTCTGTTCGCACAACAGACCACCGCAATTGGCGTGATCGTGTGCGGTCTCTTGATCACGCTGTGCGCCAATTGGCTGTCGTTTTCGTTCCACGCCTATCAGGCCGAGCTTTACCCGACCCGCATCCGCGCCCAGGCCGTGGGTTTCGTTTATTCGTGGAGCCGGTTCAGCGCCATCTTCTCCGGCTTCATCATCGCCTTCTTCCTCGGCCGTTACGGCACCACCGGCGTGTTCGGCTTCATCGCCGGCGCGATGGTGGTGGTGTTCATCGTCATCGGCGGTTTTGGGCCGCGGGTGACCAAGCGGCGGCTCGAAGCCATCGCGGCTTAGCGTCGACGATGGCAAGCAAAAACAAAAAAGGCGCCCCGGAAAACCGGGGCGCCGACTCAACGCCACTCACTGACAGATTGAACGCACTCTCTTTACGCAGCTTGCTGTTGGCTCTCCACGGCCTTGCCGTTGCCGATCGGGATGGTGCGCGGCTTTTTCGCCTCGGGAATCTCGCGCACTAGGTCGACATGCAGGAGGCCGTTCTCGAGCTTGGCGCCCTTGACCTGGACGAAGTCGGCGAGCTGGAAGACGCGCTCGAACGCGCGCGCCGCAATGCCCTGATAGAGCACGTCGCCGCGCTTCTCTTCCTCTTTGGCGTTTTTCTCACCGCGGATGGTCAGCGTGTTTTCCTTCGCCACGATCGAGAGCTCGGGCTCGCTGAAGCCGGCCACGGCGACCGTCACGCGGTATTCGTTATCCCCGGTCCGCTCGATGTTATAGGGCGGATAACCGGGAGCGGCGCCCTCGAGGCCCTGGTCGAGCAACGAGAACAGCCGGTCAAAACCGACGGTCGAACGATATAGCGGGGCAAGATCGAAAGTTCGCATGGCATATCCTCCTTGTGAAGCGACATGCGGGGGCCTGCCTTTTTGGGGCCAGGCCTATGGATGATGCGCAGCCGTCTCGGCTGCGCATCGGTCAGATGGGAATGCCAGACGGCCGCCGCAAGGGGGCGGAAGTCACTGTTAATAAATGATTTTCGCCTTCGTGCGGTCAGGCCCGCTCGACCCGTGCCGCATAGCAACCCGGCGCCGCGAAATGGATGTGCAGATAAACGGCCTCGGGCAGAGCCAACATCCGCTCGATCGAGCGTTCAACGTCTCGTCCGTCGGTTAATTCGCAGGCGAGCATCATCGCGTTTCGGTCGAACGCCCGCACGGCAAGCGTGCGCAGACGAAGCTGTTCCGGAATCTCATCTATTTTGTCGTAGGTTTCTTCCCCCTCGCGCACATAGACCGCAAAGCGCATGCGATAAGGCGATTCGACCGGATGATGTTCGTAGTTCACGAGCAGCAGCGTGTCGCCCGGCGTTGAGTCGGTCAGGCTGACGCGGCACGGGTAGCCGGGGCTGCGCGCATCGGCGATCCGGCGCACGGCGCCCTGCGCCGCCAGTTCGTTATCCGAGAGCACGAACAGGTGGGCGAAGTGTTGCGCCGGCAGGCCCAAGATTCGGAAGCTCATTCGCAAGCTCATGATGTTTGGTCTCTATGGTGGTCTTGGCTACGTATTGCCGCATAGGACCGCTTTCGGCCGCGGCCTGCCACCCGTTTCCTGGCCGTCGCAGCCGGTGCGATTGAGCGACCGACCTGTGCTGCTATAAGCGGTGCCTCATATCGCGCCGAACGCCCCATGAAACTCGTCTCCATCCCTGCGAATCCGGTTCCGGACAACGTGGTCACGGGCATGCTCAAAACGCCGGACGGCGTCGGGCTGCGCTTCGCGCGCTGGGAGCCGCCGGCCGGCCGCCGCGGTACCGTATGCATCTTTCCCGGCCGCACCGAATGGATCGAAAAGTATTTCGAGACCGTTCGCGACTTGCGCGCGCGTGGATTTGCGGTCGCCGCGCTTGATTGGCGCTGCCAGGGCTTGTCCGATCGTTGGTTCGGCGACCGTCACAAGGGCTATGTGCGCAGCTTTTCCGAATACGACGTCGATCTCGAGACCTTCATGCGCGAGATCGTGTTGCCGGATTGTCCGCCGCCGTTCTTTGCGCTCGGCCATTCCATGGGCGCGACCGTGCTGATCCGTGCGATCTCTCGCGGCCACCGCTGGTTCGATCGCATGGTGCTGAGCGCGCCGATGATTGCGGTGGCGGTGGTGAAATCGATGGCGATCGCCGGAACGGCTGTACGTGTGATGCGGCTGGGCGGCCTCGGCGGCATGTATGTGCCAGGACGCTATCCCGGCGTGCTCGATCTGCGCCCCTTCGCCGGCAACATCCTGACCACGGACCCGGTGCGCTATGCCCGCAACGCGGCCATCCTCGAGGCGGAGCCGGCGCTCGCGCTTGGCGGACCGACGGTGGCGTGGTGCGACGCCGCGTTCCGCGCTATGCGCGCGCTGCGCGAGCCGAGCTTCCCGGCGCGCATCCGCCAGCCGATCCTCATCGTCGCCGCCGGAAGCGACGCCATCGTCTCGAATACGGCGATCGAAGATTTCGCCACGCTGTTGCGCGCCGGTTCGCATTTGGTCGTGGTCGGCGCCCGGCACGAGCTGCTCATGGAGCAGGACCGGTTCCGTTCGCAGTTCTGGGCGGCGTTCGATGCGTTCGTTCCGGGGACGCCGCTGTATTGATCAGCGCTTCAGCAATTCCATCGCCTGCGCATGCACGCGGCGGTCGCCGGCGGCGATGACGCGTCCGCCGGCGTGCGGCCGGCCGTTTTCCCAGCTGGTGATGATGCCGCCGGCGCCTTCGATGATGGGGATCAACGGCAGCACGTCGTACGGTTTGAGCTCGGTCTCGATCACCAGGTCGACCTGGCCCGCGGCCAGCATGCAATAGGCGTAGCAGTCGCCGCCGTAGCGCGACAGCCGCACCGCCCCTTCGACGCGGCCGAAACATTGCCGATCGGGCTCGCGCATCAGCAGCGGGCTGGTCGTCAGCAGCACCGCCTCCTTCAGCTCGGCGCAGGCGCGGGTGCGCAGCGCCCGGTCGCCGGCCGGGCCGCGATAGCTCGCGGCGCTGCCGTCGCCGGTGAAATGCTCGCGGGTGAACGGCTGGTGCATCATGCCGTAGATCGGTTCGCCGCGCCGCGTCAGCGCAATGAGCGTGCCCCAGGCCGGCATGCCGCAGATGAAGGATTTGGTGCCGTCGATCGGATCGAGCACCCAGACATATTCCGCGTCCGGCCGCTCGGCGTCGAATTCCTCGCCCAGAATGCCGTGCTCGGGGAATGTTTGCTTGATGAGCGCGCGCATGGCGGCTTCCGCGGTGCGATCGGCGGCCGTGACCGGGTCGAAGCCGCCCGATCGGCTCTTGTTCTCGACGCCGAGCGCGGTGCGAAAGAACGGCCGGATGGTCTCGCCCGAGACGGCGGCAAGCTGGTCTACGAACGCTGCAAAATCGATCGCCGTCATGTGTGAGCCTCTGGACAGCCTCTAGCCGCTGCAAGTAGCCGTGATGCGGGACGACGGCAATTGCTGTGTTGCCGTTGAGCCACGCTCAGTCGCTAAACGACGTCCCAAGTTCGCCGCACCGGGTCCGCAAAGGGGTTATTGCCTCTATTTTACGCAGGTGCACACAGGCTTCTGTGGCGAATGCTAAGTCATTGGGAAAAATCAATTTTCCTCATCCGGGCGGCGGCATGTTGGGGCTCGTTCTCTTAGCGAAGACCTGCTCTGCACAATTTGCAGGAGTTTTTGGGGGAAAATGACGGGGGAGGTGGTTTAACGGACTTGTATTTTGTGCGCCGCGGTGTATGTTGTTGCAGTGCGGTAGCGGAGATTCTGTCCCGCTACCGTCGCCCTCCTTGGGCGTTTCCTCCCTAGACTTGGGCCGCTTGCAATCGCGAGCGGCCCTTTTTCTTATTTGCCCCGCCCGGCGCTTTCCCGCCACGGCGCTAGCGCGGCTTACTCAGCGGCTGCGGCCCGATAGGGCCGCAATTCTTCGATCGGGATCGCGGCCAGGCGGTCGGCCAGGACCTCGAATTCGCCGGCCAGCTTGGCGAATGAAGGGGCACGCTGATAGCGCCGCTCGTCCATGTAGAGCGCGCGATTGATCTCCAGCTGGATTGCGTGCAGGCCGGCGGTCGGATTGCCGTAGTGTTCGGTGATGAAGCCGCCCGCATAGGGCTTGTTGCGGCTGACCACATAACCGAAGCCGTGCATCGTCATTTCGATCGTCTCGGCGACGACCGGGACGCAGCTCGTGCCATAACGGTCGCCCAATACCAGATCGGCGCGCGGACGCTCGTCCTTGGCGCCGCTGGCCGAGGGCATGGAGTGGCAGTCGATCAGTATGGCGGCGCCGAAATCGCGGTGCAGCCGCATGAACACGCGGCGCAGCGTCCGATGGTAGGGCTTGTAGAGGCCGTCGATACGTTGCAGCGCATCGGCGACCGAGATGCGCTGATCGTAGATCTCCTGGGCGTCGCCGACCACGCGCGCCACCGTGCCGAGGCCGCCGGCGACCCGCATCGAGCGGGTATTGGCGAACGAGGGCAGCCGGCTGTCGAACATCCGCGGGTCGAGTTCATAGGGCTCGCGATTGACGTCGACATAGCAGCGCGGGAAGTGCGCCCGCACCAGCGGGTGGCCGCGCGCGACCACACCGGCGATCAGCTCGTCGACGAAGGAATCCTCGGAACGCCGCAGCGTGGCCAGATCGAGCCGCGACGCCAACAGGAATTCGCGGGGATAGACCCGGCCACTGTGGGGCGAATTGAACAGGAGCGGGCCGCGGCATTCCGCGGGCTCAAGGGCCTCCAACGGGGGATCGAATTCGTCCTGGATTTCCAACATGACCCCTGGCGGCCTTCCGGGACTTAACGATCCGGCAAACATATCGATCCCTGGCGTGCGGCTGATGGCTATTATCCAGGGCGCCGGGCGGGTTGCCAAGCGCAACCTTCACCTCATGTTTACCCGGCACCCGGCTTATGGAATGAAGGGGGACCGGCGTAGAGCCGGGTTCGAGTTGCCATGCCGAAAATCCTACTTGCGGAAGATGATGTCGACATGCGGCGATTCCTGGTCAAGGCGCTGCAGAATGCCGGCTTCGAGGTCATGTCCTACGACAACGGCCTGTCGGCCTATCAGCGGCTGCGCGAAGAGCCGTTCGAATTGCTGCTGACCGATATCGTCATGCCGGAGATGGACGGCATCGAGCTGGCGCGCCGCGCCGCCGAGCTCGATCCCGATATCAAGATCATGTTCATCACCGGGTTTGCCGCGGTCGCGCTCAATTCCGACTCCAGCGCGCCCAAGCACGCCAAGGTCCTGTCCAAGCCGATCCATCTGCGCGAACTCGTCAACGAAGTGCAGAAACTGCTCGCGGCTTAGAAATCGTCACCTTGCGACCTCGCCCTCGCGTCAAGCCAGAACGTGAGCTCATAAATTGAGGTTGTTGAGTAACGGTTCGCCTATGTCCGCGCCGGCGCCCAATTGCAGACATATCGCTGCACTGCGCTAACTGACGCGAAAGGCCATTTCCGACTCACGCACCGCAACATTACGATCGTTGAACGCGGTTGAACCGGCTACAGAAACTTCACGCCAATCGTAGGCTCTTTCCGCGACACCACGATGGCAGCATTGCGCAAATACCCGATTGACCCCGAGGAGACTAAAGCGCGCACACTCGCCGGAACAATGAAATCGCGTCACGGATTTCGGAAGGGAGGAGGTGGTCGAACCTTTAGATTCGATTGGGCCAGTTTAAGTAGTGCGGATTGCGACAGCTTATGCGGGTCACGTTCACCGCGCGTGGCCTCCTCAATGATGCTCTTAGCTAATGTTTGACGTGCAATTTCGAGGTATCGTTCTGAAGTAAAAGTGGTGCCGGTTGCTTGAAGGATTTCCAAGCTTCGTCGAATGCATCGACCAGAATTTGAATCGTCTCAGGGTCAAAAGCCCTATCTGACCCGAGCGTGCTGACGAGCTTGAGCACCGCGGCGCCCTTCCCCCTGGGCCTGTAGCCCACAACACTACTACACTATGCCCAAAGGACCCCAAGGCCAAAAAAACACCCGCCGAATTGGGCGGCAAGTCTGTTAGTGAGGTCGAAGAGGCCACCCCGTTGTGTCACGGACTTTGGGGGAGAAGAGGAGGCGGCGGGGCTCTGTTGAGTCGCGAGAGCGGATTGGTTGCCGCAAGGTACTTGGTGGCCGGGAAAGGGGGTTCAGCCTTCTTCCGGTTTGCGCTCGCGGTCTTCGAG
>Ga0181527_1004273_pt1 | contig 12312 bp, 8 predicted proteins | sample PEATcosm2014_Bin_30_FD_119762 | JGI IMG/M metagenome (GOLD analysis project Ga0181527, IMG submission 119762) | Peatland microbial communities from MTU Mesocosm Facility, Houghton, MI, USA - PEATcosm2014_Bin06_60_metaG | ecosystem: Environmental > Terrestrial > Soil > Wetlands > Peat | place...
CGTTATATCCACATGTATATAGCGAGCGGAGGCGAAGGCAAACTGTTTGTGAAACGCGGGCCGGGTCGGCGCGATGGTGGCGGGTGGATTGATTCAACTACGACGCAAGCTTTTGGTTATCTCGCCGGGCCCAGGCAGCGCGGTCCGCCGCTCACGGTCTCGGGACCGACCGGCGCCCGCGTGGTCGGTCACAACCGCGCGAGCTCAGATTCGGATGAGGCGTTTTCCGTTACAGCGATAAAGAGGCCCGCGTCATTTCGCGCGGGTCACAGGCTTCGGCGCGGCAATAGCCGCTTGCGGCTCCCACAGTTTGAACGACAATCGCGTGAAGATGCTCAGGCCCTTGAAGGCATCCTGCGTGTAGACGCCGTCGGTGGCGATGACCTGGAATTCGGCCGCCCCGAGGTCGTAGCCGACGATGCCGCCGAGCGCGATGTCGGTCGTCCAGCCGCAGCTCAGGCTCGGCCCGTAGCGCGGGCTTGCCGTCAACGCCGCACAGGTCCATCCGCTACCCGGCCGATCCGCGGTGGTCTGCCATTTGAAATACCCGGCGGGCCCGAACGCCCATTTGCCGACTTTATACGCGGCGGCCCAATCGATGTCGGCTTGTTCCCCGCCGCGATAGCCGAAGCCGGGCGCGCTGTAGCCTGCCGGCAGCCCCGGGACGTTGGCCGCGACGGCGGCATAAGAACCGGTGTGGCCGGCGGAGGCGGTATGGACGTCGTAGTCGAAGTTCACCGTGATCTTCCAGTCCCGCGAAAAATACGCCAGCGCCGCGATCGGCGAGAAGGTCCAATAATCGTCGGCGAGGGTGCCGTTGTAGCGGGAGCCGTCCGGGCCCTGGAAATTGAAGCCGCCGCTGGCGTGCCAGCCATTGCCCAGATTCCAGGACAGCGCGCTCGACCACACGGTGTTGTGCATGTTTTCATAGAACGAGCCGGCGCCGGCACCATAGGCGATAGGCTCCGAGCCGACGCAGAGCGCGCCGGCGGCAACGCAATTCGTGCTCATTCCAGCCACCGCGAAGAACGGCTGGACCACCGTGAACGTGACGTCGGCCCCGAGGAATCTCCAGCCGGTCGCCCAGGTGAGATCGGGATCGATCGAGGCGCCCAGCAAGGTCAATCCTTTGCCGTGCGGGCCGGCGCCGGCGGCCGTTCCATTTTGGCCCTGGCCGACGCCGTTGAGCCCAACGAAAGTCAACATACCGGCATAGAGTCCGGGAGGCGGCGCGGCGCCGATGGGAACGCCAATGGTGTCGCCGCGCAAGTTCGCCTGGAAATCGCCCGGCTCCGCGGCGAAGCTCGTGCTCGCCGCGCCGGCCACCATGAGTGCGGCGGCGAAACCGCCGAGACTTATCGGTGTCGATCGCGTCATTTCCCCCTCCGCCATGCTGTCTCTGCCGTGCATTGGCCGGACTGTCATAGACTACGAGGCTCGGGGTATTGCCAAGCTGCATGCCGCGGCCTGCCGCGTGCTATTCGCTGTCGCGGTATTCCTGCACCATTATTTGCTCGCTCGAGCGACGCTTTTAAGCGCAGGCCTTCGCTCATCTCGCCCGGTTATTGCTCGGCGCTGATGCCCGCTTTCCTCGCCAGGTCGATCCACTTTTCGGTCTCAGTGTGGATGAAGGCGGCAAATTGCGCCGGCGGTTGGCCGCCCGGTTCGGCGCCGAAATCGCTCAATCGCTTGACGATGTCGGGCGTATTCACGATCGCGGCTGTCTCGGAATAGAGCTTGTTGCGAATGGGCTCGGGCGTGCCTTTGGGCACCAGAAAGCCGTACCAGGTCGAGACGTCGTAACCTTGCAAGCCCGCTTCCGCGAGCGTCGGCAGGTCGGGGAAAAGCGGCGAGCGCTTGGCGGGACTGACGGCGAGTGCGCGAACGCTGCCGGCTTGGATCAAAGGGGTGGCCGCTCCGCTCGTCTCGATCGACATCTGGATATTGCCGGCAATGAGATCGGCCAGCATCGGCGCGCCGCCGCGGTAGGGCACGTGGACGATGTCGGTGCCGGACAGCGAGCGGAACAGCTCGGCCGACATGTGTTCGGTGCTGCCGATCCCGGCGGAGCCATAGCTTACCTTGCCCGGATTGGCCTTCAAGTAAGCGATGAACTCGGCGACGCTTTTCGCCGGCACGGCCGGATTGACGATGAGGATGTTCGGCACCGTGGCGACGACGGTGATCGGTTCGAAATCCTGTTCGAAATTGTAGGCGAGCTTTTTGTAAATCCCCGGCGCCATGGTGTGCGCGACGGTGGCCATGAAGATCGTGTAGCCGTCGGGGGCCGCGCGCGCTGCATTGGTGGCACCGAGCGTGCCGCCGGCGCCGCCGATATTCTCGACGATGACGTTCTGGCCGAGCCGGGCGGTCAATTGCTGCGCAATGATGCGCCCGACGATGTCGGTGGTGCCGCCGGGCGCGAAGGGAACTATCAGCGTGACGGGTTTGGTCGGCCAGTCTTGCGCTCGCGCAACGACGGACGCGCCTGAAGCGCCGATCGCGACGGCGCCGATCAGCACGATGTTGCGAAGCACAGCGAGGCCGGAAATGCGCGCGAAGCCGATCATAGTCTTCCTCGAGATCATAGTGTTCGTGGGCAGCCGCACGATGTTTAACTTAAATCCCGGACGCGTGCCAGAACGAACGCCGAGCGCTATGGCTGCTCGGCCAGAAGTCGGCTAGAGCCCGGTGCGTTCTGATTGAACCAGAACCGGGCTCTAGCATTTTGTTTGAGCATGATCTTTTCGGAAAACCGGGTTCCACTTTTCCGGATCATGCTCTAATTCGCCGCCGTTTCCTTGAGCGGATCCTTCACCGCCGGGAAGGTCGCGAATTCGATCGCCCAAGGCTCGCCGTTCACCCGCACCACTCTGCGGATGTAGATGTTCTGCACGATGTCGCGGGTGCGCGGATCGATCGCGATGGTGCCGCGCGGGCTTTCCCATTTCATGCCTTTCATCGCGCCGATCGCCGCGTCGGCATCGGTATTGCCGTTCGTCCTCTGCAGCGCCTGATAGATCAGGTGCATGCCGTCATAGCCGCCGACCGAAATGAAATTGGCGCGGCGGCCGGTCGCTTTCTGGTAGGCCGCGACATAATTCTTGTTGAGCTGCGACGGATGGGCGGCGGAATAGATTCCCGCGGTGACGACGCCAAGGAGCGCATCGCCCGTCGTCGCCAGATCGTTGTCGTCGACGATGTCGCCCGGCCCGATCAGCCTGATGCCGGACTTGTCGAGGCCGCGCTCGGAGAATTGGCGCGCAAAGGTGCCGGCTTCGCCGGCCGGCACGAAGACGAACAGCGTGTCCGGCTGCAGATCGTGCGCGCGCTGCAGGAACGGCGAGAAATCGGGGTTTGCCAGCGGCACTTTCAGGGTATCGAGGATTTGCCCGCCGCCCTTGACGAAATTCTGCTCGAACAGCTTGCCGGCCTCGGCGCCCGGCGCCCAGTCGGACAGGATCGACACCGCTTTTTTGCTGCCGTTCTTGATCGCCCAATCGGCCATGACGCCGGATTGCTGGCCGAGCGTGAAACTGGTGCGCACGTAATAGGGCGAGCGTTCGGTGACGACGGAGGTGCCCGAGATCATGACCACCGTCGGCAGTTTGGCTTCGGTCGCGATCGGCGCCATTGCCAAGGCGCTCGGGGTGAGGCCGGCGCCGAGGAAGGCCACTTTGTCGTTGACGATCAATTCCTGGGCCAGCCGTTTTGCGTTGTCCGGCACGCCGGCGTCGTCCTTGACGATGAGTTCGAGCTTCTTGCCGGCGACGCTGTCGCCGTGTTGCGTCATGTAGAGCTTGGCGGAATCGGCGATTTCATGCCCGACGGCGCCTTGCACGCCGCTCATCGGCACGACGATACCGATTTTAAGGGTGTCCTGATTGGCGGTGTTTTGACTGGCGGTGTTCTGGCCGGCGCTTTGCGCCACGGCGTTTGGCGCAGCCAAGATCATGCCGGCAACCGCGATCGGCAGACAAGCGGCAGCGACGCTGGTCGAGCGCATCGAGCTTCTCCCCGGATATTCACCAGAATTGTCTAAACCCAGGTTATTATACCGGCGCAAGCGGCGCCGTGCAGGTTGCGTAGTTTTAACGATGCCCCGCAAGTTTCCCGTCGAACATTAACGCCGATAAGTAAGTCTTACACGTTGCCGATCTGTAGTGAGCCCGCGAATTGGGGCGCGGGAGATGGATCGGGCTACAGGACGCTCTTGGCTGAGCGCGTTGGCGCAGCCGGTCACCTATCTCGGTTTCACCATGCTGGTCCTGCTCTATGCGGGGCTCGCTTATCTGCTCTATGCCGACCAGCAGCACGACGAGCGCGAAGCGCTTCGCCAGGGCGGCAATCTGTGCCGACTGTTCGAGCAATTCGTCTCCCGCTCCTTCAAAGCCGCCGACAACACTATTCTCCTGTTGCGGCGGTCCTACCGGCAGGACCCGGTCAATACCGATCTCGTTGCCTGGGCGACCGATCCCGAACTTAAGAACGACCTGACATTCAATTTTTCGATCATTGGACCCGATGGCCGGATCAAAAGCTCGAGTTATGGTCCTAGAACAATCGGCATTGATGTCCGCAATCGGGAGCATTTCTCGGTCCATCTCGGTTCCACAAAAGACGATCTCTACGTCAGCAAGCCTGTCGCTTTGCGCACCTCCGGAACAGATACGATCTTGCTGTCAAGGCGACTCTCCAAAGTCGACGGATCGTTCGACGGCGTCGTCACCGCCTCGTTTGATATCGCCCAGCTTGAAACGTTCTACAAATCGCTCGACCTGGGCCCCGACGGGCTGCTTGCTCTCATCGGACTCGATGGCGTGATCCGTGCTGCTGGCGCGAATGGCCAGTCACGGCTTGATCTTATCGGGCGGGCCCTTCGAGAGGCGCCCGTTCTCAAAGCCGCCGAACGGTCCTCGTCGGGCAGCTATTGGAATCATCCGGATCCAAGCATCAATGCCGAGCGGGTCGATGCCGAAAGGCGGCTCATGTTTTATCGCCGCGTCGAGGGGTTTCCGTTCGTGGTGACCGTCGGCATTTCCGAGCGGATGGTGTTCGAGCAAGCCAATGCAAATGCGCGCATCTATTGGGCCATTGCCGTGGTGCTGACGCTCGGCATCCTGATCGCGATCGCGATCGGGGCCGTGCGCGAACAAAATTTGATCGCGACGCGGAACGTCATTGTCCGTCAGGCCAACAGCGACGGATTGACCGGCCTGGCAAATCGGACGTCGTTTGTGGCGCGGCTCGATCGTGCGCTCCTGGAACGGAACAATACCGGGGTGGCATTCAATATCTTCGTGCTCGATCTCGACAATTTCAAAGGCATCAATGATACGCTCGGCCATCCCGCCGGCGATAACCTGATCCGGCAGCTCGCGCTTCGTTTGCAATCGACCGCCAGCCGGACCGACGCCGTCGCCAGACTGGGCGGCGATGAATTTGCAATTCTTCAGATGGTGGATGACGACGAGACGGCTGCGGCGGTCGAGCGCGCCACGCGGTTGCTCCAGCTGATCAGCGAGCCGTTCGACCTCAATGGCTACCAGGCCATCGTCGAGACCAGCATCGGCATCGCGCATTCGTCGATGTGCGCCGAAAGCACCGAGCAATTGATCAAAAACGCGGATCTGGCCCTCTATCACGCCAAAGCGGCGGGGCGGAATACCTTCCGCATCTTCGAAGCGCGAATGGCGGACGAGGCGCGGCAACGTTACGAGATCGAGATCGATCTCCGCAACGCCATCGGCAACAACGAGTTCGAAACCTATTACCAGCCGATCGTCGATGTCAGGAGCGAGCAGATCTGCGCGGTCGAGGCGCTGTTGCGCTGGCACCATCCGAAACGCGGCACGATCCTGCCCGGCACCTTCATTTCGATCGCCGAAAGCACCGGCCTGATCGAGCAGATCGGGGAGCGGGTCCTGTTGCAAGCCTGTCAGGATGCCGTGCGGTGGCCCGCGCCGATCAAGCTCGCGGTCAATCTGTCCTCGATCCAATTCCGCAAGGGCGATATCGTGGCCGTCGTCGCCGCGGCGCTTGCGGCCTCCGGGCTTGCGCCCGAGCGTCTCGAGCTTGAAATCACCGAATCGGTGCTGCTGCCGAACGACCAATCCAATCTCGGCAAGCTCTACGAGCTGAAGACGCTCGGCGCCTCCATCGTGCTGGACGATTTCGGCACCGGCTATTCATCGCTGAGCTATCTGCAAACCTTTCCGTTCGACAAGATCAAGATCGACCGCTCCTTCATCGCCGGCATTGCCAATGCGGACTGCGCCGCGATCGTCTGTGCCGTGAGCGGCCTGGCGCGAAGCCTGAATATGACGACGACGGCGGAAGGCGTCGAATGGGCCGCGCAACTGACACTGCTGCGGGCGGCCGGTTGCGATCAGGCGCAGGGCTATCTGTTCGGCCGTCCGTGCCCGGCGTCGGAGCTCGGCTTCGAGCCGGCCGTAGCGCGCGACAACCGTGCGGTCGCCTGAGCGAGGGGTGGGAGCGACGAATATAGGGGAATCTCAATCCTCGAAGCGCCGCCGAACGTCATTCTCCGCCTTGGTCAGCAGGCCTGCCTGAACCGCGACTGGCAGCCAGGTGAGCAGGTCGGCACTGAGGCGGTCCGCCGCGCTGCCCGCGCTTTCCCACGCGCGCGCCAGCGCGTCCACTGCGTCGGCGCCGGCGTCGCCGAGCGCTTCCAGCCAAGCCAAGCGCGCCGGCTCCAGCGTGTGGACCTGCACCCGGTAATGGCTGCGCGCCACCGCCACGCATGTCTCTTTGGCGGGCGGCTGCATCGGGCGTTCGCCACGGTCCGCCGCGGCGAGCGCGGCGGTGAAATCGAAATCCAACCGCAAGAGCCGCACGCTTGCCGGCAAGCGCAACCGCGTGCCGGGCGCCAGCAGCAGGATCGGCGGCACCAAGAGCTCGTAGTCGCGTCGCGTTTCGGGGCCGGGCGCGCGGCTCGACTCGGCTATCGCGCGTTCGAGCCGGGCGAGGCTCGCCGGGATCGCCTGCAGCGTACCGCGCCCCGCCCCTTCCGTGGGCCGTGTGGCTTCCAAGAAGTCGGCAAATCCGGCGCCGAGATCGAACAGGCTGGGGGACCGCGACCGGTGCTTTGTCAGATAGGCGGTTGCGAAGAGATCGAATACCTGACCGCCGACCATCGCGTGCAGCACGGGAAAATCCGCGCGCAGGCATTCCAGCAGACGCAGCACGTAGCCGCGCGCGTAAATGCGCAGCCGCGCCTCCGGCGGCAGCTCGGCAGAGCCACGGATCGCCTCCCGCACGCTCAGGGTGCTTGCCGGCCACGCCGCCTCGCGCGGCAGCGCGTCACTGACGATGCGGCTTTGCATCCAGTGCTGCAGCGTGGCGAGATCGGCTTCAGCCGTCGGGTCAACCATGGGCGCGCCGGAGCTGATGGCCGATCGGCGTCGACAGCGCCTCTTCGACCGCGAATGGCGTGGCTGGAGCGGCGGGAAATTCGCCGCTGCGTGCGGCCTTGGCTTTCGCCAGCTCCGCCAAGAGATCGGGATAGGCGGGAATGCTGGCATCCCATTCCAAGAGCGTGGACGTGCCGCCGGTGCGCGCCTGGGCTTGCGCGTAAAGCGGCCACACCGGTGCCGCCACCGGATGATCATGAGTATCGATCAGATGCGTGCCGCAATCGGTGTGTCCGGCCAAGTGCATCTGCACCACGCGGTCGGCCGGAATGGCTTCGATGTAGGTCGCCGCGTCGAAGCCGTGATTGGTGGCGCTGACATAGACGTTGTTCACATCCAACAGCAGACCGCAGCCGGTGGCCTCGGTCAGACGCGCGAGGAATTCCCATTCCGGAACGTCGGACGAGCAGAACTCCAGATAGGTGCTGGGGTTCTCCAAAACCAGCGGCCGGCCGAGAACGTCCTGCACCGCGCGCACACGATCCGCCACATGCGCCAGGCTTGCCTCGGTCAACACCATCGGCAACAGGTCGTGGGTATTGATGCCGCCGACGCCGGTCCAGCACAGATGATCGGAAATCCAGGCCGGCCGCACGCATTCGGCCAACGCCTTCAGCTTGGCGAGATAGGCCCTGTCCAACCGCTCGGTGCTGCCGATCGACAGCGACACGCCGTGCATCACCACGGGCCGGTGCGCGACGATCACCTCCAGAACGTGGGCGGCATAGCCGTGATTGTCGAGGAAGTTCTCGCTGATGATTTCGAACCAGTCGACGCCCCAGTCGCGCGGCGGGGTGCGCATCAGATGGCGGAAATGCTCGGTGCGCAGCCCGACGCCGTCGCCCAGGTTCGGCAAACCCAGGCGGCGGCGATCGCTCGCGTGATCCGGCGCGTTAGCCACGATCATGTCGACGGCGGAAATACCAGGCGCAATGTGTTGTTTGGCGGCGGCGTGTCCGGAACCGTGACCCCGGGGTTCTGCACCTGCATTGCCTTTTTGTAGGCCTGATAGGCGATGTCGTGCACCGAGTCGCCCTTACTGAAAGGCAGTATCGCCGGCTTGGGACCGTCGTAAATTTGTTTCGATATGAAGCCGCCCGGGTTTTTCGGGTCCTTGTCGAACGAATAGAGCGCCATCAACCCATCCTCCGGATAAAGTTGATAGGCAGAAATCGGCACCGCGCAGCCGCCGAAGCTCTTGCACTTGTTGTCAGTCGGCGGCTGGTAGCCCGGTCCGACACTCGGCCCGCCGCATACGCCGCCTGCGGCGTGCATCGCGGTCTCGCCGATACGGCGCATGTAGCCATAGGTGCCGCGCAGCGCCGTGGCGCCGCATGACGAGGACGAACCGCAGCTTCCGCCGCCACCGTAGGTCTGCGCGAAGCCGCAGCCACCTTGCGCGTGACAGCCGTTCGAGCCCCGACACGTATGGAAAATCGCCACCGCGGCGCAATCGTTGGGTGTCGTTCCGTCGAAGTCCCAGGCCAACCCTTGGCAGGCGTGATAGAGCGTGCCTTGCTTGGGCGGATCGAGCCCCACCGATAGATCCGGCGCCGCTCCCGTAACGGCCCAGCAGATCGACATCCGGTCGCCCGAGCCGACCATCGACGGCATCGGGAAGCTGATAGGCGATTTTGCCTGCTTCTTGGCGTCCCAATAATCGTTCAGCACGGTCGTCACGCCGGCGATGGCGCCGACGACGACTTGGCTCAGAAGCAGATGGGAGTCGTCCCCCGCCGCCAGCGCGTTCATCGCTCTGGCAGTCTCATCGGGCGTGGGTAACGACCGGCTCGTCGGTGGTAGCAGTCCCGTCGGGTATTCGAAATCTTTAGCCGTCCATTCTTTGTGGGTGGCGCGCCATGCGGGCCACGTTACGACGTCCGGCAGCAGCCTGTCGCGGATTTCCAGAAACCGCTCATAATGGCTTCGCTTGTCGTTATCGAAGCGCGCTTTGGTGGTCGCCGAACGCTTCAATGCGCCGTCCTGGTCGTAAGACGGATAATCGGATCGCAATGCGGGCTCGGACGACTGATAGGTTTCCATCACCCTGTTCACGTTCTGCAACTTCAACTGCTTGAACGCCAGCGTTCCGCCTTCACCCTGATCGGAGATCGCGTCCATCATGGCGATCATCTGCGCCAGTCCAATGTCGGGATAGACTTGGGCCACGGTGGCCTGGAAACCGGGGTATTCGCTCATCGGATGGCCGCCGGCGACGAAGCTGTTGAACATATCGTTCTGTTGCGCCGCCTGCTGGTTGAAGACGGACTGCCACAACGTGGGCTCGTGCTCGCCTCTATAGGTGGCCTGCAGATAGGCCCCATAGACCGCATACATGTAGCCGATCGAGCCGAACATCGGCAGCGGATCGCCTTCCTTCCAGTTCTCGAACGGCGCCTTCGGGAAGTATGTGCCTGGCTTGACGCTAGGCTTGAGAAATTCCTTGGCTATCCTTTCCGGCTGCTCGATCGCCAAGAACAGCCGGATCGTGTCCTTGTCCAATGCGCCCAAATTTACCGCGACGTTGTCGTAATCGAGCGTGTCCTCGAGATCGATGATGTGCGGAATGACGGTTTTGTCGGGCCCGTAGCAGGTCCAGCCGTGGGAGTCGTTCTGCAACGCCTCGCTGGTGAAGTCCGGCGGCACGCCGATCGTGGTCGCCATGTTCGCGGCGAGCTGCAGGTGCAACATCTCCTGGATGAAGACCGAGAAGATGCTGTTGAAGGCTTTCTCGTTCGCGGTTTTGGGATCGGCGGTGACCGCCGCCCCCGGCCATTGGCGCCCCGCGTAGAAATTGTTTCCGGACGAGGTGATCTGGTGGAAGCCCTGAATCGAGTAGAGCGCGGTCATGTAGAGCGGGATGGTGAACAGCTCCACCTCGCAGGCGGCCTGCGCGATCGCCCGCACGGCGGCAATGTCGGTTGCTCTCGAGGCCGGATCGCGATCCAGGAATGCGCGTTCGTCGATACCGTAGAGCGCCTTGATGTCGACAAGCATCTTGATGTCGGAAAGCATGCGGTCCCCCCTCTCTTTGCCCCAGGGGGCTGTCGATACACTAAATAGTTGTAAGATACAATAGGACACGTAATAGGAGATTAGCCGCAATGGGTCGCAAAAGTGTGACGCGGCGCGCAATGGGCAAGGCCAGGCGGGCGCCGCCGGTCGAGCCCGCGCGCTTCAAATGTTAGAGTGACGAAAAGTGAGAGCGACGAAAAGCGAGAGCTACGTCAAAGACCTTGACGACCGGGCGGCGAGGAAAATTTCACACTGGGGCGGGCCAGGGACGGGGCCCTGATGCCGGGGGCCACGACGATGCCCGCCACTTCCCTTCACGCCGCGGTCGTCGTCCGCCCGCCTTTGCCCAGCCGCTTGTCGAGATAGGCGCTGATGGATTGCATCAGCGGCTCGACCTTGCCGTCGAAGAAATGGTTGGCGCCCGGCACGACCTTCTGCTCGATGACGATGCCCTTTTGGGTCTTGAGCTTCTCGACCAAAGTGGTGACATCGCGATGCGGCACCACCGCATCCTTGTCGCCGTGGATGATCAGGCCCGACGACGGGCAGGGCGCCAGGAACGAAAAGTCATAAAGGTTCGCCGGTGGCGCGATCGAGATGAAGCCTTCGATCTCCGGCCGGCGCATCAGAAGCTGCATGCCGATCCAGGCGCCGAACGAAAAGCCGGCGATCCAGCAGCTGCGTGCTTCGGAATTGACCGATTGCGCCCAATCCAATGCTGACGCCGCGTCGGACAATTCGCCGATGCCGTGGTCGAAGCCGCCTTGGCTGCGGCCGACGCCGCGGAAGTTGAAGCGGAGCGCGGAAAAGCCGCGGTGCACGAAGGCATAGTAGATCTGGTAGACGATCTGATGGTTCATCGTGCCGCCGAATTGCGGATGCGGATGCAGCACGATGCCGATCGGCGCGTTCTTTTGCCGGGCCGGATGGTAACGGCCCTCGATGCGGCCGGCAGGACCGGTAAAAATGACTTCAGGCATTGGGGTAAACCTCGATCACGGCCGGGGCTCGGCTCGGCTTTTCCTTGCGCGTCTTGCTTAGCTCGTTCTTAGCTCGTTCCTGGCGCGCTTGACGATGCCGCCCGGCGTTCGTAAGTACTTAATAGCACTTTGGTTTTTTGGAACTGGTGGCGGGCCTTCCGGCGGCATAAATATCGGGTCGCGACTTCTAGCACAGGCCGGGGGACAAAAAGCAAGCGTCACGGGGCCTTGGCGGCAGCTCTTAGCAGCTGGTTACGGCGGGGTCTTGGCCGGGTCGTGGCGAGCGCGATCCCAGTTTTCGCGTGCCGGGCCGGCTCGGGACGCCGATTGCCGGGTTATCGAGCGAGCGAACAGGCCAAAAAACGAGCCAAGCCATGCCGGAACGCAGCTATTTGGACTGGAACGCCACGGCGCCGCTGCGGGAAGCGGCGCGCCGGGCGTTTGACGCGGCACTGTCGCTCTCCGGCAACCCCTCGTCGGTTCATGCCGAGGGCCGCGCCGCGAGGCGCGTTGTCGAGAATGCGCGCGAAGAGGTCGCAAGCCTGGTCGGCGCGCGACCGAGCGACGTGTTCTTCACCTCGAGCGGCACCGAAGCCAATATGCTGGCGCTGACGCCTGCCATCGAGAGCGCAGCCGAGAAAGCCCCGCTTAAGCGGCTTCTTCTTTCCGCCGTCGAGCATGCCTCGGTACGGTCCGGCGGACGATTTCCCCGCGACGCCATCGAGGATATCCCGGTCGATGGCGAGGGCCGGGTAGACCTCGGCGCGCTTGCCGAGAGCGTTGCCCGATCGGCCCGCCCGCTGGTCTCGCTGATGCAGGCGAATAACGAGACCGGCGTGATCCAGCCGGTGGCCGAAGCAGCCGCCATCGTGCATGCCGGCGGC
>Ga0181527_1004278_pt1 | contig 12291 bp, 12 predicted proteins | sample PEATcosm2014_Bin_30_FD_119762 | JGI IMG/M metagenome (GOLD analysis project Ga0181527, IMG submission 119762) | Peatland microbial communities from MTU Mesocosm Facility, Houghton, MI, USA - PEATcosm2014_Bin06_60_metaG | ecosystem: Environmental > Terrestrial > Soil > Wetlands > Peat | place...
ACCTGACAAGAATACCAGCACGTAGATTCCGTACGAGTATACTAACCTACGTCCACGAGCAGCAAATGCGTGCGGTAAATATCCATTCTGGGCTACCGCGCGGCAAAGGCGGGGGAAATCAGCAAAGGCCGTGTTCGCCTGTAGTGCAAGCACCAAAAGTATTGAAACCATTGTGACGTAATAAAACCAGCCCCTGCCGGTGATGGCACTAACCAATTGAGACAACACACTTTGATAACCGGCCTGTCCCGGTACTGCGGCCCCGATTCCGTATGCGTTGCATAGATAGGCAATACCGGTCAGAAGCAGCATTAGGATGACGATAATAATCGTCAGCGTAAGGCGGGCAGATTGCCTCCTGGGCTCTCGAAACGCCATCACCCCGTTACTAACCGCCTCGACACCGGTCATGGCTGTGCAACCGCTTGAAAAGGCCTTCAAAAGCAGCCACAAACTAACGGCTTCCTGCGCCGGTCCGAGATTCGTGGTATTGAACACTGCAACAGGGTGACCACCGCTGAGAACCGTCTTCCAGAGGCCAAGGATGAGAGCAATAAAAAGGCATGCCACAAAAAGATAAGTCGGTATCGAGAAGACCGCGCCGGTATCCCGTAATCCGCGCATATTCACAATTGTAATTACAGCAAGTGCGGCCAGGCAGATATAAAGTGTGTAGGGTTGCCAAGCAGGTAATGCCGACACGAGCGCACCGACACCAGCGGAGATACCAACGGCTACCACCAGAACATAATCAATCATCAAGGCAGCTGCAGCGAGCAAGCCCATAAAGGTACCGAGGTTCTCGCTGGCGACCGTGTACGACCCTCCGCCCGTGGGATAAGCTTCAATTGTCTGGCGATATGAAAAGTATACAATAGCGAGCAGCACGATGATGCTGCCGCTGATCGGAATAATATAATGTACTCCTGCTAGCCCGAGAGGGATAAGGAGGGTAAGCGCCGCTTCAGGTCCATATGCAGCAGAGCCCAATGCATCCAGTCCGAATATCGGAATACCAGCTACGGCGCCGATTCTTTCTGTACGGTCTTCATCGGAAGCGATTGGCTTGCCTAACAAGAAATCAGTCAGTGACATTTGCCGGTTTGTCGTTGCGATATTTTGGTGTAAGCAGCATCCCTATTCCTCCCGTAAATCCCCCGAGAAGTTACTATACATTCAATTCACCTCAGCAAAAGTGCCTCTCGTATCCTTACAGATTACACTGAAACATCCCATTGTTTCAACTGACTTGATAATGCTGTCGGTCTGCCGGCTTAGCCACTTTGGACTGAGAGCATAGAGACTCAAACAGCCGAGCCAACACCTACTACTCCTTGATTTGATACATTGTTGTGGCACTTATTTTTGTGTTTGACATTTTATTTTTCTTGTGCTATGGTTGGGTTAGAAGATAAGACATACATGTTTCGACAGGGCAAACCGCGAGTAATCGCGGGACGCAAAGCCACGGGTCCTTTCAGGATAGCCGAGCTACCGAAAAACGTGCCTCTATATGGAAAGAGGCCGTACGGCAAAGATTCTATATGGAGGTTCAAATAATTGAATTTCCTCCACGCATCTCTTTATTTGTTCGCTCTCGGCATTATCTTTGGTCTCACGCTCGATTCGCACTCATACAACAATGCCCGATGTGAATGGGGAGATTAGATGTTAATCCAGGAAGACTATTTCAAAAACATTTTTAACACAGTTCGTGAAGGCATTCTCATACTGGATGAAAACCTTAGAGTTCTGTTGGCCAATCGCAGTTTCTTCACTATTTTCAAAGTAGATTCCGAAGAGACTATAGGCTCTCTTTTATACGATCTTGGAAACAGACAATGGAACATCCCAAGCCTTCGCGTGCTGCTTGAGGAAATTCTTCCGAAGAACACCACAGTTGATGACTTCGAAATTGAACATAATTTTGAGAGCATTGGACAGAAAACTATGCTCCTTAACGCCTATAAAATCATAGAAAAGAAAAAAGACCTGCGGATAATCCTCCTTGCCATCGAAGACATTACCGAGCGCAGGGAGATAGAAAAGGGGCTGGAAAAGACCCGTAAGGAACTGGAAGTCACTAAAATATCCGAAGATGAAGCCCGCGAGTACTCCGAGAGCATCATCAACACCGTGCGTGAACCCTTAATCGCTCTGGACCATGATTTGAGGGTAGTCACCGCCAGCCGCTCCTTCTACGGAGTCTTTAAGGTGACCCCCGAAGAGACCGTGGGACAGCTTATCTATGACCTGGGCAACAAACAGTGGAATATCCCCCAGCTGCGGGAACTGCTGGAAACCATCCTTCCCCAAAAGACAACCTTTGATAACTATGAGGTTGAACACGAGTTTTCCACCATTGGCAGGCGCATAATGCTTTTGAATGCCCGGCAAATTAAAAGAGTGTCGGGCAAGGAACGAATAATCCTCCTTGCCATCGAAGACATTACCGAGCGCAAGCGAATGGAAACCTTATTAGAGGAGTCTGAAGAGCGCTACAGACGTATTTTTGAGACCGCAACCGACGGGATAGTGCTTCTCGAAAAACATGAAGGGACTATAACCCACGCTAATCCGGCCGCCGAGAAAATGCTGGGCTATCCCATAAAGGAGTGCCTAGGGAAAAAGCTGCAGGATATCGGGGTATCGATAGATATGAGTGATTTCCCGACGATAATGCGAGCTTTGAATAAGAGCGGTATTATTAATTACGATGATGTTCCGATAGAAACCAAGTCCGGGCAATATATTTACACGGATATATATATGGTCGACAGGGCAAGGCTGGCACAATGTAATATTCGCGAAATCACTGAACGCAAAAAACTCGAAGAGCAGCTGCGCCAGTCCCAGAAAATGGAGGCAATCGGACAGCTTGCCGGCGGCGTGGCCCATGATTTCAACAACATCCTTACGGGCATAATCGGTTTTGGAAATCTTGCCTTAATGAAAATGGCAAAAGATGACCCTCAGCGGATGAATATCGAGCATATGCTTGAGGGCTCGGAAAGAGCAGCCTATCTTACAAAGGACCTGCTTCTTTTTAGCAGGAAACGGATCAGCGATAGAAAGCTCGTGGACCTTAACGAGATCATTAAAAAGATGAATACGTTCCTGAAGAGGATAATAGGGGAGGACATCTCATGTAAAACCATATTACATCCAGGAGCGATACCGGTCATGGCTGATGCACACCAGCTTGAGCAGGTCATGATGAACCTTGCAACAAATGCAAGCGATGCCATGCCGCAGGGCGGTGTCTTCAGTGTGACAACCGAACAAATCAGGTTTGACAAGGAATTCATAACAGCATATGGCTACGGTCAGCCGGGCAAGTACGCGTTGATAACTGTTTCAGACACAGGCAAAGGTATGGATGAAACAACCCGGCAGAGGATATTCGAGCCCTTCTTTACGACAAAGGAAATGGGGAAAGGTACAGGGCTTGGGATGGCGGTAGTCTACGGCATTGTCAAAGGACATGATGGACATATTAATATTTACAGCGAGCCAGGCGTCGGTACAACATTTAGAATATACCTGCCACTGACAACCATGGAGGAGGAAGTGGCACAGGAGTCAATTCAGCCTCTTGCGTTGGGTAAGGGTGAGACAATACTAATCGCCGAAGATGAACCAAGGGTAAGGGAAGTTCTCAGATTAAGCCTTGAAGAATACGGCTACAAGGTAATAGCGACTGAAAACGGAGAGGATGCGGTAAAACAATACAGGGACAATATGGAGAAGGTGTCCCTTGTCCTACTTGATGTGATAATGCCGGTAAAAAATGGCAGGGAGACATGTGATGAGATAAAGCATCTCAAACCAGATACAAAGGTAATATTCATGAGCGGACACACCGAAGATATTATTACGACAAAAGGGATGCTTGAAGCCGGAACTGAGTTCATTTCAAAGCCGATAACGCCCGATAGGCTCTTGAGAAAAGTCAGGGAATTGCTGGACAGGCAGAACCCCACCGTTCGATATCCCTAACTGCAAAGGGCTTCACCGACATAGTTGGTAAAACTTATATAAAAGGTGTTTTTATAGTAAATCTAAGCAATTTGACCGCAAAAGTAAATCAATTTAAGGAGGAGAAAATGGGATTCATCATCGGTGTTTTGGTTGTAGCTGTACTAGTATTAGCGGTAATATTTTTAGCGAAACGAGTATAAGAACTTATCAGCTAATGTTTATACTCTAAAAGAGTGGGGCCCTGCCCCACTCGCCCCACTCGTGACAAAGTCATGGCAGACAATCTATGGAGTAAAAAAGATGGAGATTTATCATGCTGATTGAGGTCCACAATCTTACAAAAATCTATAATGAAAAAAGAGGGCTTCTCCCAACCAGCTTTGAAGTAGAAAAAGGGGAATTAACAGCCATTATCGGACACAACGGGGCGGGCAAATCTACTCTTCTGAAAATGTTGGCCGGTTGGCTCCTTCCTGACAGCGGAGAAGTTTTTGTAGATGGAATCAACCTGAAAAACAGGATGGCTTTAGTAAGGAAAGTCGGATTTGTACCGGAAACGCCTAACCTTTTTGATTTCTTTTCTGTCGAATATAATTTCAAACTATTCGCCCGTCTTTTTCAAATCCCTATTTTACGAATAGAAGAAACTTTAAGAGAATTTAATTTACTGCCTTATCGTAATAATAAAATACAGGTTTTATCAAAAGGGTTGAAACAAAGGGTAAGCATCGGGCGTTCTCTTTTAGCAGATCCGCCTGTGCTTCTTTTCGATGAACCAACCTCAGGCCTGGATTTTGAGATGACGAAAGAGATTTATAAACTGCTGAAAAATACCCATGCTTCAGGGAAAACAATACTTTTTACCTCTCATCGCCCTGAAGAGATTAAAACCCTCGCAACACGTGTCATCTTGCTGCATCAGGGGAATCTGGTCTTTGATGGCGCACCCCGGGAATATTTCCAGTCAAAAATTTATGAGGACCTCTACGCATGATAAGAAATATCATTGCATTAACTTTGAATGATTTAGCCATTGCATTTAAAAATAAGACAATCTACCTGATTCTCTTTATTCCGCTGTTTGTTTTTTTGTCCTTGAAATTAGTCGACCAGAAAGATGCAACCTTTCAGAAAATAAAAATCGGACTCATTCAAAAGGAGAAATATTCTCCTGTTATTATTAAAAGCATCAAAGCAGCTGACAAAGTATTTGCAATTTCCTGGCTTTCTGATGAAGAGGATGGCAGAAGGTGGTTAAAAGAAAAAAAAATAGATGGGATTCTGATAGGATCAGAAAAAAAACAGCGACCTTTAGAGCTTTTAGTTTTAACAAAAGCGTCCTTCCAAACACTTGCAATAGTAGAAAGTTTTTCAGCATTGCAAATAGCAGCAGAAGGATATAGAAAAAACTGGATTTCAGATATCAGGCCCCTTCAGGACAGCGGGATCCAAAAACAGACGCTTCCCACCTGGATTTTAATGCTGGCTTTACTTGTAAGCTTCATTATAATTCCTGGGCAAGTTGCCGAAGAAAAAGAAAAAAAATTGCTTCTTGGTCTCTTGCAAACCCCCATGCGTGAATTTGAATGGCTGCTTGCCAAGTTATTCTTAGGGATGATATTAATAAACCTGGCAGTTATATTTCTTCATCTGTTGGGGAAATTTGAATTCGGAAATAGCCTGAGTTATGTTTCATTTATCGAAGTGGGCAGTTTCTGTTTTAGCTCTTTTGGAATATTTTTGGGTTTTTTATGTCGCAATCAGGCAAGTGCCAGGACTTTAGGGGTCCTTGTTTATCTGCCTCTTCTTCTTCCTTCTGCGTTGTCCGACTTTTCACAAAAATTAAATGCGGTTGCTCCTTTATTACCTTCCTATTGGTTTTACGAACCAATCAAAGCGATCCTCTTAGAGGGTGGCAGAATATCGAATTTCTCTCTGGAATGGGTATATTTATTTTTAGCAGGACTCTTGACCTATTTTTTATCATATCTGTTAATGAAAAAACGCTGGCTAATGTAAAAGGAGTCAGATCAGGCCATCTGACTCTTTGCAAAGGATGGCTCAAAATCCCTGACATATCAGGAGACTTCTGATATATCAGAAGTCTACGCCTTGCACAGTATCATTCCACCATCGTAGTCTTCGCTGAATTTTCAATGTTTTCAAGATCATGGAAATTCTATACTGTTAACGACAGGCCTGGCACGCATTCTGCTCATTAATACAATAGCAAACACCGTTTTTGATGCGAAAGTTGCATCAAAAAGAGCATTAACATTTGTGATAATGTCGAAAGCCTTCTGAAAAAAAAGGGATAAAACATGAAAGAACAGCCAATTTTCACGCAAAGGCGCAAAGGTCGCAAAGAAAGACAACCACTTATAAAAAAAATACCCGCCTAGCAGTTGATTTACTTTGCGTTCTTTGCGGCTTTGCGTGAGATTGTTTTGATTATATAGGAGGCAACAAATGAAAAAGTTATTTTTTGTACCATTGCTTTTGGCGTTGGTAACTGCAGTGCCTATTCCTGCGATGGCAAGGGTAGATATAAGCGTTGGGATTGCTCTGCCGCCGCCCATAGTGTTTGCCGCGCCGCCGGAGTTGATAGTGCTGCCCGAGACAAATGTCTACGTCGTACCTGATGTAGATGCGGACGTCTTCTTCTATCATGGTTGGTGGTGGCGTCCGTGGGAAGGACGTTGGTATCGCTCGCGGTACTACAACTCGGGTTGGGGCTACTACCAAAGAGTTCCGTCTTTTTATGCAGAGATACCCTCAGGCTGGAGGAATGACTACAGGGCCCATCATTGGAGAGGGCATCAGTGGAACTACCAGCGAATACCTCAGCAACAAGTTCAACGGAACTGGAGGGGCTGGGAAAAGAGCGGGCATTGGGAGAAGCAGCAAACCTGGGGGGTACAAGGTTTGCAACCGCGAACGCGATCACAGCAACCATCCCGAGAAGTGCAACCACGACAGTCCCGGCCACAAGCAAGCGAGGCCAAACCAAGCCGGGCACAACCACAACACCAAGCGGCGGGTCCACAATCACGAGGGGGCCAACCACAATCACGACAGACGGCTAAACCACAACACCAAGCAGCAGGTCCACAATCACGAGGGGGCCAACCGCAGCACGCACAGCAGCAACAGGGGGCCCGTGAAAGAGGTGAGAAATAAAAAAACGGGACAGAAGGTAAGGAAGGAGGAAATATGACAAGGCGCCTTAGTTTAATATTAGCCCTTATTCTGATTATCACATGTTCTGGCTGTTTTTGGGAGCGCGGCGGCGGAGGGTACGGCGATCAAGACCGCGGAGGATACGGCGACCGAGAGCGCGGAGAGCATGGTGACCGTGACCGCGGAGAGCATGGTGACCAAGACCGTGGTGGGCACGAAGAACAGCATTAAGTGGATGACAGATCGGGATCTGATGTCTGAATTTAAGGAGGGCGGGGGTGGACACAAAGATACTTGTGACACTAAGAATGATTGTCCGGCCTGAAAGGCGGAGTGATCTTTTAGAAACGATGCGCGGGATGCTTGAACCAGCGCGGGTCGAAAGGGGCTGCCTGAGTTATCGTCTCTATCAAGACGTAGAAGACAGAGATACCCTTGTCCTGGTGGAAGAATGGAAAACACAGAAAGATCTTGAGAACCACATCCGCACAGACAATCAGCGGCGGCTGCTCGCGCTCATGGATCTCCTGAGCGAGCAACCTGAATTGCGGTTCAACACTGTGTCACACACGGAGGGAATGGAGCTAATAGAAGATGTGCTGCACAGGATACGGTGATCGAGATGAGAACGGTAAGGATATGCCGTAGTATCCAATGTATTCACGTTAGGCACGATGCCAGATAACAAAGAAGGAGGTTGATATGCTTTGGACGATCTTTATAATACTCTTGGTACTCTGGATGCTGGGGTTGGTGAGCGGTTACACGATGGGCGGATTTATTCATATTCTGCTGGTTATCGCAATCGTTGTGGTGTTGATCAGAATCATCCAGGGACGAAGACCCTTGTAAATGATTTAGAGGTATTAATCTACCGTGGTTACATTTATTAACATTGCAATCGTATGATTGCACATCTAAAGACTGGAGGAGCGAAATGACCAAAAGTAGAGGATTAAGCCGGAAGTTTATTCTTATGTCGGTTTTAATGGTTTTTGGATTGGCCTTGTTTTCGGGCTGCGCCAGCATGACGGGCGAAACAGCAGGTGAAAATATCGACGACTCAACGATTCACACTCAAGCTATTGCGGTAGTAGTTAAAGACCCGGATGCTCAATATTTCAAGATCGATGTATCGGTTACACGGGGAGATGTTGTTCTTACAGGTTTTGTGAATAGCAGGGATACCGAGGACCGGCTTGTGGCAAAGATCAGGGAAATCAAGGGCGTGAAATCAGTGAAGAGCCTCTTGAATTTGCAAGAGAGAAAGTAAGTAGTCTCGGGCAGCACTTTAATTGCGGAGTTGACCGCAGCCAAAGTGCTGCCGTCAAATAGAAATCCTGGAGGAGGAAAATCATGAAATCCAGCATGAAGGACAAAGTTAAAGGCACGCTTCATGAAGCAAAGGGTACGGTCAAGGAAATGGCCGGGAAAATCACAGATAATCCCAAATTGGAGGCCAAAGGCAAAGCCGAAAAGATAGCCGGCAAAGTTCGGGAAAAGATCGGCCAAGTGAAGAAGGTCCTGGGGCAGTAGGAGAGCGGGTTCTCATGCGCAGCATGAAAGGAGAAATACTATGCCGTTGGTCAACTTAATAATTGTTCTTATCGTAGTCGGGGTAGTCCTATGGTTGATTAATACATACATACCGATGCAGTCTACCATAAAAAGGATATTGAATGCAGTCGTGGTTATAGCAGTGGTCCTCTGGTTACTGAGCGCCTTCGGCATGTTAGGCACTCTCGAAAAGATTCGTATCGGGAAGTGAAGAGTTTGGAAATGGTCTCTTATGAGCATTTGTCGGATTTGTTAACAAACACTTTTATTAACAGTCACTCGAAACATCAAAAGGAGATTAGGCCGACGGTCACTCATCGGCCCTTAAGTCTCGATGCGTGACCGCCTTAGTTCGGAATCCTCAAGGACTGGGCCAAAAAGGGTCATGAAAATCACCCTCCCCTTAAATCCCCGACCTCAAAGGGAGGCAAACCATAATCAGATCCCTCTCCCCTTGGTGGGAGAGGGTGTGGGTGAGGGGTATTTTCGAGGCAATAGACAGAAAAGGGTGAAAGAATAGAGGCACTAGATGGACACAGACTATGAGTGTACTCGGAGGAGTTACCATATGCGAGGAGCCCGCATTCTATGTCTTTTTCTGATTTCATTTTTGCTGTTTTACCAATTGGGTGCAATAGCATACGGTGATGACTCGTCGCGTCCAGGACCTGAATTTCTTCTCGTTAAATACCATGATATCGAAAAAGAACTGGAGAAAAACTCCGGCCCTGTTCCTTTCTACATAGAATCGTCCGAGAATAAAAATGCCGCCCATGTAGATATCTACGGCACTATCAAATATCCTTTCCAGATGGTCGAAAATGAGATTCTCGTCCCGACTAACTGGTGCGATATTCTTCTGCCTCATCCTGATGTAAGGGCATGTACTTATAAGAAGGTGAGTGATACATGGTTGCTCAACATCTATAACGTGGATAAATTCTCGGAACCTCTCAGGGATGCATATGAAATGAAATTCATATACCGCGTAAGTGCACTGCAACCCGCATATTTCGATATTGCCCTCACTGCACATGAGGGACCCTCTCATACAAAGGACCACCAGTTCGAATTTGAGGCAATACCACTTGAAAAAAACAGAACGTTTATTCATTTGCGTTATTCTTTTGGTTACAGTGCCTTGGGATATTTCATTATGAAAATATTCGGCGGCTCCAAGATCGGTTTCAGTATAACCGGTACGGATAGCACCGGCAATCCCGTTTATGTAGAGGGGCTGAGGGGCTCAGTCGAGCGTTATGTTGTATGCGATTACCTTGGAATTGTGGCATACTTCGATACACTTAAGGCTCTTCCTGAACAAAGGTTCGAGAGACGAATCAGTCAATGGTACGATTTGATGGGCGTTTTCAAAAAGCAGCTTTTCGAAATGAGAAAAGAAGAATATCTTAAGTACAAGAGCCGGGACTTGGAAAATCAGCAAAGACTTCAAAGTGATTTGAACAAATAAGAGATTTGCAGCGGAGTAAAGACTTATCTAAGGGGTGTTTATCAATGACCGAAAAGAGTAATTCTTACAGCGTAGCTCGTTTACTCGTCATCACGGCAGCGCTTGTGATCATCATCGGGGGCATCAATCAGGCAGCGCCTGTCCTGGCTTCATTTTTAGTGGCTGCTTTCTTAGCTGTCATCGGGACTACGCCGGTACTCTGGCTCGAGCGGAAACGAGTTCCTTCTCTTGTCGCAGTGCTGATCGTGGTGGCAGGTATGATCACGGTCCTGCTTGTAATAGGGGTTGTCGTAGGCACGTCCATCAACGGCTTTTCAGCCGCCTTGCCAGGCTACCAGACGCGGTTACGGGAACAGGTCTCAGCACTCAATGCCCTTTTGACAAGCAGGGGGATCGGAGGCATTGACAAGGTAATGCTAGGATATGTCAAACCGGAAGAGGTGATGAAGCTCACTGCCCGCTTGCTCGCGGGGTTAGGCTCGGCGCTGTCCGATATGGTCCTGATTCTGCTCGCCGTGACCTTTATACTGTTTGAAACCTCGAGCTTTCCTGTCAAGCTCCGCGCTGTCCTGGGTGATCCCCAGAAGGCCTTCCCGCAGGTTACGAGGTTTGTGGATGATATCAAACGCTATATGGTCATCAAAACGCTGATAAGTCTGGCCACGGGGGTACTGATCTGGATATGGCTGTCCATTCTCGGTGTAGATTTTCCCATCCTCTGGGGCTTCCTGGCCTTTTTGCTGCACTATGTGCCCAATATCGGCTTCGTTATCGCAGCCGTTCCAGCGGTACTTCTCACCTTTATCCAACTCGGAGCAGGCACTGCCGCGCTCGCAGCCGCCGGATATGTGGTTGTTGATCTCATAGTAGGCAACTTTTTTGAAACCAGGTTCATGGGACGCAGGCTTGGCCTGTCCACGTTGGTTGTTTTTCTTTCGTTGATTTTTTGGGGAAGCCTGCTCGGCCTGATCGGCATGGTTCTGTCCGTGCCTTTTACCATGGCCCTTAAGTTTACATGCGAAAGCAGTGAAAGCACACGATGGATCGCGGTATTGCTCGGTCCTGAACTGTCCCCCAAAGACATTCCATCGGCGTCAAAAAAACATAAACAAAAAACATAAACTATCTTGACAGCCGTTTATGTGAAAAACTAAAATGATGAGGAAATTACATGAAAGCACTACTCATTTATCCTGAATTCCCTGATACCTTCTGGAGTTTCAGGTATGCTCTGAAATTCATTAACAGAAAGGCGAGCAGCCCACCCCTTGGATTGTTGACTATAGCAGCGATGCTTCCTGAGGCTTGGGAGAAAAGACTGGTCGACATGAACGTGGAAAGCCTGGATGACAAGGACCTAAGATGGGCTGATCTCGTCTTTGTGAGCGCGATGTCTGTTCAGAAAGAGTCAGTGAATGAAGTAATAGCTAGATGCAAGGCAGTCGGTGTCAGGATTGTTGCCGGAGGTCCTCTCTTCACGACCGACTATGAGGCTTTCGGGTCAGTAGACCATCTGGTGTTGAGCGAGGCTGAAATCACCCTGCCCCGCTTCCTGGAGGATTTCCGGAATGGGGTCGCCGGCCATTTCTATACGACTGATCAGTGGGCGGACATGCGGAAAACACCCATCCCGCTCTGGTGGCTTATTAATATGAAGCACTATGCTTCAATCAATATCCAGTATTCCCGGGGCTGCCCCTTCAACTGTGAGTTCTGCGACATTACCCTGCTCTGCGGACGTACACCGCGCACCAAGGACAAAGACCAGATCCTCAGGGAACTCGAAGGTGTGTACGCATCAGGGTTCAGAGGCCAGGTTTTCTTTGTTGACGACAATTTTATCGGTAACAAGAAAAAACTTAAGGAGGAGGTCCTCCCTGCCATTATCGAATGGATGGAGAGAAAAAGGCATCCCTTCTCCTTTAATACGCAGGCATCCATAGAACTGTCTGATCATAAAGACCTGATGGAGATGATGGTCGGGGCTGGATTCGATGTCGTATTCATCGGCATCGAGACCCCCCATGAACAGAGCCTGGCAGAATGCAGCAAATTCCAGAACAAGAACCGCGATCTCCTCGCCAGTGTAAAGAATATCCAGA
>Ga0181527_1004279_pt1 | contig 12290 bp, 11 predicted proteins | sample PEATcosm2014_Bin_30_FD_119762 | JGI IMG/M metagenome (GOLD analysis project Ga0181527, IMG submission 119762) | Peatland microbial communities from MTU Mesocosm Facility, Houghton, MI, USA - PEATcosm2014_Bin06_60_metaG | ecosystem: Environmental > Terrestrial > Soil > Wetlands > Peat | place...
GACGGATAGTGACTTCGTTGCCGCGGGTGAGGCCGGGGACGAACTTGCCGACGGCGTCATCGAGGGAGAGCTTGCCTTCCTCCTGGAGGAGCAGAATGGCGGCGGCGGTGAACTGCTTGGAGATGGAGCCGATGGAGTAGCGCATCTCCGGCGTGGCGGGAACGGCTGGAGTGGCGCCGGCGGCGAGGCGGGCGCTTCCGTAGGCGTGGGTGTAGACGAGCTTGCCCCCCTTGACGACGGCGATCGAGGCGGAGGGAACGCCGGTCTGTTCGAGAACCTGAGTGGCGATGCGGTCGATGCCGGCGCGGAGGGCGGGGTCGATGGCGTCGATTTCCTGGGCGGGCGCGTGCGCGGCGGCAAGCGACAGGAATAATATGGTGAGCGGAATTGCGGGACCGGAAAACCTTTCCAGGTATTTCATCGAGCGCACTCTCCCAGCGATGGTTTCGCGCTTTTGAGGCCAATACCGACTAAGGTATCAGGCGGGCCGTTGGGCGCATCAGGCCGGCAGAGGCGTGAAGGAAAGCCGGGCCGTACGGCAAGCGGAAAGAGGGTTGCATGGATCGGTTGATCGAGGGGCACAAGCGGTTCTTGGCGGAGGTGTTCCCGGGCAGGCGGACAGAGTACAAGCTGCTGGCGGAGGGGCAGCGTCCGGAGTGGCTGTTCATCACCTGCGCGGATTCGCGGGTGGTGCCGGACGTGATCTTTGACACGGAGCCGGGGGATCTGTTCATCGCGCGGAATGTAGGGAATGTGGTGCCGGTCGTCAGTCACGATGTGGACGGGGTGACGGCGACCATCGAGTACGCCGTCGAAGTGCTGAAGGTGAAGAGCGCAATCGTGTGCGGGCACTCGGACTGCGGAGCCCTGAAGGCGGCGCTGGACAAGAAGGAGTTGGAGAACCTGCCCAAGGCGCAGCGCTGGCTGAGCCACGTGGAGGCGGCCTTCTCGCATCGCCAGCCGGAGAACACGGCCGATGGGGAGCACGCGGAACTGGGGGCGCTAATTCGGGGCAACGTGGTGGCGCAACTGTGGAATCTGCGCGCGCAGCCGTCGGTGGCGCGGGCAGTGGTGGAGGGGCGGCTCACCGTGCATGGGTGGTACTACGACATTCTTACCGGCCGGATCGAGCAGTACGACGAGGAGATGCGGAGATTCTTGCCGCTGGCGGAGTGAGGTGTTCGCAGCTGGGGCGCTCAGGGAAGTTTGAAGGCCTTGACGGTGATGGCGTTGGGGGCGCGGCCGGTGGGGAGCATGGTGAAGAGGGAGTTGGAGGCGGTGCGGACGACGGCGATGTCGGCGGAGCGGCTGTCAACGACAAAGAGGAGATGGCCGGCCGCTGAGAAAGCGAGCGCCGAGGGGCCGTCGCCGACATGGACGGAGCGGAGGCGCGTGCCGTCGTCGATGGCATACGGAGTGACGTACTGGGAGTGGAGGTTGGCGACGTAAAGCATGGAGTTGTCGGCGGAGACGAGGCCGCGGACGGGGTCGTCGCCGATCAGGTATGCTCCACCGACGTCGTTGGTGGTGGTAACGACCTCGGAGATGGAGTCGCTGAGGGAGTTGGAGACGAAGAGCTCGCCGCCGTCGGGTTTGAGGGCCAGTTGGACGGGAGCGCGACCCACGTCGAGGAGGGCCTCCAGGCGGTCGGGCAGGTCCGGATTGAACTTGGAATGGGCGAGAGCGATTGCCATGACCTGGTGGCCGGCGGCGCAGGCCACGAATGCCTTGGAGGAGTCCGGGAGGATGACGGCGTCGCTGGCGCCGGGGCAGCCCTCAAAGGCGGCGCGGAGGGATTTGGCGGCGGGATCGATGAGGCTGACGCTGTTTCCACCGCGGTTGGCGACCACGAGGGTCTTGCCGTCGGGGGAGATGCGGGCCGCGACGGGAACCTCACCGGCGCCCAGGATGGCAACTTCGCGGCGGGTCTTGAGGTCGAGAACTGAGATAGTGTTGGAGCCGGAGTTGGTTACGTAGGCCCGTTCGCCGGCAGGGTCGAGGTCGATGGAGACCGGCTGGCGGTGAACGGGAATGGTAGCGGCGACGGTGTTGCTTTCGGCGTCGATCACCGAGACCGACCCTGGCGCGCCTTCGACGCCGAAGTTGACGACGTAGACTTCATGGCGCGTGGGGCTGGCGGCCACGGCGACAGGATTCCGGCCCACGGGCAGTTCGCGGTCCACGCGCACATTCACCACGTCGATCACGGTGACAGTGCCGCTGCCGCCGTTGGTGACGTAGGCGTATTCGCGATAGTTCGGCTGGTACTGAGGGAAGTCGTGCGGGCGGCAGGCGGTGAGGGCGAGCGCCGGCAGGGTCAAGGCGACGGGAATGGCGCGCCGCGGGATCATGGGGTCAGCCGGCCGCGCCGGCGCCGATGCGAATGCCGCGGGGCAGCATGCGGCCGACTACCGGCGCGATCCGCTCGATCTCGTCCATCATGGTGGCAAACTGCGCGGGATAGATCGACTGGGGGCCGTCGGAGAGCGCTTTGTCGGGTTGGTGGTGGACTTCGACAAGCAGGCCGTCGGCGCCTGACGCGACGGCGGCGCGAGCCATGGGCAGCACGCTGTCGCGCTTGCCGGTGGCGTGGCTGGGGTCCACCAGGATGGGCAGGTGGCTGAGACGCCGCACGGCGGGGATGATGCTCAGGTCGAGGGTATTGCGGGTGTGGTCAGTGAAGGTGCGGACGCCGCGCTCGCAGAGGATAACCTCGTAGTTGCCCTCGCTCATGAGGTACTCGGCGGCCATGAGGAACTCTTCCAGTGTAGCGGCGAGGCCGCGCTTGAGCAGGACCGGCTTATGGAGGCGGCCGGCGCGCTTGAGCAGGGAGAAGTTCTGCATGTTGCGCGCCCCGATCTGGACGACGTCGGCCCATTCGGCGACCAGGTCGAGAGATTCGTTGTCGAGGGCTTCCGTGACGATGCGCAGGCCGAACCGGTCGCGGATTTCGGCCATGATGCGCAAAGCCTCAAGGCCCAGGCCCTGGAATACATAGGGCGAGGTGCGGGGCTTGAACGCGCCGCCGCGGAAGAACTGCGCGCCCGCTGCCGCGACCTGCCCGGCAATGGCGAAGGCCTGGTCGCGGCTCTCGATGGAGCAGGGACCGGCGACGATGGCCAAGTTGCGGCCGCCGATGGCGGCGTCCGTTCCCGCGAACCGGATGACGGTATCTTCTTCCTTGACCTCGCGGCTGGCCAGCTTGTAGGCCTTGGAGACCCGGATGACCTCGGCGACTCCGGAGAGCGATTCGAGGTTGCCGCGCTCGAGCTCGCCTTTGTTTCCGGTGATGCCGATGGCGGTGCGCTGGGCTCCGGGGAGCGGATGGGCGCGGAGACCCAACTGCTCAATGGATTCGCAGACCGCCTGGATTTGCTCCGGCGTGGCCTGCGCTTTCATGACAACCAACATGACGGCCCCTCAATCCATCAGTCTAATGGTTGGGAAGGCGAAGGGCAATTGAATGACGGCGGCAACCGCTCGGTAAGGCTGCGGCGAGGGCCGCCAGGTCTCCAGCGGGGAATTGTAATTGCTTTGCAACGGCTGCGCCGGGATGGCGCCATCCATGCTAATATCGCCTTCATTCCGTGGTGCCGCGGCATGACGATGCTTTCTCCGCAGCAAGTCTCTCTCGGTCGGCGCAAAGCCCGGCGGTTGCTCTGCCGGCTGGGGATCTGCGGGTTGACGGCGGTCTTCTGGCTGGCGCGCTCCCAGGCCCAGGACGACCAACTCAACAAGGTGCATGTGCCGCCGCCCTCCACGTCCGCGCCGGCCACCGGAGAGCCCGCGGGAGCTGAAGCGCCTGCTACGACCGGCCCCGATTCGCTGAAGATCCACCCTGGCGCCCGGATCAGGCTGGACGTGGATATGGTGCTGATTCCGGTCTCGGTGACCGATCCGATGAACCGCCTGGTCACCGGCCTGGAGAAGCAGGACTTCCAGGTTTTTGAGAACAACGGCCAGCAGAAGATCGCCACCTTTGCCAGCGAGGACGCGCCGGTCTCCATCGGCATCATCTTCGACCTCTCCGGTTCCATGAGTTCGAAGCTGATCCGCGCCCGGGAGTCGATCCTGCAGTTCATCAAGACCGCCAACCCGCAGGACGAGTTTTTCGTCATCGGATTCAACGACCGGCCGGAGCTGATCGAGGATTTTACCAGTTCCGTGGAAGACATTCAGGCCCGGCTGGCCACCGTGCGCAGCGGCCGTCGCACAGCGCTGCTGGACGCGATCTACTATGGCGTGACCAAGATGAAGGACGCGCGGCACGAGCGCAAGGCGCTGCTGGTGGTCTCCGACGGCGGCGATAACCGCTCCCGCTACACCGAAGGCGAACTGCGCGCACAGGTGCGGGAGGCCGACGTCGAGATTTACTCGATCGGCATCTTCGACCCCTATGCGGCCACTCCGGAGGAACAAACCGGGCCGCAACTCCTGTTCGACGTGAGCGAGGAGACCGGCGGACGGCTCTTCCGCGTGGACGACATCGCCGATATGGGCGACATCGCCGAGAAGATTTCCACCGAGTTGCGCAATCAGTATGTGATCGGCTACCGGCCCAAGGATCTGACCCGCGACGGCAAGTGGCGTAAAGTGAAGGTAAGGGTCAATCCTCCCGCGGGGTTGCCGCCACTCACCGTCCATGCTCGCACCGGTTACTATGCGCCTTTGCAATAAAGCGGTTCTCGCGGTACTCCTGGCCGCGGCAGCGCTCCCGCTGCCTGCGCAACAACCGCTCGCCCAGCCCGCTCCCGCGCAAACTCCGCCGGACCAGGCTCCCGCGCTCACCGTGGACCGCGACCCGGTGCGCTCGCCGGATGCCGAGCCCGCCGCCTCCGCCGCGCCCGGCCCACTGCGCAGGGAAGGCGGGGGCTACATTCTGCACACCGACGTGGAAGAAGTAGCGCTTAATTGCACGGTGCTGGAGGGCAGTCGCCTGGTTCCGGACCTGAAGAAGGATAACTTCGAGGTCTTCGAGGACGGGGTCAAGCAGACCCTCATCAGCTTCCAGCACAACGACGTTCCCGTCTCCATCGCCATGGTGGTCGATAACTCCGGATCCATGTATCGCAAGCGCCCGTCGGTGAACAAAAGCGCGCTCGACCTGATCCAGGCCTCGAATCCCCACGACGAAGCCTTTGTGGTGAACTTCTCCGACGAGGCCTTTATCGACCAGGAGTTCACCTCGGACGTGAACAAGCTGCGAGACGGGCTGAGCCACATCGAATCCAGGGGCGGCACCGCGCTCTACGATGCCGTGGCGGCCTCCGCGGACAAGCTGGCGGCCGACGCCAAGCGCCCAAAGCAGGTTCTCATCCTCATTACCGACGGCGAAGACAATGCTTCGACCCTGAACCTGGAGCAGACCATCCGGCGGGTGCAGCAACTGTCGGGACCGGTGATCTACTCCATCGGATTGCTGTTTGGCGACGAGATGAGCCGCGCCGAGGTGCGCCACGCCCGCCGGGCTCTGGAGATGCTTTCAACCGAGACCGGCGGCATGGCCTTCTTCCCTAGGAGCATCGAGCAGATCGATCAGATCGCCGCAGAAGTGGCGCGCGATATTCGCAACCAGTACACGCTGGGCTACCACTCCGCCAAGCCGACAACGGAGCCCGGCTTCCGCCGCGTGCAGGTGACGGCCGAGGCCAAGGGGATGGGCAAGCTGAACGTGCGCACGCGGACCGGGTACTTCCCTGTGGTGCGTGTCGCCAAGCAACCGGCGGCGGCGGAAAAGAAATAGCGCGAAAGAGCAACTATCAGCATCGCGCCACAACCGCTGCGGAACCGCGCCGAAGGCTGGCCGTCCGCCTCCGCTTCCCGAATCCCTCGGCCCGGTCACCGAATCTGATTAGAATTGGGATCACCATGAAGACCTGGCTGCTGATCTTTTGCCTGGCGTCGACGGCTCATGCCGCCGCCGATAAGCCGTGGATGTGGAAGGACGGCAAGGGAGTTGCGCGTTCGCAGGCGGAACTGGATGCTGTTCTCAGCGAAAACACCAAATGGGTGGACTCGGGAGGACGCCAGGGGACGCATGGGGTTCTAATCCAAGCCGACTTGCATGGGGCTGGGCTGGCCAATTGGGACCTCAGAGGACTCGACCTGACGGGCGCAAACCTGGATGGAGCGGACCTGGCAGGGGCGAATCTGGCCAGCCCCGATCCGGGCCTGACCGACCTGACCCAGGCGAGCCTGCGCGGTGCGAATCTGAACGGGGCGCATCTGAAGGGAGCCTATCTGGGCGGGCCCGACATGCAGCACAGCGGAGCGGACCTGACCGGGGCGGATCTGACCAACGCGGACCTTGAAGACGCCGACCTGACCAACGGGAAACTTGCCGGCGCAATCCTTATCGGCGCGGTCCTTACCGGCACCCAGTTTGAGAAAGCGGACTTGAAGGGCGCCTGGTATCAGCCCACCGACGGTCCCGAGCCTCGCCTGATCGGTACGGCACTGCACCTGGCCGACCTGCGCTTCGGCGACAATCCGCAACCCATAGTAAATCTGAGGAACGATCTGGAGGATGCGGGATTTGAACAGTCGGGACGTGAGGTCAACCGGGCGTACCACCGTCACGATGAGAATCGAGCGCAATGGCTGCTCTTCGACTGGACATGCGCATGGGGGGCCGATCCCCTGCGTCCGCTCGCGATCGTTGCATGCCTGTGCGGGCTTTGCACACTGATTTATTGGAGCGCGCTGCACTTTGAGATGAAGGGGGCCGGCCTGTACCTGATCGCCGGGGGCAAGAGCAGCGCCGGCGGCGGGCCGCAGGAGCGCGCATCCCGAATTACCGTGGTTCCTTCGCGATCCGAACCGATGAAGGCTGCGATTGGCGGCGGCTCAGGGGCATGGCGCAGGCTGGGGCGCAGGTTGAGACTGGAGATGCAAGCGCTTCTGACCGCCTTCTTCTTCAGCCTGATGAGCATCTTCACGCTGGGCGTTGAGGGCTTCAACGGCGGCCAGTGGATTCGCATGCTTCAACCGCGCGAATTCGATATCCGCGCCCGAGGCTGGCTGCGCACGGTCTCGGGAGTTCAGGCTCTGGTGGGCGCCGGGTTGATTGCGCTTTCGCTGCTGAGTTACTTCGGACATCCGTTCTGGTAGATTGCCGGCTCCCACCCTTCCGGTCGCCGCGGCGACAACGCGGAAGGATAGGGTGCCCGGATTTCAGCAACCGCGAGAATGGGCTGAGTCGCGGGCGGCGGGACAGAGGCAGCGAGGCGGTCCATCCTCCCACGAGGAACGGACCGCCTCATTGCATTCCGGAGTTATTCTCTTTGGCTGCCGGAAACGCATTCCTCGTCCTGGAAAGGATTCAATTACAAAGTCCGCTTGAAGAGCGGCGTGGCGATGAGCAGCGTGCCGATGCCGAAGACGAAGAGAAAGAGCAGGTCGAACTGAATGGCTTGGAAGCCGCCGTCTTTGAGAAGAATGGCTTTGAAACCATGGACGCAGTAGGTGAACGGGTCAATGATAGAGATGGCCCGGAGCCAGCCGGGAAAGGCGGCGATGGGGTACATGCCGCCGGAGGGGTAAAGGAGCAGTGTGTTGAGAACGCCGAACATGGCGCGGGGAACCAGAGGATCGTCGACCCGGACCATCATGAGAAACATCATGCCGTTGAAGGCAATGGAGCTGGCAACGATGAGGCAGAGCAGTTCGAGGAGGGCCTCGGGATGGAAGATGACGCCCAGTCCGGCCATGAGCGATCCGATCACCGTGAGCGAGATGCCGGCGAGTACGGCCTTAATCGATCCGGCAATATTCATCCCAAACACCAGTTCAAGACGCGTAATGGGAGTTACAAGATATCCCTCGTGGACGCCGCGCGCTTTGTCGTCGATGTAGAGCATTCCGCCGCCGACCATGACGGAGATGTACATTGCGAGTGCGATTGTGAGCGGGAGAAGAAACTTCATGTAGCTCACGTAGGGGTAAAGTTCGACGATCTGGAGGGCGACCGAGTTAGCCAGGCGGGGCTGAATGACGGGAGTGGTGAGCGCGGTGACCAGCGACTGCATCTCCGCTTCGAGCGAGCCGCTCATGAACTGGTCGGAGTTATCCACCACAAAGCCGATCTGGGGCGCATCCTGGGCGTAGACGCGGCGCGAGTATTGCGCGGGAATGATAACGGCGGCATCGATCTTGCCGGTGCGCACGTCTTCGCGGGCCTTGTTCTCGTCCGTGTAATCGACGGTGGTAAAGGTTTTGATGTTGGCGGCGATGGTGGCGAAGCCTTCGCGGATCTTGACTGCCTGAGGGCCGTGATCGTAGTCGACCACGGCGACGCGCGCGCCGACGATCTTGCCGCCGAAGGCATTGCCCATGATGAGCAGCATCATGAGCGGCATCATGAGCGACATGATCATAAGCGTGGGCGAGCGGAAGAACTTGCGCATCTCGCGCTCGATGATGGCGAACATTCGATTCATGGGCGGGCTCCCGGACGGGGCGGCATGGTGAAGACGGCTGGCTTGACCTGTTCGTCGCGAAGCTGCCGGCCGGTGTAATGGACGAATACGTCGTCGAGGGATGTGTTTTGGACGCTGAGGGAGGTCAGCGTTTCGCCCAGGGAGGCGGCCAGTTCGACCAACTGCATGGTGGTTGTGGAGCCGGAGGAAGTGAGGACGCGATAGAAGCCGGCGGACTCGGCCTGCACGCTGGTTACGCCGTCGAGCTTCTCCAGGCGCTCCTGCCACTCGGCGGTTTCGCGGTCGAAGTGGACTTCGACGACGTTGGCGCCGGGCACGCTGTGCTTGAGTTCGATGGGCGTGCCGAGAGCGACGAGAGTGCCGTGATCGACAATGGCGATGCGGTCGCAGAGCTTGTCGGCCTCTTCCATGTAGTGGGTGGTGATGAGCATGGTGAGGTGACGGGTCTTCCTCAGGTTGTCGAGCATCTCCCAGACGGCGATGCGGGAGACGGGGTCGAGGCCGGTGGTGGGCTCGTCGAGGAAGAAGATATGCGGATTGTGGACCAGGCCGCGCGCTATCTCCAGGCGGCGGCGCATTCCGCCGGAGAGGGTCTTGGTTTGCGCGCCGCGCCACTTGACCAGGTCCACGGCCTCAAGAACCTCGTCGATGTTCTTCAGGCGCTCGGCCTTGGGAACGCTATAAAGCTTGGCGTAGATGCTGAGGTTCTCCTCGACGGTGAGATCGGGGTCGCTGGTGAGGGCCTGGGGAATGACGCCGATCATGCGGCGAACGGCATCCGGATCCTTGGCCACGTCGTAGCCGGCAACGATGGCGCGGCCGCTGGTGATGGGGACCAGCGTGGTCATCATGCGGATGAGGGTGCTTTTGCCGGCGCCGTTGGGACCGAGCAGGCCGAAGATCTCACCGTCGGCGACCGAGAAGCTGACTCCCTTCACGGCCTCAAAGGCGCCGTAGCGCTTGACGATGTTTTCGACGGCGATGGCAGGGCGCGCGGCGGCGAAAGCTTCGGGCTGGAGCGGGGCGGTCACTGTTTCACCAGCCTGCTCTTGGGAATGTAGACTTCGGCGGTCATTCCGGGAACGAACCGCTCCGCTGGGTTGTCGATGAGGAGCTTCAACTGGACGGTCTTGATGTCGCGCTTGCGGCTGCTCACGTCGCGCTGGGTAGCGAAGTCGGCCTGGGCGGACTTGACGATGATCTTGCCCTGGAAGGTATCTCCCGAAGGCATGACGACGCGCAGCGCGTCGCCGAGTTGGACGGCGTCGGCCTGAGTCTCAGGGAGGGGCGCGTAGATCCAGGTCTGGCTGAGGTCCATGACGGTTGCGATGGGCGCGCCGGCGGCCACGACCTCGCCCTGGCGGGCGGCGAGGACGTTGACTTTGCCGCTGACCGGCGCGAAGACCTGGGAGTAGCCGACCTCGACCTTGGCCTGCTCGGCGAGGGCGCGAGCGTTCGCAGCCTCATCGCGAGTCTCATCCACGGTGCGGGCGGCGACGGTGGCCAGCAGCTCATGGGCGCGGGCCTGGCGCAGCGAGGCCTCGGCGGCGGAGAGGTTTTCCCTGGCGGTATCGACGGCCGCCTTGGCCGCCTGAAGGCTGGTGGCGGCGTCGTCGCGGGCTTCGGCGCTCATGATTCCCTGCTGGGCCAGGGCGACGGTGCGGCTGGTGTCGGCCTGCTGGTGGTCGTAGTTGGCCTGCGCCTGGGCCAGCGAAGCCCTGGCGGCCTTCACCATTGCCTCGGCGTTGACGGCGGCGCTGGAGACCTCGCCAACCGTCTGGCGCTCGGTTTCGACGGTCTCGCCGAGCTTGAACTTCTGGCCGGAGGCAGTGGCCTCGGCTGCCGCGCGCGCAGCCTGCAGGTCTTCGCTCTCGATGACGGCGATCAGCTGGCCGGCCTTCACGTCCTGGCCCTCGTCCACGGCCAGCGTCTGGATGCGGCCGGGAATCTTGGAGCTGACCACCACCTCGTTGGCATCGACGGTACCGATCAACTGCAGGTCGCCGGAGGGCCGGACGGTGACGAAGTACCAGATCAGCGATCCCACGGTGAGCAGTCCCAGGATTATAAAAACTCGGTTGCGTGCGTTCATCAGTGCCTCACTTCATGTGTCTTGAATTCACTCGCATCGATTCCAGCGGTCTCGGATGCGCTCATTACGACCCTGTTTGGCGACGGCATGGGCGTTGTGGCCAGCACGCGCGCGGCAGCCTGCGCCCCGTGCAGGCGATCGGTGAAGATCGTTTGCCCCAGGTATTCGATGGCCGCCTTGCGGCGAAACTCCAGCGCCGAGCGCTCCAGCGGTTGAAAGCCTAGCGCCAGGCCGATCAAGGGCGCGGAAAGAAAATAAAACACGTTGGCGCCCAGCCCCGTATAGAGCATCTGCATCCAGTCCACCGGAATCAACTCGCCTTCCCGAATGCCCTGCTCTACCACCTCGCGCACCCTCAGCCACAAGGGGCCGAAGAGCCTCTCCGCCAGCATCACCAGCGCATTCTCCTCGCCCCGGTGCAGACGCACCATCTCCTGCTGCATCAGGTTTGCTAATCCAGGGTGGGAATAAATGCGGTCAAAGTGGTTCAGCACGATCACGAGGAATCGTTCGCCGGCCGATGCATCCGCCCCTAGCACGGCCATGATGGAGGCTTGCACACCCTCCGCTACCGCCTCCAAAGCGGCCGTATACAAGGCGTCCTTGCCGCTGAAGTAGTAGTAGATGAGCGCCTTGTTCACACCTGCGGCCTCGGCAATCCGCTCCGTGCGGGCGCCGGCCAGCCCGTTTTCGCTGAACTGGCGGATGGCGGCGTCGAGGATGCGAGCGCGGGTGTGGTCGGCGCGTTCGGCCTGGGAGCGGGATGGAGGGGTGACGGCCATTTTGACTAACCAGTTAGTAAAATAGCAGAATGAGCGAAGGATTGCAAGCTCCTCCCCGAAGGATTCGATGGAAATTACCGGTTGCCTCCGGTTGTTGGGCCGGGCGGCGGCGCAATGGGTTTGAACTCAGAATTGCGTCAATTACGGCTCCCACCAATCCAGCAGTAACATGCGCGGATAGTAGAGGGCGGCGCGGAGGACTGCGTCCTGGCCGTGCAGGTTGCGCAGGACCGTGGCATAGGCTTCGAGCTGGGGCGCGAAGAGGTTTCTCAGCTCTGGCAGGGCCGCGGCGGGGTCGAGATGGTCGGCGTGGGCGGTCTTGTAGTCGACGATCCACCAGGCCTGTTGGCCTTCAGACTGCGGATTGAGGCCGGCGCGGAAGACGCGGTCCACCTGAACGGCGCGGAGGCTGCCGGCGACGACCCCCGCCCAGCGGAGTTCGCTGGCTGCACCGGCGTGGGGCGAGAGAATCCATTGGGCGACGGGGTCGAGGGAGGCTTCGATCGCAAGCTGGAGCGCCTGGGCAGCTACTTGGACGGCCTGCGCCGGATCGAGGCCGGAGGCGCGCGCCTGGGCGGCGATGCGGGATTCGCAGCGCTGAAGAGCGGCGCGGGCCGCAGGCCAATCGCTGGCTGCGCGGAGGCGGGAGAGTTCTTCGAGGAGCGCGTGGACGGCGGTTCCCAGGACGCGCGAGAGCAAGCCTCCCTGGTGGCGGGCGTACAAGGTCGAGGAGGCTGCACCCTGTGAGAAGATCGCAGCCTCAGGTTGGTGGTCTCCTACCCTTTCCGCAAAGGGACGCGGAAAGGATGGGGCACGGAGCATCTGCGCGAGGGCAGGCGACTCCGCCGTTGCCGGTTGCAAACCATTGATTTGTTCAGGCTGGTAATCCGGCGGGAGGCGGCGCAGGATTGTTGGCTTGGCAGGCGATGGCATCCGGAGGAGATTGTCTTCGCCGGAGGCGGCGATGGACTCGATCAC
>Ga0181527_1004289_pt1 | contig 12276 bp, 9 predicted proteins | sample PEATcosm2014_Bin_30_FD_119762 | JGI IMG/M metagenome (GOLD analysis project Ga0181527, IMG submission 119762) | Peatland microbial communities from MTU Mesocosm Facility, Houghton, MI, USA - PEATcosm2014_Bin06_60_metaG | ecosystem: Environmental > Terrestrial > Soil > Wetlands > Peat | place...
CCTTTCCCCCGAATATCCGCTGCCACAGACTGGCTCGCCTCGCGGCGCGAATCTTCGCGTAATCGAAAACGGCGTCATGGATTGGAGTGCCGGCCAGCTCGATCCTCTTCAGGTCGCGCGTCCCGATTCCCACGTCTTCGGCCAGCTTCAAGGTGCTGTCGCAGTCCTCGAAGGGCGGCGAGCCCCGGCCTCCCATCGGATCGAAGTTCATCAACGCCATCGCGACAGCGTCGGTGCAGACAGGGTTCCAGCCGGCGACGATCACGCCCGGCTTACAGGGGGCGCCTCCCGAAACCCACGGTCCTTCGCCGCCGGTCATGGACTTGATGCCTTCGACGATGGACAGATGGATAGGCCGCGCGGATACCAGGTCCACCACAATGCGCGGTACCCGATAGGTTTCCGCCCGAGGCGAATTGCGATCCTTCTCTTGGGGCGCGCTCTTGGAAGGTTGCCTCCGGCCATAGTGGAAAGGGTCCCGGCCGCCGCGCGGGGTAAGCGCAGGCTCATCGACGCCAGCGTCGCTGCCGTAGATGGTGACCGGCGCCATTCCAAAGCAGTTCTTCATGGCGCCGGTGTAGCCGGCGGTCACGTGTTCCTTCATTTTGGCGATGCTGATGAAGACATCGCACTCCGCATAGGAGTGGTTCAAATCGAAGCCCGGGTAGATGTACCCACCGGTGGGGATCGTCAAGCGCGAGTACCTCTTCGCTTTGCCGAGATAGTTGGTGTTTTCGAACTCGACGTTGGGGGCGGCGCCCAGAATATCGCGTGGTTCCAGATTCGCCTGGAGGAGGAATTCTTCTATTGGCTCGGTGGTGGCCCAGGGACTCTCCAGCAGGCGGATGCGCGCCGCCCCAGCTTTGGCCATCAGATTCACCGCGGCGGCGATCACAGCCGGATGCGTGAAATGCGTTTCGCTCAGCGGGAGATTGCCCAGGCGCGCCTGCGGTGAGCCGGTCAAGTTGAATTTGATGGCTACCGTCTTCCCCTTGACCAGTTTGCCAACCCCGCCAAGTTGGTCGAACATCCTGGCCATGACGGGAAGAAGTTCCTTGGGGTCATAGGTCAGGCACTTGGCTACGGATACCGGGGACGCAGGCGCAAGCGCGGCAGACGCCGGAGTGAATGCCGCTCCGGCCAGACACGCGCCGCCCAGCACCGAAGCGGATTGCAGCCATTCCCTGCGAGTACAATTCGAAGGCATGCTATTGAAGCTCCAACTCCGCGGCAGCGTATTGCGCTACCGCTGGTAAATGCAGTTCCACTGCGTCCTTTTGGGGGATCATGTCGATGCTGGAGCTCTTCCCGTCCAGCGTCCACAACTTTGCGGATCGGTAGTTCCCGGCAACTCGCACGCCCGATTCCTCGGGGCCGAAGCCGGCATAGAAAAGAATGTGCACGAGAGCCCGTTTGCGATCAGGCGCCATGGTGAAATAGGAGCCCACCGACCCGCCGTTCCAGAACCGCAGCAAATCATACCGGTGGCTGATGAGCAGGGCGGATTCCTGCGCGATCACCCAAGGATCGTCGAACTCGGATTTCGCGAATGCGATTCGGCCTTTGCCGGAGGTGCGCCACCAGTACCGCTCGTTATCCTGAGTGCCTGCACGCAGGCCGGGCGCGAGGCCCCACTTGGGGTGCGTAATCAGCAGCCCGCCCTCCCGTACAAACGCCATGATGCTGTTCTTCACGGCCGGCGCCGGAGCCGTGGCGTCGGCATAGATCACGCCCTTGAGCCGGGCGAACGAGGACGGTGAGAGCTTGTTCTTCAGGAGGATGCGGTACTGCTGGTTGGTTCTGGCAACCAGGTTCAGTAATTCCCCGCCCATATATTCGTTGTCGCCGGCGAAGTCCGAAATGATGCCTACCACGGCTTCCGGCGCATAGGCGGCCCAGGCTTTTCGATCCTCGAAGAACTTGGCGGCAGTGGTTATCTTCTTCCAGGAAGCCACGGCGTCTCTCTTGCCCACCATTACGTTCGCCGCGAATCGATCGTCGAGCGAGATGATCCAGCGGCCTCCGTAGGCCGCCGCGTCGGCGAGCGCGAGGGCGTAAGAATCCGCGGAGACTAGTCCTTTGGGCCTGGCATCCACCCACACCCGGTCACCGGGATGGCGAACCGATTCGAGCCGAACGCTCCAACCGTTGGAGTCCACCCAGGGGTTCCCTGTTGGACCGGCACCGACCTTGTCCTGGAGGGCCTGCACACCCGGCCACTGCCCTTTTGTAATGAAGACCCCCGGAGGGTTTGCGGCCGGATCGACGATGGTCAGCCCTTTTTGTTTGGCTTCCGCTACGACAGACTCAGGTATGGCGGGATCCGCTACCAAGCAGTTGATAGGGGAATCGTTCAACAAAGTCAGGGCGGAAGCGTTCTTCCAGCGGTCCGGCCACCGCATAGGGGTCAGTTCAGCGCTCATAGCGTCGGAGATGACATCGTGCCGGGGCAGCCAAGGGTCATCTATCCAGCTCTCTTTGTCTATTATGTACGAAAAGAGGCGGGAGAATGTTCGCGTTTTCCTTTCGAACCAGCACCCACTCCGCACTCTTGGCGGCGCTCGCCTTCGGCACCGTGCCGGGAGCGCGACCAAGAGACGAAGCGAGTCACGCCAGGCACGAGCGGAAGCTTAGAGTTGTCACTTGGCGGTGGGTTTCGATCCCTCCGCGCACTCGTAAACGCCGGCGGCCAGGGGCCCGTGCTCGTGTGGCTCCGCCGCGGTGAGCCGCACCACCGCTCCGGTGCCATCGCGATTCGATTTCCTGCCGCGCAGCCGCACTCGCAGCGACCGGTTGCCGTTCGTCACATCGTTGGGATACAGGCTAGCCGGCCCCCGATTGGTGGCGATGGACAGGTCTACATCGCCATGGTTGTGGAAATCGCCGCAGGCCGCGCCACGAGCCGCCCTTGCCGCTGCAAGAACCCTCGCCCGCCGCGCTCGCCGTGAATGCGGGCGTGTCGTCCATCGTCGTGAAGTCCATGCGCTGGTCCGCGTCGCCCCAATAGAGGACTCGCTTCAGTTTGAAAAGAATGAGCGGCATCTGACCGGTCAGCATGCCGGCAAACGCACCGTTGAAGATCGTGGTCGCTGAAATCGAAGTCCGATCGAGGCGCTTGTGGAAGTCTCGGCGCAGATCGAGATTGCGATTCTCTCTTGGCGTGGCACACGCCTGCGCTTGTGGCGGCGCCATGGGTGGGCGTGGGCCTGCTGCTTGTGATCCTGGCACTGGCGCCATTGCGCTGGGAAGCGACCGGAGGCGTTCTGCTTGTAATCGTCGGGTTCTTGATTGGAGTGGCATATGCGATCTGGGCGCCGCCGGGGCTGCCTCTCGCCAGTCGCGTGATCACGATCGCCGTTCTCAGCGGGCCGCCGCTCGTGGCCGGGATTCTTTTCCTGAAGCATCATGGGGCGGTGACCGCCAGTATCTGAAACCGGCTCCAGCGTAGATGGCGGCCTGTGAGTCGGACTGCCGTCTGCGCGCTTCGCAGCCCGCGGGGAAAAGATCCACTTGGCCGTATCGCCGGCAGTCGGAAAGTGGTGATGGCACGGCCATCTATGCACCTTTGAAGATGGCGTTATTCGTTAATACCGGTAGCGATCCCACCGCTTTGAAGTTCCTCCCCGACCAGGATCAACCGAACGGGGTTGAGGAAGACCGCGCGCGGCAGGGCGGCGATTCTCACGCCGCGGTCGAGCGCGCCCTTCAGGACCCTTCGCCAGTATAGGAGCAGATCTCCCGAAAGGTGTACGATAGGCACCGTGGGCGTGGAAAACATCAGTCCTCACGAGGAACTCAGAAGGCTCGATGAGCAGATCAAGTCAGCCACCGGGCTGGCCGCACTGAAGCCGATCTATTTCCGGTTGAACGAAATCATCAAAGCTTACCCTGGCGATTTCGACGTGCAGTTCACAGGCGAGGAAATCAAGCAGCACCTGATCGCGCGTGGCACGCTGCTCAAGCAACAGGAGACCTCCCCACCTCCGCCTCCGCCTCCCGCTTCGCCTGCGATGCCGACAGCACAACCGCCTCCGCTGCCAGCTTCTTTTCTGGATACCGTGGCGCCTGCTCCGGCCGCCCCACTCGAACCGCTTGCGATGCCTACAGCGACGTCGTTGCCGTTGCCGTTCCCTGCATTCGACTCCGCTCCGCCGGAACAGGCTCTGCCTGCACTCGTGGCGACCCAAGAGAATCCGCCTCAGCCGCCCACGCGGCCTCCGGTTCCCCCGCCGGCACCGCCGGGCCCAGAGGGCACCCCCACGCTCAATTGGAAACGGGCGCTGGCGATCGGATCGATGGCTGGTCTGGTGGTTGCCCTGGTACTCGGTTTTTTGGAGGTGCATCAAGCTCGCAAGCGCCACGCGAACAACGCGGCGGCCGTGCAGGTCAACATTGCGACCACTCCTTCGGGTGCGTCCGTGAGGGTGGTTGCGGAACGGTCCGCGGGGGTGCCCCCTGGGCCCGGCAGCAACGAGAGTACCTGCACATCCAACTGCCAGCTAGCGCTGACGCCGGGCACTTACCAGGTCTCCGTGTTTCTGGACGGGTACGAACCCGCGGCGGGCGCCATTACCGTGACAGCTCGGCAGCCGGCGGCGGTCAGCCTGACACTCCAGCCGCAGGCACAATCGGTTCGCCTGCTGACCGATCTGGACCAGGGCAAGGTCGTGGTGGACGATCGGCTGCCGGTCGATCTGCAAGAAGGTCAGTTGGTGCTCGACAAGGTGGCTCCGGGCACACACACCGTGAAAGTCATGGGGCAGAACGGGGACGCCTCGTTCTCGTTTGAGATCGCGAATGCGCGACTGCCGGCCGTGGCTGGCCCCGTCAGCGCGCGGAACATGATGGTGGTACTGGTGGCCAGCTTCGGAAAGCGGGCGCGCGTCGAGACCAACGGGGGACCGTGGAAGCTCGCGGTCAACGGCCAGGCGCAAAGCGATGCCGGTCCGGCCGGGACGGACCTCACGAGTTTTCAGCCGGGTGTGAATGAGATCGTAGTGGGCGAGGGCCGGGATCAGCGTAACATGAGCGAAAGCTTCGGTGCCGCGCCCATGCTGACCGCGTTCCTGAAAACGGACGTCAATACGGGCACGCTGATTGTCTCGACCGGCCAGGACGACGTGCGCGTGTTTCTGAACGACAAGGAGTACCGCCGGCGCACCCAGCGTGGCCAGGTGCGCGTCCAGACCCTCGGAAAGGTCACGGTGCGGGTGGCCAAGAGCGGCTTTCAGGACGAGCCCGCGCAAACCGCCGAAGTGAAGAAAGGCGCGGAAGTGCGCCTGCAGTTCGACCTGAAACCACAGCCGCAATTCGGCTCGCTCGAAATCCACGGCGCGATGGCCGGCACCGAGGTTTTGGTGGATCAGAAAAATGCCGGCACGGTGGGGCCGGACGGATCGTTCAGCCTCGGCGCCATCCAACCGGGCGACCACACCATCGAACTGCGGCGCGAACAATTCGTTCCGAAGCGCGTGCAGCGATCCTTCCATGCGGGCCAGACGGTGGTGCTGGCAGGCACGGAGGTGGCGTTAGCAGCCACCAGCGGCACCATCCGGCTCACACGCAACCCGGCATCGGCAACCATCACTTACCGCCGCGGCGACGAAACGGAGCCGCACGAAGCACGCGGAAACCAGATTGAATTGCCCGCGGGGAGCTACGCATTTTCGGCGACCGCGCCGGGATTCGCCGAATCTACAACACGGGTGCAACTGGCCGCCGGCGAGAACCGGGAAGTGGACTTCACCCTGGCTCGCGAGCGGGCGGCCGCGCCTCCACCGGTGGTGGCCAGCGGAATGGCGGAGTTCGAGGACGCGCAGAGCTGGAAGAAGGAGGGCGACAGTTGGGTCCACAAGGGTGGCGGATTTGTGCCCTATAAGCTGCCGCCCAAAGGCGTCTTCACCTTCACGGTGCAACTGCTCAAAGGCGGCGGCGTATTCCGGGCAGGCCAGATCCGCTGGTGCCTCCAGTATCTCGACGCGAAGAACTACCTGCTCTACGAGATGGATCGGAAGAACTTCTGGGCGGGGGTGATCAAAAAGGGCCAGCGGCTGGAGCGAGTCAAGGCGCCGCACAATCCGGGAAATCAGAAGGCGTACACCATTCAGATCGAGGTGACACCGGATCGCCTGGTGCAGAAGGTGCGCGTGGGCGACCAGTGGAAAGTGCTCGATACTTTTGTCGAGCCGGGCCGCGATTTCACCCAGGGCAAGTTCGGGTTTTTGATCCAGGGAAACGACGAGATCGCGATTTCCGATTTCCAGTTTCTGCCGCAGTGAACAAACACCCGAGGCTGCGAGTGGCAGGAGTGTAGTCGTCGATGTTCTGTGGGCGTACCGCGTATTCGGGGACTGTCCGATCGGCAGTATATGAGTTGCGCTTGCGCCTGAGTGATCGAGCGACGTCTGCTCCACCGAGCGTTATGGGTCAATATCGGTAGCTCCACGGCTGGCCCACCGGGAAACTGTCGTATCATGAAACCAACCATGAAGATAGTGGATATCCGGGCCACCACTGTCACCGTTCCGCTGGAGGCGCCGTTGCGCCATGCCAACGGCTGCCACTGGGGCCGTTTTGTACGAACCATCGTGGAGGTGGAGACCGACAACGGCTTGGTTGGGCTAGGTGAGATGGGCGGAGGCGGGGAAACGGCCGAGGCCGTATTTCGCGCCATGAAATCTTACGTGGTGGGGCACGATCCGGCGCGCCTGGAGGAGATGCGCTTCCTCATCGCCAATCCAACCGCCTCGCTGTACAACAACCGGACCCAGATCCTGGCCGCCCTGGAATTCGCGTGCCTCGACATTCTGGGGCAAGCTTGGGGCGTCCCTGTGTGCGAAATCCTGGGCGGGCGTCTGCGCGACCGCGTGCCGTTTGCCGCCTACTGCTTTTTTCGTTATCCCGATCCGCGCACCGGCGGCGGTGAAGTGCGCACCATCGACCAACTGGTGGAACATGCGCGCTCGTTGAAGCGGCGCTTCGGCTTCACCACCCATAAGCTGAAGGGCGGCGTTTTTCCCCCGGATTATGAGCTCGACGCGTATCGCGCCCTAGCCGCCGCGTTCCCCCAGGACGCGCTGCGATTCGACCCCAACGGCGTCTGGTCCACCGAGCAGGCCATTCGCTTCGGACAGGCCATCGAGGGCTTGCGCAACGACTATCTGGAGGATCCGGTCTTCGGCCTAAACGGCATGCGGCGCACGCGCCAGATGGTGCGGGTTCCGCTCGCCACCAATACCGTGGTGGTCAACTTCGAGCAACTCGCCGCCAATGCGCTCGATACCGCGGTGGACGTGATTCTCCTCGATACCACCTTTTGGGGCGGAATCCGGGCCTGTGTGAAGGCCGCCGCGGTGTGTGAGACATTCCAACTGGGTGTCGCCGTTCACTCGTCGGGCGAGTTGGGAATCCAACTGGCCACCATGCTGCATCTCGGCGCGGTTCTTCCCAATCTTTCGTTCGCGGCCGATGCCCACTACCATCATTTGACGGATGACATCATTGAAGGCGGGCGCATGCGATACGAACAAGGCGCCATCCGCGTGCCGGTGAAGCCCGGGTTAGGCGTCAGGCTTGATCGTGACAAGCTTGGGCAGTACAGCGAACTCTACCAGCGGCTGGGGAGCTATCCATACGACCAGGATCCGGGGCGGCCCGGCTGGACCCCGATCGTCCCCAACGACCGCTGGGCCGATCCGAAAGATGGCCGGCCGGTGCCGATCCCCTGCTGAGATCAGCGGCTGAGGAAGATGGCGCCGTTCTCGACGGTGAGCTCGATGCCCGCGGCCTTGGCGGCTTCCTGCAAGGCCGCGTCGAGCATGACCACCGGATCGGGACTTACGTCGAGCCTGCGCAGGAGCCCCTCACCCTTTTTGCCGCCCACCGTGAGGGTGATTTTCAAGCCCCGGCGTTTGCATTTGACGGGGGTTCCGTCCTCCAGTTTGGTGTTCATGGGCTTGAGGTAGGCGTCCACGTAATGAACGCCAACACCCGACCGGTCGTCCGTGTGCTCCGGAAGTTTCTCCCCGGCGGCCGCGTTGATGTCACACAACTTGGTTTTCATGTTTCAGATACTCATCCATGGCTTGTCGGAACGCGCGGATATGCTCCGGCGCGCTGCCGCAGCAAGCGCCAATGACGCTGGCGCCGGCTTGGAGCAGCGGAGCCACGCCTTGGGCCATTTGTTCCGGGGCTTCGTCGTAGACTACCTTCAGATCCACCAGCTTCGGCTGCCCCGCGTTGGGCTGGACCATGACCGGCAAGTCAGTGACCTGCCTATATCGCAACACGGCTTGGCGCGCGCGCTCCATGTCCATGCCGGTGCCGCAGTTCAGGGCGACCACATTCCCGCCGTGCTCTTCGATAAACTCCGCGGCCTCATATACGTCATGGTGGTAGTGAGAAGAGCGCTCATGCCGATGATGGTGGGCTTGCATTTTTCGGCGGCGGCCCTGAATTTCTCGACGCTTTGATCCACCCCGATGTCGTGCACCTCAAAACCGGCGCCCTCAGCCATCATCGAGACCAGGTTCTCGCCGATGTCGTGAAGGTCGCCCCGCACGGTGCCCATCAGCAGGACGCCGACCGGCTTTACGGTGTTGGACTTGGCGCTCAGCAAAGGCCTGAGGACCGCCATGCCCGCCTTCATCGCCCGCGCGGCGATCAGGACTTCCGGCACGTACAGCACGTTGTGCTTGAAATCCTCGCCGACCACGCTCATGCCGGCGATCAAACCGTGCGTCAATACTTCCTGGACCGGCCGCCCCTCGGCTAAGGCATCCTTGGTCCTCTGCTCAACTTCCTTGGCGTTGCCCTCGTATAGATACTGGTTCATCTGGGCGTAATCGGCCATCGTGGATTCCCTCGCTCGTCAGACGCGGCTGGCGGCGCGGCTGGCGTTGAATTCTTCCAGCGCGTTCAGCATGGCAACCACATTCTCACGCGGCATACCGGGGCTGACGCCGCCGCCCACCGAAAGAATGATGCCCTCGCCGCCGGAACCCTCCAGTACCTCGAGCGTTCGATCCTTCACTTCCTGGGGGGTGCCGCGGACCGCGATTTCCAGCGGGTTTACGTTGCCCATGAGGCACATCCGGCCGCCCACCCGCCGCTTCACCTCGGTGATGTGCTTCTGCTTGCCCCAGTTCAGCACGTTGAACCCCGCGTCCGGAAGGTGGTCCAGGCAGGCATCGATTTCGGCGTCGTTGTGGTAGAGCTTGATCCAGTCTTTCGGAAAAGCGTCGCAGATGCGTTTGAGGTAGGGATGCGCGTACTCCAGGTAGTATTCCTCGTTGATGAATCCAACGATGTCGTCGAGGATGAAAATGCTCTCCACCGTGTCGCCCATCACCTTGTGCTGCGCCTTCAGCCAGTCGATGACCACCCGCGTACACAGGTCAATCAGCTTGTGGGCCCCCTCCGGGTTCTCCACCAGGTCGATCATGAAGTGGGTGGTACCGCGGACGAACCCGGCCGTGCAGAGGGGACCGCGCGAGGTAACCATGGGGAGGATATAGCCGTGGTCCAAGATGCGTTGCTTGATCATGCCGATACGATGCAGCGTCAGGGCTGCAAAGGCATCCGCCTCCACCTCGTACTCGGGAAACTGGTCGATGTCTTCCAGGCGATAGAGGGTGTGATACTCGCTAGGCGTATTGCCCTGCCAGAACTTGATCTTGGCGCCCAGCACCGAAGGTTCAGCCGCCATCCCGTACTCCATCCACCACGAAGGGATGAAGATGATATCCGGGAACTCCCGCATAATCTTGAGGTTAGATTGGAACCAAAGCTCCGGATCGAGGTAATAATCCAGGTGCTGGATCCCCAGATACCCGGGAATCCACGGGCTGTCGACGATCAGGGCCATGGGGATCTTGTCCATTTTCTCGCGGCGCGCCGCGCGCTTAAATGTTTCCCATTGTTCCGGCAACATGGAGGTTCCTCTCGTCCGCCGGCTCCAGCCGGCAGCCAGATCCGAATGGCCCAACCCTCCTCTCCCGGCGGACCGTGCCGGGGTGTGGCCGGCGCCCTGAGTTTGTCCGCATGGCGAACTATATACCGGTTTACTAGTTTTCACAGCCTCTGTCAATGGCATTGCCTCCGGGAGAAGCGAGAAATTGTTGTACCATGAAACCAATTACGCAGGTCGTGGACATCGGGAGGTAGAGTGATGCCGGCAAAGCTGTGCGCGCTTTTGGTCTTGGTAGCGGCCGCCGGCCTTCACGCCGAAACCGGCCGCGCCGCCTGGCTGCGATACGCGGCGGTGGGCGATGCCTCTGCCCGGCAGTACCGCGAGACCCTACCGGCGGTGGTCGTCACCCTGGGCAACGCCGCTCCTCTCGAGAGCGCTCGGCGGGAATTGCTCCTCGGCATCCGCGGCATGGTGGGCAGGACGCTGCGGGTAGAGTCCCGAGTGCCGGGCGAATCCGCCATCGTGCTCGGCACGCTGGGCGCGATCCGCCAGGCCTTTCCGCAGTTGGATGCGGCAGCCAACCTGGAGCCGGACGGATATTGGCTCAGGACACTGCGGGCCGGCGCCGCCCGCTACACCGTTGTCACGGCGGCCAACGATCGCGGGGTTCTGTACGGCACATTCGCGCTGCTGCGGAAGATCGCTCTGGGCGAGCCGGTGGGCGACCTCGATGAGAAACAGTCGCCCTACGCTCCTATACGGTGGATCAACCAATGGGACAATCTGGATGGCTCGATCGAGCGCGGCTATGGCGGCCGCTCCATTTTCTGGGAGGACGGCCGGGCGCGCGAGGACCTCACCCGCGCCGGCGAGTACGCCCGCCTGTTGGCGTCGCTGGGCATCAATGGCTGCTCCATCAACAACGTCAACGCCAACCCGCGCATCCTGGCCTCGGATTTCATTCCGCAGGTGACGCGCATCGCCGCGGCTTTTCGCCCCTGGGGAATCCGGGTGGCGCTTTCGGTCGATTTCGGAAGTCCCCAAACCGTCGGCGGCCTGGATACCTTCGACCCGCTCGATCCGCGCGTGGCCGCGTGGTGGAAATCTAAAGCCGACGAGCTCTACCGGGCCATCCCCGACCTGGCCGGTTTCGTCCTGAAGGCGGATTCCGAGGGCCGCGTGGGCCCTTCCGCCTATGGAAGAACCCACGCGGATGCCGCCAATGTGGTCGCTCGCGCGCTCAAGCCGCACGGCGGTCTTCTCTTTTACCGCGGCTTTGTCTACGACCACCACATGGACTGGCGCAATCCCAAGAACGATCGCGCCCGCGCCGCATACGACAACTTCCAGGAGCTCGACGGCAAATTCGACGACAATGTCGTCATCCAGATCAAGAACGGCCCTATCGATTTTCAGGTGCGCGAGCCGGCGTCCCCGTTGTTTGGCGCGCTCGAAAAGACCAACCAGGCGGTCGAATTGCAGATCACCCAGGAGTACATGGGACAGGCCCGGCATACGGTCTTTCTGGTTCCCATGTGGAAGGAAACGCTCGATTTCGACATGCACGCCGGGCCCATAGGGCGCCCTGCCCCCACACCCGTCAAGGCGCTGGTGGCGGGCAAAGTCTTCCACCGGCCCACGGGCGGCTTCGTGGGAGTCGCCAACGTGGGGCTCGACGAAAACTGGGCCGGCAATCACCTCTCGATGGCGAACCTCTACGGTTTCGGCCGATTGGCGTGGGACCCCGATCTGAGCGCCCGGCGCCTGGCCGAGGAATGGACGCGTCTCACCTTCGGAGACGATCCCAAAGTGGTCGAGACTGTTGTTGGAATCCAGCTCAGCTCGTGGCGCACCTACGAGAACTACACCGGACCGCTGGGGCTGCAGACCCTTACCGATATCACCGGCGATCATTACGGCGTCGCCGTGGAAGCCTCCGAGCGCAATGGGTGGGGACAGTGGCACAACGCCGACGAAAAGGGCGCCGGCATGGATCGCACCGTGGCCACCGGCACTGGCTTCATCGGGCAGTACCACCCCGCCGTGGCCAGCGTGTACGAATCGCTCGCCACCTGTCCGGACGATCTGCTGCTGTTCCTGCACCACGTTCCCTACACTTACAGGCTGCACTCCGGCCAGACCGTTATCCAGTACATCTACGATTCGCACTACCAAGGGGCGGACGCCGTCGCGGGTTACGTGGACGCCTGGAAGCCGCTCCAGGGTCGCATTGACGACCAGCGGTATGGCGAGGTGCTGGCGCAACTGGAGTACCAGGCCGGCCAGGCCCAGGTGTGGTGCGACGCCGTCACCATGTGGTTTCTGCGCGCCTCCGGGATCCCCGATGCGAGGGGTCGCGTGGGCCA
>Ga0181527_1004291_pt1 | contig 12274 bp, 11 predicted proteins | sample PEATcosm2014_Bin_30_FD_119762 | JGI IMG/M metagenome (GOLD analysis project Ga0181527, IMG submission 119762) | Peatland microbial communities from MTU Mesocosm Facility, Houghton, MI, USA - PEATcosm2014_Bin06_60_metaG | ecosystem: Environmental > Terrestrial > Soil > Wetlands > Peat | place...
GAAGCGTTGAAAGTGACATTCTAAATTCGGACTCCGTGACTTTGTTTTTGGGTCTGCGCCGGTCTTTCAGAAATGGCGCGGGCCAGTTTGATTTCAAACGACTCGACGACGATGCTCATGTCTTGGTGTGGATATTTTTCTTCAAGGTGTTCTCGCACCTGTGCGGCCATGTCGTCCTTCCAAACTTTAAAAACCTGTCGCTGGTCGTGCGCGAACGTCTGCAACACTTCTCTCGCATCGTGGCCGCTGTTCAAAACGTCTTTCATTTCCCTGGACTTCAACGGCAGACATTCGACAACTGCAAATTCCAAGCCTGCCGCCGTGCGACGATGACAAACGGATGTGATTTTCGTCAAATTAACGGCATGTTGCCATTGCGTGCCGTCGTCGGTTTGGATGATGTGGCCTGACGACTGTATGGCGGCTCTAAATGCGTCGTTTGCTGTCGTTGGTAGATTACGCTCGATATTGTGAAGGGCGTCACAATTCGCTTTGAACTGTTTCAGATGTTCCGCGAAATGCTGTATGGCCTCGGCGTTAGCCTGTTCTTGAAGCGGTGTGGGTCTTTCGTAGTAGTTCATAATTTACCTCAAATCGGTTTGCAGCAATTGGAGCAATTCGGTCCGTGGCACGAGTAGTTTGCCGCGCAGCACCCGGCACGTTTTTAACTTCTGCCGCTGGATCAGCCGATACATGGTGAAATAATTGATGCCAAGCATATCGGCGGCTTCCTGCACGGAATAAGCGAGCCGTTCGGCTGGCGACGTGGTGGTTGGTTCTTTGTTTTCTGGAATGGCTTCCATACGTCCTTTATGGATTGTTCATTGGGAATAAATTTGAGCTTTGACCGGCTTGCTCCAGTCCATTTTGGGCAGGAAATGAATCGGATGAACGCGGAGCGCCACCGCTAGGTAAAACAACTGCGTCAGATCAATCCGCAGGGAGCCGTCTTCAATTTTGGAAACGGTGCTACGCGTAGCGTTAAGCCAGCCAGCATCCTGTAATCGGTCGGCCAGATAATCCTGGGTCCAGTCGAGCTCGTTACGCCGCTTGCCGACCTGACGCCCGATAAAATTCCGCTTTTTCATTGCGAACAAAAATCTGCCCCAGCGTTTTTATTCGCTGGACATTTTCTCATGCGATTTAATTTTCGTTGTTCGTTTTTCAAACAAAATTGGCAGCTTCAAAAACCGACCTCCCAAGGCATGGCAAAGCCATGCCATTGGGAAGTGGGGGTCATCAAGCTGACAGCAAACCGGCGTCAGCTCTCGCCATTAGGACCTCACATTTGAGGGACGCTCTCGCGTAAACAGGCATTTGCCTGACCTATAATAGGATTTGAAGGCATTATCGAGCCAGCTTGCGCCGACTCTAGCGAAGATGGAGAATCCAGACTTTCGTCCTGTCTCAAGAAAACCATTAGCACAGCCGAATCAAAATGCAAGCCCGGCAGGGTGAATAAATTTGCCGAGAGAATGGCAGCCTTTTTGCCCTTCATCTTTTCACTGTGAAAATGCTCCGCGCGCAGAATCCTAGAGGCAAAATCCCCGGAGCCGGGCGGCGTGTGCAATGTGGAGCGCAGAGGGCGACAGGGCGAGCAATACATTGACGCGCCGACCGGCGACATACAATGAAACATCCGATTCACGCGCACGCGCAAGCTGATGTGATGTTGAACACTTCAGGGTTGACCATCCGGCTCAACCAATCGGTAGCCTGTATTCCGGCCTCCACCTTCGTCTTGAACGAGAATGCCTTGGTCGAGCAAAATTTTAATATCCCTCAATGCCGTGTCCCCGGAACATTTGGCGAGTTTGGCATATTTTGATGTCGAGAGCTTGCCCTCAAAACCATCCAGCAGCCGGTTGATCACTTTGCGCTGCCTTTCATTTACCGGCGACTGACTATTGATTCGCTCCCAGACTTTTGCTTTTCGCAGAACGCAAGCAAGGCCGTCTTCCGCACCGGCAACGGCGCGACCAAGGCAGCCCAAAAACCATTCCAACCACAAAGTAATATCCACTCCACCTTTTTGGCTTTGTTCCAGGTTCAAATAATAATTGTTTTTCTCAGCTTCAATCTGCGCGGACATGCTGTAGAACCGTTCAATCGTGCCTTCCGCCCTTGCCAGTGCCATGTCCGCTATTGCCCGGCTGATGCGCCCATTGCCATCCTCAAACGGATGGATGGTCACGAACCAAAAATGAGCAACGCCTGCCTTCAGCACCGGATCAATCCCCTTCGTCGTTTCAAACCAGTCGAGAAAGACCGACACCTCACGGTCAAGCCGATCCGCCGTTGGCGCTTCAAAATGAACCCGCTCGCGCCCCATCGGACCGGACACAACCTGCATCGCGCCGATGTCAGCCGGACGCCACGCGCCGACCGTGATTCGCCGCATACCGCTGCGACCCGTCGGAAACAATGAGGCGTGCCAGCCAAACAATCGTTCAGCCGTCAACGGCTCGGTGTATTTTTGGGTGGCGTCCAGCATCATCTCGACCACGCCTTCCACGTCACGGCTGGCCTTTGCGTTGCCTCCGAAATCAAGACCCAGCCGGCGCGCGATTGAAGACCGCACTTGCGCGGCATCCAGCAGCGAACCCTCGATGGCGCTCGACTTGATGACATCGGAAGTCAGCGTTGTTAGGCTGGCCTCTGCTCGCAGTCGAAAGCCAAGACCTTCCATTCGTCCAAGCAGACGCCCTTGCCGATGCCGGACATCCGCCAGCAATGGCAACAGCTTGGCGTTATCCCACCGCAATTTAGGCCAATCTGGATTTTGGTGAATGTAAGTCATGGCTCCATTCTCCGCTTAACCTGCGGCGAATGCAACAGTAATTCACCGCAAAATTTGCGGTGAATAACAGCGTGATTCACCGCAGAATTCGAGAACGTGCTGTAGTTTCAATTACTGAGGCGTCAATGCTGCCATCAAGTCCGTCTTCTGACATAATCAAGCGTTCAAAGTAGCCGTTATCAATATACCATTGTCGCTTTCGCTCCCATTCTTCCAGGTAACTTGGGACCGACAACATTCCAAGATGTTCCCAATAAAAGGTGTCACCTTCATAGCTGACAGTAAAATCCGGGAGGCGGAAGTCTTTTGGGTTCGCTTTTGCTGGCAATTTCACTTCATAGTCATAGCTGATTCCAAGGCTGGTCAGGGTATCAGCAACAATGACCTCCGATTTTGAGCGAACCATGACACCTTTACGGGTTCGGTGGATAAGGTGCGTAGCGAAGAATCGCTCAGCAGACTCAGGCCGCACCGCGAGCACAAACATATTTGTATTACGAAGCAGAGTATCCGAAGCTTGTGGATTCCGAAGTTTTTCCAGCGTTGATGTATCCTGCTCAATCAGCAAAACCATCCGCTGACGAAAGCGCGTAAGCCCGGTGTAAAGCAACTCGCGCGAAAGCGTAGAGGCGTTCTTCGGCAAAATGAAGAACACAGTATCGAAATCGCTTCCTTGGGCTTTATGGACTGTCAGGGCGTAGGCGAGTTCCAATTCCTGTTCAACCTTGGGCCGCGAATAATAATAATTTGAGGTTGGCTGTGTGGAAAACTGCACTTTGACAGAATCAGGCCTGCCCTTTCCCTCGCTCGTTTGAACCACAAGACCAATTTCACCATTTGCTACATAGTCCAAAGCTTCACCTTTCGGATACCCCGGCTTGCGGCGGTTGATCGTTTGCATGACCTTGTCGGTATAGACAATCTCTTGGTCTCCAAATGGGCGCACTTTACCCCTACGGGAGACATTCAGCATCCCTCCACGGTATTTGTCCTGAATGCGCCGATTGATGTCTGCTGTCCCATGTTCGTGGTTTTTAACCGGGCTCAAAATTTGCCATCGTTCAGCATCTTGCGGGCGAATTTCACCATCCAGAATGCCAATGCTCACATTAAACGGAACGTATAGTTTTGAACCATCAGTGAGATTAAGGTGTCGTTTCATGGCAGAGGCAAGCTGATCCTCCAGTTGCTTCATGTCCTTCCAAAACGTCACCTCTAGGTCGCCATCAAGGTCTTGTCGGGCAATTCGAGACAGCATTTCATCGTCGCCTGGAGAGGCTTCTTCACGAAGATAGCCGTCTGCCAATTGGAGTGCCTGACTGTTGTGGTCCTCGTGCCGAGCGCGTTCAAGTAGGCGGGCCAAGCACTGCTCTCTGGAGTCGTCGCTCTCAAGCCATGCAATGATATCAACGAATGGCCGTCCGGGTCCGATCGGCGGAAGTTGGTTTGGATCTCCGACCAAAATGAGCCGGGTTACTTTATTCAGGTCAAGTGCGCGGAGGAGCACGCCCAGCATATCGGTTGGAATCATTGAGGCCTCATCAATGATTACCGTCGGGGCACCTTGCTGGTCACCACCCTGCATTTTCAGAGAGAAATTCTCAGGGTTAAGCCATTTGTTACGCATCAGAAACTGGTGAATAGTATAGGCGTCGCGAACACTCCCATCATCCTGTTTGGTCCGCTCCATCAGACGCACACGCGCCTTGCCGGTTGGTGCCAAAAGCAAAATTGGTCTTTTGCCCTCCAGTTCTTCCAATCCCTTGAGAAAAACCTTAAGAACCGATGTTTTCCCCGTGCCCGCTCGACCGCAGAGAACACTGAAGCGTGATTCATACAGCTTCGCCAACGCTACTGCTTTCTCTTTACGAGCGCGTTCTTCGACTTCAGGGGGAAGTTTGGTGCCGGATTTTTTGCCGAATTCTTCGAGCAATAGCCTTTCCCAATCCAAACCAGTATTGGGCGGCGTGTTTTTACTTTTTACTCTGCGAGCAACTCGACCACTAATTTCGCGCTCCAGCTCTGCAAGCCATCTAAGGGCCATCGTTGGCGGATTTCCCTCAGTTTGAAAATCAATGGATTCTTGGTAGAACTTTGCCTGTCCGGTTACAAGATCCCGATCAGGACGGCATGAGCGTCGTTCCGGGAATCGTTTCGTTATACGAGTGACCGTTTCGCCAAAAGGCAATAACGTATCTCCCGCTTGGGCAGCAGAAGACAGAACCTCGACAGCTACCCCTCTTATCCGGCGTGGGTCGTCTTGAACGCATCTTTCCTCATCGGATAAAAAGCGGAGTGCGGCACCTTCGGGCCTCAACCCGCGATCAATAGCCTCCAAAGTTATTGGATCGGATTCCTCTTCGCCCTTATCCATTTCGCACAACAGATAGGGATTAGCCAAAATTTGTTCATCTGTTGCGAAAATCGAAGCACTTTCACGTTTGTCGGGATTTGCAACGCGTTCGACTTGGGCCGTTGTCAACTCGAAGCGAGTAAGCACTGAAAGGAGGTTGCGCCGAGGTTCCTTGTAAGCAGTCCAACGTTCAGCCGCCGCCTTCAATCCAACAGAATACTTTTTGTCTGTGATTTTGGCCCGCCCCTCAAGCACGGATCGAACGTAAGACCAGGCGTTCTCTCCTCTATCGAGTAACGGCACAAGAATCTGCTTTTGAAATGCTGTGCCGGACTCGAATCCGAGAAACTGTAGAACACTGCCGATGCCCGGAAATGGACCTCTATTAGTCCAAACCTCCGAAATGACGTCATTAAGCCACGTCAAGTGGCGATCCCAGTCGCCTGGAACTTTGTTCTCGTCTTTGACCGTCTGGACGGACTGTAGCATTCGCTCTAAGGCACCAACTGCAACGTCGTCGCTTACATGCTCGGCAACGTATGAAAAATTCAACATGGCTCCATCCGGCACAACGCAAAGGATATTTTTGGGGTCATGGCCGCCTTTTAGATATTCATGATATGGCAGGCGAAAACCTTGGTTTTCGAAGTCGTGTGTAATACAACGTGACCAAACTGGATACTTATCAGGGTATTTCGGGGGCTTGTTACCAAAAAATAGCTGGGAGCCAATATTCGAAATGCGCCCGACTCCAAGGAGAATTCGGCTTTGGTTTTCATCAAGCGGATTGCCGCGATTGCAATAAAAGAAGATCAATGAACGGTTCTTCTCCAGTTTGCCCCAAAAATTTTTTAGAAGTTCGATCTGTCGTTTTGGCTCGAATACCCATCCGCTCTCCTTTTCCTTGTTATCGGGTCCGTCAATGTTGAGCTTTTCATCCTCGCAAATGAACCGGAAATTCTCCTCGCGCAACCAACGGTAGGGTGATGGGCATACGGAATATGGAGGAATGGCCTCTTGAATCGAAGGGAGGCGTCGGAACTCAAGCGGATCATTATGTGAAATGGTGTAGCCAATTTTTGAGAAAGCGATGGGGTCACGGGAGCAGGGAGGCTGCCAATTTTCGCGCTGCTGAACCAGTCCCAACGGCTGACCGTGCGCTTTGTCCTCAAGTTCCTCCTTACGGCCCTCACGAATGTGTTGATGGACGACACAGCAGGTGTTTTTACTAGGTTGGTCGCAGATATGACCATCCCAAGCCCGATCATGCCAAACCAAGCGAGTGGAAAGATGAGTCGCCACGGCCAGAATAGTGCCTAACCGCAAAGGTGAAAGCAATTCTAACGCGTCGCTAGAAACCCGCCTCAAGATTGCCGCAGTCGCGGCGACTGCGGCGTTCAAAAATCGCTGCGAGGTGATGTAGGCGGCCACCGCCTCAAGATTGCCGCAGTCGCGGCGACTGCGGCATAATTGGCCAGCGCCAACGGATCACGGTTCATGTCCGCCTCAAGATTGCCGCAGTCGCGGCGACTGCGGCGCGACACGGATTTTGTGCCCTTCAATTACGGCTTCCCGCCTCAAGATTGCCGCAGTCGCGGCGACTGCGGCTGATACACTTAATAAAGTATCTCCGACTGTGCGGGTTCCGCCTCAAGATTGCCGCAGTCGCGGCGACTGCGGCCAAACATGGAGTTTCCGACCTCCAGCCCCTTGTAGTCCGCCTCAAGATTGCCGCAGTCGCGGCGACTGCGGCGAAACAGTTGGTTGACGTGCCGTAGCATACAACGTCCGCCTCAAGATTGCCGCAGTCGCGGCGACTGCGGCAACATAAACAACTTCTCGTCGTGCTTACGCTTGATGCCGCCTCAAGATTGCCGCAGTCGCGGCGACTGCGGCGCGAACACCACGCGCACAACCACGTTTATTCTGCCGCCTCAAGATTGCCGCAGTCGCGGCGACTGCGGCCATTGAACTCGGTCAGGATAGTCCGTGGCCGAAGATCCGCCTCAAGATTGCCGCAGTCGCGGCGACTGCGGCTCCAGGTTGCGTTTCGGCTCAACCATGCCGCCTCACCGCCTCAAGATTGCCGCAGTCGCGGCGACTGCGGCAAACGCTGGGGGCGTGGCGGAAACCACACCATATTCCCGCCTCAAGATTGCCGCAGTCGCGGCGACTGCGGCTTGTTCGCGCTTCACCTTATGTTCCTCCCACCAGGCCGCCTCAAGATTGCCGCAGTCGCGGCGACTGCGGCGACACGGCGCAACGCCAATTTGAATCGGCATAACCACCGCCTCAAGATTGCCGCAGTCGCGGCGACTGCGGCACCGCGCTGGATGACGTCATCATTTTGTCGGCAAACCGCCTCAAGATTGCCGCAGTCGCGGCGACTGCGGCCCACACTTGGCTTGCTCGCCATGCTGGGGCGGCTCCGCCTCAAGATTGCCGCAGTCGCGGCGACTGCGGCGAGGTTTGACAAGCCCTGTACCGGCTGGTGTCCCGCCGCCTCAAGATTGCCGCAGTCGCGGCGACTGCGGCCACTGCGCAAGTTCTTTCCTGTGCCGCCTATTGAGCCGCCTCAAGATTGCCGCAGTCGCGGCGACTGCGGCCGGCTCGCGCGCACAGCACAGCCGCGCATAGCGCCCGCCTCAAGATTGCCGCAGTCGCGGCGACTGCGGCCCGTGGCAGATGACGCAAGGCGAATATGTTTCAGGCCGCCTCAAGATTGCCGCAGTCGCGGCGACTGCGGCGTTGCCAAAACCAACCAGCCCGGACAATTCCTTTTCCCGCCTCAAGATTGCCGCAGTCGCGGCGACTGCGGCCGCGTCCTGCTCAATGGAGCCTGACTCTTTCAGGTCCGCCTCAAGATTGCCGCAGTCGCGGCGACTGCGGCGCATGACGGTGATACAGAAGGACGGCAACAAGAATCCGCCTCAAGATTGCCGCAGTCGCGGCGACTGCGGCTCAGAAAAATCAGGACACAGACGCCTCATAAGAGCCGCCTCAAGATTGCCGCAGTCGCGGCGACTGCGGCTGGTTCGACCAGACCGTGGCCTTTCGAGTCGGCCCCCCGCCTCAAGATTGCCGCAGTCGCGGCGACTGCGGCCTGGCAGTTCAATGCCGACTGGCACTCGGACTCTGCCGCCTCAAGATTGCCGCAGTCGCGGCGACTGCGGCGGTAACCCATCAGCACGCCCGGCACGCGCGGCACCCGCCTCAAGATTGCCGCAGTCGCGGCGACTGCGGCGGCAGAACATGGTTTCTGAATAACTTTTTACACCCGCCGCCTCAAGATTGCCGCAGTCGCGGCGACTGCGGCCAAGCGGAGCCAAGGGGTTGAACGGGCGCAGTTGGCCGCCTCAAGATTGCCGCAGTCGCGGCGACTGCGGCCGAACGTGCAATGGGCTATTCTCACCCCGACGTGGACCGCCTCAAGATTGCCGCAGTCGCGGCGACTGCGGCGCCACGAAACCTGCTGCCGCCCCGACGCCAAGCACCGCCTCAAGATTGCCGCAGTCGCGGCGACTGCGGCGTTTAGAGTCGTGGCGCTTGGCCGACGCACAAAAACCGCCTCAAGATTGCCGCAGTCGCGGCGACTGCGGCCGGATTGGTGTCGTCCAGATAGACCGGATTGTTTGCCGCCTCAAGATTGCCGCAGTCGCGGCGACTGCGGCCTAGGTCGGAACACGGCAGTTACATGCTTCTCATCCGCCTCAAGATTGCCGCAGTCGCGGCGACTGCGGCTGTGCGACCAGTCGTCAAAAACCCTTTGGTGGTCGCCGCCTCAAGATTGCCGCAGTCGCGGCGACTGCGGCTGATACTGAAACGATTCGTAAGAACCTAACCAGAACCGCCTCAAGATTGCCGCAGTCGCGGCGACTGCGGCCCGCAGCGCCGCTGCAATGCGCTGCAGCTGCCAGCCGCCTCAAGATTGCCGCAGTCGCGGCGACTGCGGCCGCAAGCAAGTCAAGGAACACGAGATGACCCTAGAACCGCCTCAAGATTGCCGCAGTCGCGGCGACTGCGGCGAACAGCTCGTCCACGGCCTTTGTGATTGCCTCGCGCCGCCTCAAGATTGCCGCAGTCGCGGCGACTGCGGCCCGGTTGCAGGAGCGATTGGGCGCACAGTGGTCAACCGCCTCAAGATTGCCGCAGTCGCGGCGACTGCGGCCTTTGCGCCCACTGGCACTAGGATTGAATTGCCGCCCGCCTCAAGATTGCCGCAGTCGCGGCGACTGCGGCGTTTATGTTGGCTGGTAAATCTCCAGAGCTTGAAACCGCCTCAAGATTGCCGCAGTCGCGGCGACTGCGGCCTTCCGGCCCGATGTGGCAGCAGGCGCAAGATATACCGCCTCAAGATTGCCGCAGTCGCGGCGACTGCGGCTTGTCCTTTGCTGGTCAAGTCGAAACTGCTTTCCACCGCCTCAAGATTGCCGCAGTCGCGGCGACTGCGGCCCCTGACCATTTGTTTCTTGGAACCCAATCCGATCCGCCTCAAGATTGCCGCAGTCGCGGCGACTGCGGCTGAACAGAGAACAAATAAAATATCGCGGCAAACTCCGCCTCAAGATTGCCGCAGTCGCGGCGACTGCGGCTTTGACCAAGGGATTGTGGTTTGGGACATACGCGACCGCCTCAAGATTGCCGCAGTCGCGGCGACTGCGGCGACGTTGGCGAATATACTTCGGGAGTGAATCATTGCCGCCTCAAGATTGCCGCAGTCGCGGCGACTGCGGCACCAACCCACTCATCAAGCTGATCCTCCATGTCGGCCGCCTCAAGATTGCCGCAGTCGCGGCGACTGCGGCAGCAGAGCGCCTCATCGCAGCCGCGGGGTTTACCCCGCCTCAAGATTGCCGCAGTCGCGGCGACTGCGGCTTCAGGTGCCAGACGAAGACGAAGCGGCGTCCGAAACCCGCCTCAAGATTGCCGCAGTCGCGGCGACTGCGGCAGCGCTCGGTCCAGCGCTTGCTCGATCAGAACAGCACCGCCTCAAGATTGCCGCAGTCGCGGCGACTGCGGCAATGAGCAGTGAAAGCGAAAATAAACCAATCATAAACCGCCTCAAGATTGCCGCAGTCGCGGCGACTGCGGCAGAAGGCACGGAATTCCTTTATCAATCGCTTTTTCCCGCCTCAAGATTGCCGCAGTCGCGGCGACTGCGGCATTCTCCCTCCACCAGGCCAAGTTTCTGATCGCACCGCCTCAAGATTGCCGCAGTCGCGGCGACTGCGGCATCAATCCTGGCGTTCGCCTTGCCGATGTTGAAGCCGCCTCAAGATTGCCGCAGTCGCGGCGACTGCGGCTTGTAATCGGTGCGCTTGACCCGCGAGGCCATTTGCCGCCTCAAGATTGCCGCAGTCGCGGCGACTGCGGCCAGCCGGCGAAACAAACTGGCTGGCCTTTTTGACCCGCCTCAAGATTGCCGCAGTCGCGGCGACTGCGGCTCCATGAACGCTCGGAGCGCCTCGGCCAGCGTGTAACCGCCTCAAGATTGCCGCAGTCGCGGCGACTGCGGCAGCCTCGCCCTCGCGTGCTACCTCGGGCTTGTGGTCCGCCTCAAGATTGCCGCAGTCGCGGCGACTGCGGCTAGAATACCTATTCCAAACCGGCGTTGCCTTGAACCGCCTCAAGATTGCCGCAGTCGCGGCGACTGCGGCGGTCAGACCAAACAGGAAGCGAAGCCGTCAAATCTCCGCCTCAAGATTGCCGCAGTCGCGGCGACTGCGGCGAAACTCCCGGATCGGTGTCGGCGGTAAGCTCGTCCGCCTCAAGATTGCCGCAGTCGCGGCGACTGCGGCATTCTGCGGCGTGCCGGCATGAACCCGGACACCATCCGCCTCAAGATTGCCGCAGTCGCGGCGACTGCGGCTTCTGCTGCTGGCGAAGCGGTGATACTTTACTGCCGCCTCAAGATTGCCGCAGTCGCGGCGACTGCGGCGCCTCCTGGCCGGCCTTTTTCAAAGCGATCTGCACCGCCTCAAGATTGCCGCAGTCGCGGCGACTGCGGCGTTGAAAGCGAATCGCAGCGTCAGTTGGCGAGCAACCGCCTCAAGATTGCCGCAGTCGCGGCGACTGCGGCCCAATTCGTCGCGGACAAATCCAACCCAGACAGCCAGCCGCCTCAAGATTGCCGCAGTCGCGGCGACTGCGGCCGCTTTAGCCGCAGCCTGCCGGATGGCCAGATCGTGACCGCCTCAAGATTGCCGCAGTCGCGGCGACTGCGGCAAATAGGAGTGGTTCTTTCTGGCGTGAACTTGTTGCCGCCTCAAGATTGCCGCAGTCGCGGCGACTGCGGCTTGGCCGAATCCAGAACGGCCTGTTTACACTGCGGACCGCCTCAAGATTGCCGCAGTCGCGGCGACTGCGGCAACACTTCGTCCACGGAATTGTCATCCCATGGCCATCCGCCTCAAGATTGCCGCAGTCGCGGCGACTGCGGCCGCGGCGATTCAATGCCTGCTGGACAAATTCAACACCGCCTCAAGATTGCCGCAGTCGCGGCGACTGCGGCTCACTCCCTCGAACACCTTGAGAATCAACGCCCGCCGCAGCATATTGCGAGCGTGGGGCAGGTTGGAGCATTAACACATAAATGAGTCGGGAAACAATCATTGCCAATAGCCTATCAATCCAAGCGAATCTGTTGTGCGAGCGTCCGTGCAGGCCAGCGCCAGCATTTCCGCACTCGCACTGGAATCGCCGCATTCAGGCGCAGTCGTCGCGATTTCAATGAGCAATCATGGTTAGCCAATGGCGGAAGCTAACTGGTCGGTGGCCGTAGCCGGGATTTATTCAACGCCTTTCGGAAAAACTTGCAAGCTTGAAAATCAAATAATCGTCACCCGCGAACGGACTTCGTAGGGCAAACCCATTGCGTCAATGATCAAGCTCACATCTTTGGAACTCGCACCCAGCGATACAAACAAAACCTGATCTTCGTCGTGATTGAGCAAGTCTTGAAGCTCGGCCTTTAGCTTCGCCAGGCGCAAGTCGTCCAGCGGACATTCAAAAACCGAGTATTGCAGTCGCACGCCAAAACCTTCCAGCGAGCGCGCCACTTTCCGCAACCGCTTCGGGTCGCTGATGTCGTAGCTCACCAGATAGCGGATGCGGCTCATCGC
>Ga0181527_1004295_pt1 | contig 12269 bp, 10 predicted proteins | sample PEATcosm2014_Bin_30_FD_119762 | JGI IMG/M metagenome (GOLD analysis project Ga0181527, IMG submission 119762) | Peatland microbial communities from MTU Mesocosm Facility, Houghton, MI, USA - PEATcosm2014_Bin06_60_metaG | ecosystem: Environmental > Terrestrial > Soil > Wetlands > Peat | place...
CCATCCCGAACAAATCGGAAAAGAACGAGTCGCCGCCGAAGTCGTTCATGAACGCGCGCAGCGCGTCGGAGATGTCAAAACCCGCGCCGCCATATCCGCCGAACCCGCCGCCCGCTCCGGCGCCGGGGCCTTCGAACGCCGCGGTACCGAACTGGTCGAACTGCGAGCGCTTCTTGGGGTCCTTGAGGATTTCGTATGCCTGGGTCGCTTCCTTGAACTTCTCCTCGGCCCCCTTGTCGCCCGGGTTCTTGTCCGGGTGATATTTCATGGCGAGTTTGCGGTATGCCCGCTTGATATCTTCTTCGGAGGCGTTCTTGGGAACGCCGAGCGTTTCGTAGAAGTCTTTCAATGCCATGGATGCGTTTTCTCAATAGTCAATGATGAAATGGCCTTTGCCATGCCCCCCGCTCCTGCTGCGGGAGAAGAAAGCAAGGGGTTCAGGTTACTTGTCGTCAACCACGGTAAAGTCCGCGTCGACCGGTCCGTCTCCCTTGTCGCCTTTTTTCCCTTCAGACGGGCCTGCCTGAGGTTCTGGTCCCGGGCCTGCCTGGCCTTGCGCCCCGCCCTGTGCGTTCGCGCCTGCGTTCTTGTACATTTCCTCTGCCATCTTGTGCGAGGCCTTCATGAGCGCGTCCATGCTCGCCTTTATCGCGGCGATGTCGTCGCCCTTGAGCTTCTTTCTCAGGTCGTCAACCGCCGACTGGATCTTGGTCTTGTCGTCGAGCGGAATCTTGTCGCCGATCTCGCCCAGTGTCTTTTCCGTCTGATAAATCGCTTGGTCTGCCTGGTTCTTGACGTCGATTTTCTCGCGTTCCTGCTTGTCGCGCTCGGCGTTGGATTCCGCCTCCTTCACCATCTTCTTGATTTCCGATTCGGAAAGTCCGCTCGACGATTCGATGCGTATCTGCTGCTCCTTGCCCGTTCCCAGGTCCTTTGCGCTCACCTTGAGAATGCCATTGGCGTCGATGTCGAACGTGACTTCGATCTGCGGCACCCCACGCGGTGCGGTGGGAATTCCCACAAGGTCGAACTTGCCGAGCAGCCTGTTGTGCGAGGCAAGCTCGCGCTCGCCCTGGTACACAAGGATCGACACCGCATTCTGGTTGTCCGACGCGGTGGAGAAAATCTGGCTTTTCTTTGTGGGAATCGTGGTGTTGCGTTCGATGAGTTTGGTCATCACGCCGCCGAGCGTCTCGATGCCGAGGCTGAGGGGTGTCACGTCCAGAAGAAGGATGTCCTTCACGGTCTCGTCGCCGCCGAGGATGGCGCCCTGGATGGCGGCGCCAACGGCAACCACTTCGTCCGGGTTCACGCTTTTGTTGGGGACCTTGCCGAAGATCTCCTCCACTTTCTTCTGCACCGCGGGCGTGCGCGTCTGGCCGCCCACCAGGATCACCTCATCGATGTCCTCGAGCTTCACTTTCGCGTCGGCAATGGCCTTGCGGCACGGCTCCACCGTGCGCTCCACGAGGAACGCGGTGAGCTGGTCGAACTTGGCGCGGGACAGAACCATGTCGAGGTGCTTGGGGCCGCTCGCGTCCGCCGTGATGAACGGCAGGTTGATATTCGCCTGCATCGCGCTCGACACTTCCCGCTTGGCCTTTTCGGCCGCTTCTTTGAGCCGCTGCAGGGCCATGCGGTCTTTTCTCAGGTCGATGCCCTGCTGTTTCTGGAATTCGTCGGCTATCCAGTCGATGAGCACCTGGTCGAAATCGTCCCCGCCCAGGTGGGTGTCGCCGTTGGTGGAGCGGACTTCGAACACGCCTTCGCCTATGTCAAGTACCGAAATATCGAACGTGCCGCCGCCGAGGTCGTACACGGCAATGGTCTCGTTCTTCTTCTTGTCGAGCCCGTAGGCGAGCGAGGCCGCCGTGGGCTCGTTGATGATGCGTTTCACGTCGAGCCCTGCGATCCGGCCGGCGTCCTTGGTGGCCTGGCGCTGGCTGTCATTGAAATATGCCGGGACGGTGATGACCGCCTCCTTCACTTCCTGGCCAAGATAGTCTTCCGCGGCCTTCTTGAGGTACTGCAGGATCATTGCCGAAACCTCCGGCGGCGTGTACTCCTTGCCGCCTGCTTCCACTTTGACAAGCTCGCTTGCGCCGCCGGTGACCTTGTACGGGATGCGCTTCTCTTCGCTTTCCACTTCGCTGTGGCGCCGGCCCATGAACCGTTTTATCGAAAAAATCGTGTTTTCGGGATTGGTGATGGCCTGGCGCCGAGCGATGGAACCCACCAGCCGGTCACCCGACTTGGCAAAGCCCACCATTGAGGGCGTGGTGCGCTCGCCCTCGGCATTCGGGATTACAACGGGTTTTCCACCTTCCATGATCGCCACGCACGAAAATGTGGTTCCAAGGTCAATGCCAATGATCTTTGCCATAGTTGCTCCTTTGTGTATGTCCTGTCTGCGACTTGTTTCCTCGTTGGTACTCTGTGATCAAGGGCAGGCCGATTCGGGATCCTGCTCCTGTGCTTCGCTCTCGAACGCCGCTTTGGCCTCTTTATCTTCGGACGGCGCCGCCGGACCCGTCTCGGGCTTGCCGCTCGACACGATCACGCGCGAATGCTTGATCACCTTTCCCCTGAGCTTGTAGCCTTTTTCGAGCACCTCCGCAATGTGGTGCTCGGGTATCTCATGGTGCGCCGATTTCATCATGGCGTCGTGCAACTGCGGGTCGAACTCCTGCCCTGTCTCGCTGTATATTTCGAGCCCGTGCTTGTGCAGCACGTTGTCGAGTTTCGTAAAGATCATCTTCATACCGTCCATGAACGGCCGCAGGTCCGAGCCTTCCTTGTGCGACTTGAACGCCCGCTCGAAACTCTCTCGAACGTCAAGAATGTCTTTCATCAGCTTTTCGTTTGCCTGTTCGATGAGCTGCTGATATTCCTTTGCCGTTCTGCGCTTGAAATTGTCGAATTCCGCCATGAGCCGGAGGTATTTGTCGTTGGCGGCGTCGAGCCGCGATGCAAGGTCGTCGATGGTCGCCTTGTCCTTGTTCTGCTGGTCGTTTCCCTTTTGTGAGGCCGGCTGCTGGCCGGCCGCGTTCTGGCCGCCCGGGCCATCGGAAGCCGCAGCGGCGTCTGCGGGTTCCTTGCCTCCGGGCGTGCCGTCGCCGTGCGGCAGATGTCCGTGTGCCGAATGATTGTGCGAATGATCATGGCCGTGTTCCGGTTTGTCCTGTTTCTGATTGTTATTCTGCTGTTCCATGAAGTTCATCCTTGCTGCTGATTTTCTCCTCAATCCGAATACATCTGCCCGAGCAGTTTTGCCGTATAGTCAACCGCCGATACGAGAAACGGGTACGGCATTCGCTTGGGGCCTATGACGCCGAGGCTGCCTTCAAGGCGGCCCACATGGTACTGGGTCTTGACAACAGAAAACGACTGAAGCTGGCCTTCGGCATTCTCTCCCCCAATAGAAATGATAACGCCCGATTTATTCGCCTGTTCCTTTTCAAACAGATGAAGAAGGAGCTTTTTTTCCTCAAGAATCTCGATGATCCCACTCACCTGGTCTTTGGAAGAAAACTCGGGCTGCACAACGATGTTCGTTTCGCCCTCTGTAAATACCGCCTCGTCGAGCCCCGATTCTATGAGCTTCTTGATGGACGGGACAAAAAGCCGTATGAGCCCCAGCTCGCACGTTTCCACGTTGTTAAAAATGGTTTCGTCATGTGCGAGCATGTCTTCAAGCGTGAGCCCAAAAAACCGTTCGTTGATCACCTGGCACGCGCGTTCGAGCCGGGACGCGTCCACTTCGGTCTTCAGTTCGAGCACCATGGTCTTCACGAACCCGGAGTCAATGGTGAGATGCAGCAAAACGCGCTGCGATTCTATGGAATAAATATGCACGTGGCGGAACACGCCGCTGGAAAGCTTGGGCGCAAGTATGATGCCAAACAGATGCGAAGCCCGCGACAACGCCTTTGACGTGGCTTCCATCAACAGATGAAGGTCCGAGGGCTCCACTCGCGACAGGTAACTCTTGATTTGGTCTTTTACTTCCCTAGGAAGTTCCATGGATTTCATCATCTGGTCCACGTAATACCGGTATCCTTTGTCCGTGGGAATGCGTCCGGCGGACGTATGAGGCTGCGAAATGAAGCCGCGCTCTTCGAGATCCCCCATGATGTTGCGAATCGTTGCCGGTGAAAAATCGAAATCGGGCTGTTTGGACAAAAAACGCGAGCCCGTGGGTGAGGCGCTCAGTATGTAATTCCGGACAACCGCCTCAAGCACGTGATGTTCGCGATCCGACAGAAGTTCTTCATTCATAGTAAAAGTATGATGGCCACGGGCAGGCGCTCCTGCCCGTGGCTCTTGTCAAAAGAATCCCATACCGCAATCGTTTGTCCCCTCGCGGACCAACGGCCTCCCTTGTACCCTCACGAGGGGCCCTTCTCCCGGCCGGGGTGAAAGGCCCCTTCGCGAAGGATGAGGCAAGAATCCTAGGCTCCGCTGCCGCTTAGTACATGTCTCCCATTCCGCCCATGCCACCCATCCCGCCCATACCGCCGCCGCCCATACCGCCGGGCGCGGCCTCTTTTTCTTCCTTGGGTTTCTCGGTGACGATGCATTCGGTTGTCAGCACAAGGCCGACAATTGACGACGCGTTCTCAAGCGCCGAACGAACGACCTTTGTCGGATCGATGACGCCTGCAGCAAGCAAATCTTCGTACTTGCAGGAATAGGCGTTGAAGCCGTATCCGCCCTTATGGTTCTTTACTTCATTGGCGACGACCGAAGGTTCCATTCCCGCGTTCTGGACGATCCAGCGCAGCGGTTCTTCGATGGCCCTGCGGATAATGTCGACGCCGATTTTCTCATCGCCTTCGGTCTTGAGTGCGTCAAGCGCGGCCGCGGCGCGAATAAGCGCAACGCCGCCGCCCGCCACAATGCCTTCCTCGACCGCAGCGCGGGTCGCGTGCAGCGCGTCTTCAACGCGGGCCTTTTTTTCCTTCATTTCTGTCTCGGTAGCCGCACCGATATTGAGAACCGCGACGCCGCCCGCGAGCTTGGCCAGGCGTTCCTGGAGTTTTTCCTTGTCGTAATCGGAAGTGGTCTCGTCGATCTGCTTGCGGATCTGGCTCACGCGACCCTTGATGTCTTCCTTCTTGCCCGCGCCCTCGATGATCGTGGTGTTCTCTTTATCAATCGTGACGCGTTTGGCCTTCCCCAGCGAGTCCACCGTGCAATTCTCAAGTTTGAAACCTGCCTCTTCGGAAATCACGATGCCGCCTGTAAGGACCGCGATATCCTCGAGCATTGCCTTTCTGCGGTCGCCGAAACCCGGGGCCTTTACGGCCGCGACTTTAAGCGTGCCGCGCAGTTTGTTGACGACAAGGGTCGCCAGCGCTTCGCCTTCAACCTCCTCGGCGATCAGAAGCAGGCTCTTGCCCATTTGCGCGGTTTTTTCGAGCAGGGGCAGCAAGTCTTTCATGGCGCTGATCTTCTTGTCGTGGATGAGAATGAGGGGTTCTTCGAGAAGGCATTCCATAGTGTCGGAATTTGTGACGAAATATGCGGAATTGTATCCCCGGTCAAACTGCATTCCCTCAACCACCTCGAGAGTCGTGTCGATGCTCTTTGCCTCTTCAACTGTGATAACGCCGTCTTTGCCCACTTTTTCCATTGCATCGGCAATAAGCCCGCCGATTTCCTGGTCGTTGTTCGCGGAAATCGAGGCAACCTGGGAAATCTCTTTTTTGCCGGAAATCGGCTTCGACTGGCTCTTGAGGTCTTCGATAATGGCTTTTACCGCTTTGTCGATGCCGCGTTTTACGGCCATCGAGTTCGCGCCAGCGGTCACGGTCTTGATGCCCTGGCGGGCAAGCGCCTGAGCAAGAACGGTCGCGGTCGTTGTGCCGTCACCAGCAACGTCCGATGTCTTCGAAGCGACTTCCTTGACAAGTTGTGCGCCCATGTTTTCGAACTTGTCTTCAAGCTCAATTTCTTTGGCGACAGTAACGCCGTCTTTTGTAATAATGGGAGAGCCAAAGCTCTTGTCAAGAACAACATTGCGGCCCCGGGGCCCGAGCGTTACTTTCACCGCATTGGCGAGAATATCGATTCCCCTGAGCAACTTTTCCCTGGCCACGACATCAAATGCTAATTGCTTTGCTGACATAGTGAACGTCTCCTGTTTTATTTAATGGTAAATAGATGGTACTATCCGTTCGTCTCCCCGATACGCGTAAAACCGTCAGATAACGGCCAGCACGTCGCTTTCCTTCACGATGAGATATTCCTGCCCGTCAACAGTCACTTCCGTTCCGGAATACTTGCCGTACAAAACCTTGTCGCCTTTCTTGAGTTCCATGACGATCTTTTGACCGTTGTCCGCGATCTTGCCGGGGCCAACGGCCATTACCTCACCCTTCTGCGGTTTTTCTTTTGCATTGTCGGGAATTATGATCCCGCCCTTTGTTTTTTCTTCTGCTTCCAAGGGCTTCACAAGAATCCGGTCGGCTAATGGCTTTACGTTCATAACTGCTCCTCCTTAAAAAGGTTGGTTGAAAAGAATACGAATTACCCTGCGGATTATTAGCACTCATTGCGACTGAGTGCTAACAAATATACCACAAATGGGCTTTTGTGTCAAGGATTTTCAAAAGCAAGCTCAGGCATGGCTGTGGAGTCCCGCCCTAAGCGGGAGTGCGCGGGATGTGTTATTCTAGGCAGCGGGAACCATTCGGCTAGGCGGCGGTCCTCACGGACATCGTGAACAGCGGCTTCCTCTGAGGTTTGACCCTGCACGGAAGGCATTCCCTTTAATCAATCGAACCGGGATCAACATACCGTGGCCCACATCCGAAAATCCTGAAGGGTTTTCCGCTGATCCTTTGTGCAGGCAATAAATTCCATAAATGTCTAGTAGCCGATAACTTCATGGGACACAACATATTGTGGATTTCACATTACCGAATTATTTTCACAGGCGTGCGGCGCACACGTGACAAAAAAAAACTTGATTTTATTCCATAACCAAATATATTCTATTTGTTGATAAAGACATAAACCGGCTGATATGATCCTGTTTTTTACGTTGAGCCGTTATCGAAGGCAAAAAGAAGAAGATCAACCTACCATCGAAAGAGCATCTCATGGGAAACGTGACAAAAAAAGATCTTGTTGAAAAAATATCGGACAGAACCGGCCTGACCCAGGTTGATACGAAGATTGTTGTTGAAAGCCTTCTGGAAGCAGTTTCAAAGGCGCTTCAACAGGGAAAGAATATCGAGATTCGCGGGTTCGGCAGGTTCAAGATCAAAGAGAGAAGAGCCAGAACAGCCCGCAATCCCAGGACCAACGAACACATCCAGGTTCTTGCAGGGTTCAAGCCTGTATTCGAAGCTTCAAAGGAACTCAGGAAACGAGTAAACGACAGCTTCTGGGCGAAAAACCCGGCACAAGGCTCTTCTTCCCCTCCCGCCGCCTAGAACTTCCACCGCCGCTTCACGCGAACAGACATGAAAATTCCGCCGCCGTCGGCGAAAGAAGGCGCCGTTTCTCTTTTGCAAATCAACAGTTACGAATGCAGGAAATACTGGTACCGCTTGATCTTTGTTTCAAGGCCAAGCCGCTTGAGAAGCGATTGCAGTTCCGATCGACCGATTGTTGCGCCCCCGAAATCTCCGTCCGACAGCCTTTTGCGGATGCCGGTTTCGTCGGCAAGGGGATTTTCGAATATCGCCAGCCGTATCCTGTCTTCAAGTTGCAGTCCCGCGGGGTTGCTTCGCAAGAGAGCGAGACGGTCATTCTTCTTCCGCTGGTCCTCTTCTCCTTCAGCACGTTTTTCCTGTTCATCAACATAGGGCTGGGCGGGAATTTGGTAATTCCTCGTTTCGGGAGGGACCGACACTTCGGGGGCCGCGTCCGATGTTTTTTCCACGGTTTCCTCAAGTGAGGCGGCGGCAACCGCACGCTCCGGTTCCGGCGGCATCGATTGCGGCCCAGGAGGCGGATTGGGCTGATCCTTGGCGGGAGCGATTGCCGTTTCGGTGGCAGGAGGAACCCCTTCCACACGGACATCGGTATCCGTGCCTTCCGGTGATTCTGCCTGAGCAGCCGGGCGCAGTTCCTCCTCCACGGCAGCCTGCGATGGCTCGGGAGAAAAAAGAACGGTGTAAGCACCAACGGTTACCTTGTCACCTTCGGACAGGAATGCGCTTGTGATGCGAATGTCGTTCACATAGGTCCCGTTGAGGGATCCGAGATCCGCAACGCTCCATCCTTCGCGGGTGAGCTCGATGCGAACGTGAGTGCGGGAGACGGCCTTGCTGGCAATTGAAATGGTGTTTGTGCGAGAGCGTCCGATTGAAATAACGGTCTTCTTGACTACGTATGTCCCGAGAACCTTGTTGTTGACCGATATGGTAAAAGTAGGCATGATTTGTTTTCCCGCCCGGGGCTTGTGTCAGGAGCATCACCTACGACGCGGCCCCCTGTGCACATCTGCGGTCCGGCAACCCGCCCTTCTCAACAAATATAAATAACCGCTTCACGCATCAAGGTCAAAAACAAAGCGCTGATGGCCGGTGGAACCATTCTTACCGGGCAGTGTCCCCTGCCCACATGGCTGACGCGGCCTTTTTCAGATCGCCGTACCAGGCGTGCAATTCCGCGGGCGTTACGCCGATGGCGGCAGCCACCTTTTCGATGGGTTCACCGCATTCCACTCTGGCAATTGCGTTCCACCGCTGCTTGGGTGAAGGCCGCAGGGGCTTTGGCGACTCGCCGGCTCCGACCTTCGGATTTCTGGAAACGACCGTATCCACGGGAACAAATGCCCCGCCTTCGTCCGCCACGGAGATCTTTGCGCCCTCACGAATTGCCTTGAGAACCTTTTCGAGTTTTGGGTCCAGAGGATTCTTCTCGTCGTATCCGAGGGACGCGAAACGGATAATACCCATAGTGTCAATCACGAAGAGGGCGGGAAGCGACCTGACGCCGTAGCGCTCTGACGTCTTGGTGTACGGGTCGAGCAGTACCTGCACGGCATATCCCTTCTCCTTGACAAATGGGTCCACGATGTCCGCGCCTTCCTTGTCTATGCTCACGCACAAAACAATCACGTTGTCTTTCTTGTGCTTGTCGGCAAACGTCTGGAGTTCGGGAATTTCCTTCTGGCACGGTTTGCAGTACGTGGCCCAGAAACTGACGATAACCGTGTGCCTCACCTTGTTGAGATAGGGCTTGGAAAGGGTTGCTCCGCAATAGGTGGAAAGCGAGACCCGGTCACCCGACAACGAAGGGAGAGAAAAACTCGGCGCAGGCGTCCCGGCCGGAAGCAGCCTGCTTTCGGGCGCGTTTTCGCCGGAAACGGCGAGCGACAACAACAATACGCAGACGGCAAAAACGGCTTTCATGCGCAGTTCCTCTCCGTGCGTTACAATCTTATTCCAGCTTCCCCAGTTCCTCCGCGCGCGCGGACGCATCTACGACTGCCTTGATAACAGAGAATTTGAACTTGTTTTCCTCGAGCGCCAGCAGTCCCCGCACCGTGGTGCCGCCGGGCGACATGACCGCCGCCTTAAGCGAAGACGGAGACTCTTCGCGGAGTTCCACCATGCGGGCCGCACCCACAACGGTTTGCACCGCGCACTCCTTTGCAACGGGGTACGGAATGCCGGCAGCCACCCCGCCTTCGATGAGCGCCTCGATAAAGAGGTATACGTAGGCAGGCCCGCTTCCCGAAAGCCCGGTGACTGCGTTCATGAGCTTTTCCTGGACGCGAAGCACCTTGCCGAACGCGCTCAACACCTGTTCCACTAGTATCTTGTCGGAATCACGGCAGCGTCCGTTGAGGCAGTAGGCAGACATCGCTTCGCCCACCAGTGCCGGCGTGTTGGGCATCACCCTGCAGATGCGCGCGTGAGCGGGCAGCAGCTTTTCGATTCTGGCGATGCTCATGCCGGCCGCAATGGACATGAAGAGCGGACTATCGGGATGTTCTGCAAGGCCGGAAAACACCTTGAGCGCCTCGGCCATGTCCTGCGGCTTCACGGCCACGACAACGGCGTCGGCCTGGTTTTCTTCCAGGTCCCATTCGTCGGGCGGAACAACCAGTGCTTCGTCGGGCAAAAACTTGAGGACCGCCTCGCTCTTGTCGTACGCGATTACGGAAATGTCGCCGTATCGCTTGAGCAGGCTTGTGATGATGGCACGCCCCATGTTGCCGCATCCCAGAACAGCTACGCGCATGAGTGGCTCCGTTGGAAATAGAATTGGTTAGAGCGTTGGAGCGTTCGAGCGTTCAAGTGTTAGAGGGTTACTGAAGATTTATTCAACTCTCCAACGCTCTAACGCACGAACGCTCCAACCATTTTTCAGCTCTTCATCGACTCCAGAAAGTCTTTGTTGGTCTTGGTCCCGCTTATCTTCTCGTTGAGAAATTCCATCATCTCGACCGGCGTCATGGTGGCAAGGAACTTGCGCAGGACCCACATCCGGTTGAGTTCCTCTTTGGTAAGCAGAAGCTCTTCCTTGCGCGTGCCGCTCTTCATGAGGTCGATGGCGGGATAGATGCGGCGGTCCGCTATCTTCCGGTCGAGCACGAGCTCCATGTTTCCCGTACCTTTGAATTCCTCGAAAATCACCTCGTCCATGCGGCTTCCCGTTTCGATGAGCGCCGTGGCGATTATGGTGAGGCTTCCGCCGTTGTCGATGTTGCGCGCCGCCCCGAAGAACCGCTTGGGTTTGTACAGCGCCTGGGAGTCCACACCGCCGGAAAGAATTCTTCCCGAGTGCGGCGCCACGGTGTTGTGCGCCCTCGCCAGACGGGTGATGGAATCGAGCAGGATCACCACGTCCTTGTTGTGCTCCACCAGGCGCTTTGCGCGCTCGATGGCCATTTCGGCCACCACCACGTGCCGCTCGGCCGGCTCGTCGAACGTGGAGCTGATCACTTCCGCCTTTACAGACCGCGACATGTCGGTGACTTCTTCGGGCCGCTCGTCGATGAGCAGCACAATGAGCACGGCCTCGGGATGGTTGGTGGAAATTGCGTTGGCGATGTTCTTGAGCAGCACGGTTTTCCCGGTACGGGGCGGCGCCACGATCAGGCCGCGCTGGCCTTTACCTATGGGAGTGGCAAGGTTCATGATGCGCGTGGAGATTTCCTTGGCGTCGTGCTCCAGGTTGAACCGTTCCTGGGGGAACAGCGGCGTGAGGTCGTCGAAGTTTATCTTCTTCTTGCATTCCTCCGGGTCTTCGTAATTGACCATTTCCACGCGCAGAAGCGCGAAGTAGCGCTCGGAATCTTTGGGCGGCCGCACCTGGCCCGAAACCGTGTCTCCGGTCTTGAGATAGAACCGTTTTATCTGGGACGGAGAAACGTAGATATCGTCGGGGCCGGAAAGGTAGCTGTTGAGCGGAGACCGCAAAAACCCGAATCCGTCGGGCATGATTTCCAGCACTCCCTCCGCGAACATCTGCCCGTTCTGGGCGGCCTGCGCCTGAAGAATCTTGAAAATGAGTTCCTGTCTTCGAAGATTCCTGTGATCTCCGATGCTCAGATTGATGGCAAGATCGTAGAGTTCGGTCATCGCCCTTGTTTTTAGCTCTGCAACATTCATCGACATACCTCAACGAGTGAAATTTTGAAAAGAATATTCCTTTTCCCCGACGCCGGACTTGCGCAACGTCCAGGGAAAAGCCCTGTACAAGCTTCTTGAAACGTGTTCACAGTAAGAATTTTGGAGAACGGTATCAAGCGAGCTTACTTTGACAAACGAATATACGGTAAAGCCGAAGAAAACCGGCCTTGCTGGAACCTGATCGGTGTTTCGCTTTGGATTCTACAAGCGAGAAGGCATTCACGTGCCACTCAACAAAAAATCACGCCCTTGTATGAACATCCATTGTTGGAGATTGTATGTATCGAATACGATTTGAGATAGGTTCTTGGGCCGATATGGTGTCGTATGAGGCTGAAACAGGACCAAACTGGTTCTTTACACTCTGTTCTGCTCATAAATATGCAGGATTGCGGGCAAATTGTCAAGCACTTTCTTTTGCCGATGTTCGGCTCCCTACTCAACTCTCAACGCCAGTCCCTTGAGGTATTCGCCTTCCCGGTGGGCGATGTTGAACGGATGATCGGGTCCGGCCGCAAGCACGTGAAGCACGGTAACAAACCTTCCCGAATCCGCAGCCGCCGCAAACACAATCTGCCTGAACAGGGTCGGGTCGACCGCATTTGAACACGAAAAGGTGAACACGATCCCGCCGGGCTCGACGTTCCTGAACGCGAGCAAATTTATGTC
>Ga0181527_1004299_pt1 | contig 12266 bp, 19 predicted proteins | sample PEATcosm2014_Bin_30_FD_119762 | JGI IMG/M metagenome (GOLD analysis project Ga0181527, IMG submission 119762) | Peatland microbial communities from MTU Mesocosm Facility, Houghton, MI, USA - PEATcosm2014_Bin06_60_metaG | ecosystem: Environmental > Terrestrial > Soil > Wetlands > Peat | place...
CAGGCCGAGGCGTCGGAGAGATCTGCGCTGGAACGTGCCGGGTTCGCCATGCACGAGCCCACCCTGTGCGAGGACAAGGCCCGGTGCAAGGCATGCCGGGGCAAGATCGGGAGATACTACTGGTCCTCCCGCGTGGAAGACGCCACCCGGCTCAGGTCCCACTGCAACGACCTGGCCTTGCGGGCCATGAAGAACCACCTGGACCGGCTGGAGAAGTCCAGGGCCGTGACCGCCGACATCGAGGTCCCCCATCCCCCGGGGATGGACTACCTGCCCTACCAGAAAGCCGGAATCTCGTATGCCCTGCAACGGAAAGACACCCTGATCGGGGATCAGCCAGGCCTGGGCAAGGATCAGCCCCTGGACGCCAAGCTCCTGACGCCCACCGGATGGACCCTGATGGGACACATAAAATTGGGCGATCTTATCATCGGCTCCGACGGACTCCCCCACCCGGTGACCGGCATCTTCCCCCAGGGCAAGAAGAAAGTCTTCAGGGTCACCTTCCAGGATGGATCCTCCACGGAATGCGGAGACGAACACCTATGGGAGGTCAACACTTCCCTGCGCAGATGGGGCGGATACGCCCCTCGCATCAAGACTCTCCGAGAAATCCGATCCAGGTTGACCGACAAGGATGGCAAGCGAAGGCATTTCATCAAGCTGGCCAAGCCGATCGACTTCAGGACAAGCTTCAATCCATTCATATGCCCCTACGTGATGGGCTACCTGCTAGGCAACAGAGGATTCTCTCAAGTCAGCGTCCGCGTCACCATCCCCGACCCTGAATCCGTCAAGAGGATCAACCATCTCCTCCCACCAGGATTCATCCTCTCCCAGCAAACCCCCATCGACTACATCATCACGTACAAGGACAAGAAAAAACGCAGGAAATCAAATGCTGTCCTGGATGAGATGAGACGCCTGGGGCTCATGGGACATCGAACTGAAAAAAAATTCATCCCACCAGAATACTTCTGGATCGATGCCCAATCACGCCTGGACTTATTACAGGGACTGCTCGATGCTGATGCCCACTCGCGTCCCCTGGACGGCAACGTCGAGTACAGCAGCTCATCGCCTCGACTCGCGCGTGACACGCAGCAACTGATATGGAGCCTAGGGGGGACTGCCAAGATCCGTCCCAAGCCCACCAAGAGACTCCCCTCGTACCGGATGAGCGTCAGGATGCCCCCCGGAATCCCTCTCTTCCGGTTGAGACGGAAACTGATATGCCAGGGAAAATGGACAAAATATCCTCCTTACAGGGTCATCGCATCCGTCAAAGAAATTGGGATCAAGGAAACCCAGTGCATCCGGGTAGATTCGCCAGACGGCCTCTACGTCACCGATGACTTCATCCTCACCCACAATACGGTAGAGGCGCTAGGGTTCATCAACTACCTCAAGGCAAGGCATGTCCTGGTGGTGGCACCCGCCACCCTGTCCTTCAACTGGAAGCTGGAGGCCGAGAAGTGGCTCGTCGAGCCGTATGAGATCTTTATCCCCGAGGCTGGCATGGATGCCATCCCGGAGATTGGGGATCGCCGGCTCCTCGTGATCTGCAATTACGAGAAGCTGGCCACCCGGGCCAGGGACGGCACGGAACAAGAAACGGAGTTCGCCAAGAGCCTGAGACGGGTATGGGACGTCTCCGTCTTCGACGAGGCCCACGCCCTCAAGAACCCAGGGTCCAAGCGCTCACAGGCCGTCCTCGGCGAATTCGGGCTCATGCGCCGATCGCACAGGACCCTGTTCCTCACCGGGACCCCCATGGAGAACTTCCCGAAGGAGATCTGGCCGATAGCGGCCTCCATCTGCCCGGCCAAGTTCGGCGACTGGTGGGACTTCGCGCGGCGGTACTGCGGGCTGCACTCCGAGATGCACGGCACCCACAAGGCGTGGGTGAGCACGGGATCTTCGCACCTCTCCGAACTGCAACAACGGCTACGCTCCACCTTCATGGTGCGCCGGCTGAAGCAAGACGTCCTCAAGGAACTGCCCCCCAAGCGGCGACAGCTCGTCGTCCTGGGCGACTCCCAGATCGACTGGTCCCAGCACCCCGAATTCCGGAAATGGAAGGAAATCTACGAGAGACGCTACGAGGAAGCCCTCGCCAAGCTGGAGGCCGCCAAGACCACCGCCGAATACCGGGCCGCCATGAAGGCACTGGATGCCTTCATCGGCATCGCCTTCCAAGAGATGTCGGAGTTCCGGCACAAGACCGCCCTGGCCAAGCTGCCCATGTGCGTGAGTTACCTGGACCAGATGCTGGCGGCAACCAACGACAGCATCGTCATCTTCGCCCACCACAAGGACGTCCTGCAGAAGCTCGCCGAGCACTTCGCGAGCGACTGCGTTGTCCTGTTTGGCGACACCCCGATGGACGAGCGTGGGAAAGTGGTGAAGGACTTCCAGGAGGGACGAAAACGGATCTTCATCGGCGGGCTGAAGGCGGCGGGGGCCGGCTTGACATTGACGAAGGCATCGACGGTGGTGTTCATCGAGATCGACTGGAACCCCGCCACGCTCAGCCAGGCGGAAGATCGCCTATGCCGGATCGGGCAGAAGAAGATGGTCCACGTCCTGCACCTGGTGCTCAACAACACCCTCGACGTCAACATGGGACAGCGGGTGATCCAGAAACAAGGCACGATCGACCGGGCACTGGATCACCTGCCCGAACAACTGAGGCTCAAGCAAGTAGGCTGACCATGAATCTGAAATGGCGCTATTATTTGATGAGCAGGCCGGTGGGCTCAGTCCCCTATGTCCTGAACCATAGGAAAGGATCGAAGAGCCTGGATGACATCACCAAGCATGCCCTGGAACTTTTCCATCGAGTACGCCCTGAAATGAAAAAAGCAGGCATGGAAGAAGCTAGCATTTTCCCCATCGTGATAATCCAAAGCCTATCCCTCCAATCAGCTATCAAGAACATAGGGCCAATAAAAAAGACCTGGACATCCTTCCCTGTGACACCGTCAACGACCCCTCCCTAAAGGAAGGGGTTTCCGCACAGAGAACACCATGAAAAAAGATCCCCCCGGGAAGCCTCCCAAGAAACTACCCGATCATGACGTGAAGCCCGGCAGCTCGCTCTCCTGGAGCGAGGATGCCTTCCACCATGCCGTCAAGCCCGGCAGCTCTTTCGAGGCCAAGGACCCAGGAAGCAAGCCGGCCCCAAATGAGGAAGGCATGGACCGCACCATCCGCTCCATGCTCCCCCCGGAGATGGCCAAGATGTTCCCGGATCCCACCCACCTCGACGACGTGATCGGCCCCGCGGAACAGAAGACCCTCCAGCGCATGATCGACAAGCACCTCAAGCCCGAGATGCCGTCGATGGAAAACGATCCCTTCTCGGACGGGGTGCCCTCGGCATCCCCCCTGGCCCCCGCGCCTCCCCCCCTCCCACCCCTCGGCGTGGGACCAAGGACGAGATCGCCCAAGGAACACCTGGCCCACTCCAAGCTGCGCCTGGCCAAGCTGCGGGCCAAGCTGAAGCTCAAGAACGCCATCCGGAAGGAAGGACCCCAGGGCGAGAAGCTGTCGATGCGGCTCTCCGACCTTCCCACCGTCATGCTCCCCCTCGACAAGATCGCGATCGATCCAGGCTTCAGATCTTTCCGCCTGCCCCCGACCCCCGAGGACCGTGCCCTGCTCATGGCGAGCATACGATCGGAAGGGATCATGATCCCCATCAAGGTGGTGGCCGATCCCGCCAACAAGGACACCTGGCTGCTCCGATCGGGCTTCCGCCGCGTCGATGCCGCCAACATCCTGAAATGGAAACACATCCCAGCCATCATCCTCCCCGACGATCTGCCCGAGGACATGGAATACTGGGGCCACATCGTCGAGAACACCGGCCGCAACCTCCACGCCTACGAGATCGCGCTGGCAGCCAAGATAATGCGCGACGAGTTCAAGATCGGGTACAAGGAATTCGCCCTGCGGGCCGGCTACCACGCACACTACGTCGACAACCTGCTGCGTGCCATCGACCGCCTGCCCCCCGAGATCGTGGACAAGTGGAAGGCACGTGAATCCATACCCTTCGACATCCTGTACGATTGGTCCACCATGCTGCCCTCGGAAGCGCTCAAGGCGTACAACGTGCATGCCGGCCTGCACCCGAACATCAGCCGGATAGAGACCGTGCCCTCCCGGCCTCCTACACCGCGCGAGAGGATCCAGCACCAGATCCGCACCGCCAGCGAGACCGGCTTCAAGCGGATGAAGAATGCCCGCGATGCCCTGGAAATGTCCACCAAGATCGATCCAATCCTCCAGGACTTCGGGCTGAAGGTCATAGACTTCTGCATGGGAGCCCGCCCCAACATCCCCGGCGTCTACGATTCCGACCTGGAGATCAAGAAGGCCCGCCAGCGCAGCCGGAAACGACGGATGGAGCCCGAGCCCGATCCCGAACCGGATCCCGATCCGGATCCCGAATGAGCCCGAAGAAATAATTATTGCGTCTGCTTTTTTATGCGATGGTATGCCCTGCCATCGCGATGAAGACTGCCGGCAAACGCAAGATGCATCTGGTGCAGACCGTCCTCGACCCTACGACGTTGAGGAAGCTCGACGCCCTGGCCAGGGCCGCCGGGCACAAGCGGGCAGGCTACCTGCGACACCTCGTCGAGATGCACATCCAGGATCTCGAATCGCGAGGGATGAACGTCCCCGGCCCCGGTCCCCATGCTCTCCTGGAAGACAAGGAACTGGCCAGGCCCTCCAGGAACGGCACGCCTGGCATCCACATGCCCTGATCTCGCCAACCATCCCCGAACACGAAAGGCACCTCATGAAACCGACCATCCCCGGACAGCCGCTCCCCCCATTGCCGCCTCCCCTGGATCTCTGGTTCGAGATCTTGAGACAAGACATGGCCCGCATCCGGACGTGCATGAGCGACGATTCCTCGCACCAGATCGCCAGCCTGAACTTCCGCCACGCCATCTCCCACATGAGGCTCGGCTGGATGATGGTCACGGATCACAAATCCCGATCGTCCTCATCCAAGGAAACCTCGGGACTCTCCGACCTCGCCAAAGAACATCCCACTTCCCCGGCTGATGAGATCTTCCAGAGAGACTGGGCTGAGTCGCGCGAAGCACAGAAACGACACAAGAAAGAAAACCTGCCCTGGTGGAAGAAAGACGATCGCTTCGCCCAGTTCACCCGCCTGGCCAAGGAAGACATCCTGCGAGCTTGCAAGATCCAGGGCATCCCCCTGCGACGGGAAGCCAGCCTCCCCGCCTTCCTGCGTGCCACCATCCTGGCCTGCAAGGATACCCTGATCTACCCGAGGCTGAAGAATCCCCTGGGCTGGGAAAAATTCAAGATCGCGGACGAACTCTTCGCGAAGTCCATCTGCATCGTGATAAAGGCCAATCATGACTGCCTGGACACCAGCCTACGGTGCAACCTGTCCCACCTGCTGGGCTGGCTGCAACATAAACTGGGACTGAGATGAACCATCCTCACGGGACCCGAACATGGACCTGCCCCTCGTGCAAGACTTCATCGACGAGCTGAAGAAGCTCCCCCCGGACGAGCGCATGGAAGCAATCCTGCGACTGGAGAGTGGGTTCCCCGACCTCTACGCCAAGGCCAGGGCCGAGTCGATCGAACGACGACAAAAAGAAGGAGGATCATTTTGACCGACGGCCAAGCCAAGATCGTCACGCGAGAATTCCCGGAAGTGACGCAATGCCTGCTCAAGGAGCCATGCCTTGAGACTCCATCCAGGTGAAGAACATCTCGGACAAGACCGTCGCACTTGACGGCCATCACAAGCAAACATGAGACTATCCAAGGTCGAGGCGGCCGAGAAGGTCGCCAAGCTCCGGCGCCTGGCCAGGGGCACCTCGAACGAGAACGAGGCTGCCACGGCCGAGGCACAGGCCAAGAAGATCATCGCAGAGTACAAGCTCACCAGGGACGATCTATCGGGCGGCGAGAAATCGGATGCCTTCGACGATCTGGTGGACACCCTGCACAAGTTCGCCGTCAGCCACCCCGATCTGCCGGGAGGATTGTTCGGCACCTCGGCCGTCATCCACGACATGCTCGCCAAGATCAAGTCGATCGACAAGGCCAAGAAGAACACGTATCTCGCCTGGATCGCCGGGAGCATCCGGACCCTGTCTTTCATCTCGGGAGATCGCCCCGAGATCAAGGAACTCAAGAGGATCCTGGACGAGACCCTGCTGCGCCACAACCTGGTGCTCTGACGACAGCCCAGGAGGACATGGCCTGGGTCGACAAACCACAACCACGGGAGAACAGTATATGACAGAGACGATCCCAAGCACCCTTTCCCCCACGAAGGGGGAACAGGTCTTCCTCATCACGGCCCTATGGGAATCGCTCCAGATCCCCTCCTGGACCAGCGACGTCCTCATCGATCTCGGCAAGATGCTCCATGCCAAGAAGACCCTCAAGGATTTTCCCCCACAAAAATTCGACCGGCTCTTTCCCCACCTCGTGGTCATCGCGAGCCACCTGGGCGCCAAGCTCCTGTCTGCCTCTCCCGGGGCACAAGCTGCCGTCCCGACCAAGGAAGAGCAAGCGTTCCTCATCAAGGCACTGTGGGAATCGCTCCTGATCCCCGACTGGAAACGACCAGAACTCGAAGACATGGGCAAGATGATCTTCGCCAGGCGTTCGCTCAAGGACATCGCCAAGCAGGACGAGCAGATCTTCAACCGCCTCTTCCCGATCCTCGTGGAGATCGCGAACCACCTGGGCACCAGGCTCATGACGGCTCCCCCACAGGCCCCGGTGGCCGCCCAATCTCCTGCCCCACCGTCGACCATCCCACCTGCCGTCGTGGCCCCAAAACCCCAAGCTCCGGCCCCGCCACCAGAGGCCGTCCCCCCTCCCCCCACTCCTGCCCAGGCTCCCCAAGCCATCGTCCCGCCGCCGGCCGCCCCGCCCATGGCATCCCCACCTCCCCCGGCTCCAGCCTCAGATCCCCAAGCCATGGGCGACATCAAGCTCGTCGCCACCACGCCCAGCAAGCCAGGGACCCCAGGTACACAAGCACCATCCTCCCCAGAACCACCTGGCACCATCAAGCTCGTCGCCACCACGCCCAGCAAGCCAGAGACCCCAGAGACCCCAGAGACCCAGACACCAGCCACCCCCGAGGTGCCTGACGCCATCTCATACAAGGCACAACAATCCGAGTCCCCCCAACCAAAAAACTGACAACCCCGGAGACACCCATGGCCGACAACCTCGTGATCCCGATCTCAAATATCCAGGGACTGGACGAAGTCCTGCATCCCAGCGACCGTCCCGTCATGGGCAAGCAGCGCCTCGTCCGCTTCCTCCCCGTCATGGACACCGGCCTGTACCCCGCCATCTGGATCTCCCCATATACCGTCAAGGAACAGATCGAGACAGATGGTCCATTCGTCCCGGTAGTCAGGTGCGTGGTCCTGGTATCGAAGGGTCCCCCGAAGCCCGACATCGTCGTGCTTACCATGAGGCCAGAGGACATCGAAAAATTCCCTCGTGCTCCGGTCGAATGGTGAACAAGGAGGAGAACATGTTCGTGTGCAGCCATCCCGGGTGCGACGAACGCCTCCCGGGCAGCCACCAGGGACAAGAGATCCCACCAGGGTGGACGGTGGCCCGCATCGAAGAGCACGGGAAAACCACCATCAAATGCTACTACCTGTACCTGTGCCCTGAACACATCATGGCCAGCGCCATCCGGCAAGCCAAACTGTTTTGACACACCTTCATCAACTATTCCATTCGCCATGCCTGCTCAAGTGGCTATGACTTGAGACTGAGGACCCCAACATGAAGATCTCAAGCATGTTCGACGTGATGACCGATGCCCATGACATCCTCGACTTCTTCGAGGGCGTCAACACCACCGATCAACTCGTGTCCAGGCTGGAACGCCTGAAATCGCAGCCCGGCCGCACCAACCTGCTGGCCTGCATCGACAGCCTGAGGGCCAGCCTCTACGTACTGCTCGATGACACCCTGGAAGTATCGACGTTCGGGGGCGAGGCGGAAGAAAGCCCGGACGACGATCTCACCGACGCCGAGCTGGACAAGCTGGTGGCTGACACCCTGCCACCCGTCCAGCCGCCTGAGATGCCCCAACCCCCCTCGCCACCCACCCTCCCCGATCAATCCCCCGTGACAGAAAAGCAAATTCCATCTCCTGCCGCAGATGGAAAAGATGAAAAAAACCCAGGTGCTTGATGGGACAAATTATGATAAGATTGATGCATCTCCCAAGAGAGGAGGATGCAAAAAATGTCCCACGCGCTGGCATACCGATGCGACGACCCGGATTCCGATCTCAATCAGATCGCAAACCTCACCGTCGACTGCTACCGCTGCGATCCGGACAATCCTCTCGCGGTGCCAGATCCATCGAAGTGTCCCGAGTGCAAGGGAACGAGGCGGGCGCCTGTCCACTACGCCCAGATCTTGTCCGAAATCCGGGAATCGCATGCCGAGCAGGAAAAACAGATGTCCGCGGAAGGCTCGGAAGACGACTCAGGCGAAGTCCTGGAAGACTATTCGGACGAAGACGACACCTTCGTCGACTGAATCGCCATGCCCGCTCCAGGCACCATGCCTTGAGGCATGATCGCCATCGAGAAGTGACCCATGCCCGCTCAAGGGTCCATGCCTTGAGACAGACAAACAGATAGATGAAGGATCACCCATGCTCACGACAGAGACCAAGACCCACACGTTCTACATCCCGACCCAACGATGCGCCAAATGCGGAAGCGCCAACACCTCCGTGCGGCTGATCCCGGGCAAGAAAAAGGGACATGAACCTATCCCGATCAACAAGTGGACCTGCAATGACTGCAGCACCATCTTCGACCCCTCGGAAGTCCCCGTGACCGAGCCAATCCTGATCTGTGCCAACTGCAAGGACATGGTCCCCCACAAGTTCGTGAGGAACGCCGAGGTACAACACGTCCCATCTCCCGACGACCAACCCAGGGAACCCGCGGACACGATCCACCACCACGTGATCTCGCACATGTACTCCTGCCTGACGTGCGGCACCGTGCGGGTCTATGGCTGCCACCTCGGGACAGCCTGATATCCATCCCGGAAGATCTCACGTGAGCAAGCCCGCCAGCCCCGAGACCGTGCTCTACCAGGAAAAAGAGAAAGCCAGACTCAAAGGAGAGAGCGACGGGCGCACCATGGGCCGCATCGACGAACGATGCCTCATCGTGAGATGGCTGCGCCGGCAGAGAGGCATGGAGGCATGGCGGCTGGCCAACCTCATCGAGGACGGGATCCACATGGAGGCATCATGAGCGACCGAAAACGAATGCCCGACGAACGACCCTCGATCACCAAGAAACTGCACATCAAGTGCGTGAACGAGGAAGAGCAGCTCCAGTGGAAAGTCGACAAGCTGCGCGAGAAACTGCACAAGATCCGGGGACTGGCCCAGCACGGCAGTACCATGATCTCGCCCGACCAGGTGCTGAAGGTGCTCGACGAGCCCGAACGCCCCCCCACCGAGATCGAGGACGTCAAGGTCTACATCCAGGTGGGCCTGTACCCCGACACGGGACAGCCTGGCGAGATCTTCTTGAAGAGCGACCGCATGGGATCGACCATCTCCGGGCTGCTCGACGCCCTCTCCATGAGCATCTCCGTGGCACTGCAGTCCGGGGTGCCCCTGGCCTGGTTCGTGGAGAAGATGAAGAACATGCAGTTCTTGCCGTCAGGACCCACCACCGATCCCAAGATCCGGAATGCCACCTCGATCGTGGACGGGCTGGCCAAGTGGCTGGAGTACAGGTTCCCGCCGCCATCTGGAGACACGGCTCCCTGAGGTCCCAGGACATGGCCTCCTGGCAGGCATCAAGATCTACTTATCGGGCAACGATCCCCTGATCTCTCGGATGCGCCAACGAATCGCCTGAGAATCCAACCCCGGATGCTCCTCAAGCAGGCGTGTCACATCTGCCAGATCTTGGAGCCTCTTGCTCGCCCTCCGGCTTGATTCCGCCGCGGCTGCCAGCTTCAGCAAGATCAGATCGTCCATCGTGACCAGCCGAAGCCTGAGGCTACCCGCCTGGGCGGGCACTGCCCGATCGACCGAAGCCGACATGAGATCGTCGGCCGAGAACTGGACCGAGATGCGCTGCTTGCGGGGGGTACCCGAAGGGGCTGGCCCCCTCCAGTTCTCGGACCATCGGTGAAGACCATCGTAGCTAAACCCATGCCTCTCCAGCTCCCCCCGGGGTATGTCATCCCGAGAATGAAGGGCAATATCCACATCAGCCGTGGTGCGGGGCTCCTCGGTGTAGAGCTGGACCGCCACACCACCCATCACCGCGTAGGGAGTGCCGGCATCGTCGAGCACATCCACCAGGCTCGTGAGGACCGTCTCCTTGTCATGTTCACTCATACCCATGGTCTCGCTCCATAGATGATCGAGCGACAGCCCAATGGCGAATCGCTCGGTGAATTGTTCCGTGGTGGGCTGTGGCACAACAGATAGCATGAGTCCTCCCGAACGAGGCGTCAAGGAAGATCACGACAGAGACGACCCAGCCCCCCTGAGATCACAATCTGTAATCTCAGGAAAACCGAATCTTGCCCTTCATCCCCGAGAGCGCCTGCCAGCAAGAATCGGCCATCGCAGCCAGGTAAACGAGATCATGCACGGCCTGTTCCTTGGTGATCTTGTTGTGCTTGGCATGCTTGACCAGCCACCCGCCCAGGTGAGGCGGCAATGTCACCGTGAGCTTGAGACTCTTTTTCTTGGCCTTCATCGAGGTTCCCTTCCCGTGGATCAAGTCCACATGTAACCACGCACCTTGATCAACCGGATCATCATCTCCTCGTCCCTGGCCTCAAGCGCCTCCTCCATCGACCAGCACTGGGCGCGAAGCTCTTCCTCTTCCTTGGTGAGGATCTCTTTTTTCAACCTGGACATCCCTTCCCCGATCGGCTCGAACTCGAACGGCCTCGCGTAAGCCTTGGAGAGGAGGGCATCATGGCGATCATGCTCGATCTTGCGATCATGCGTCCACCACTGGTAGATGTCCAGCATCTCTTTTTTGGCTGCGGCGTGGGCATCACGATTGGCATTCCCGGAAGGATCTGCGCCTTCCCCTGCTGCGGCCATCTCGGCGGCAGAGCGCCAGTCCACATAGCAGTCGAACGCCTTCTCTTCCTCGACGAAGCCCACCAAGACAGCCATGTTCGCGAACAAGATCCCCTCGCTCCGGTCCATCCAGCCCCAGGCATAGCCGTTGCGCCTGCTCCGGATGTCGAGCATGTGATAACGATGGTAGGTGTGCGTCCTCAGCCAGTACACGGCGCGGCTGACGTGCCTGAGCGGGCCGAAGTGCCAGGACTCCAGCCACCTGCGGAACCTCTTCAATGCATGCGGCTTCTTCATGTGCGTTGGCCCGCTGGGTGCCTATCGGTGTCCTTGGCGTTCCGGCGGACGTTCGCGCAGATCGCTGGATCGTCGTGAGCCAGCTTGCCCCCACTGGCAGCCAGCTCCTCCTCGGTCGTGATGCCAGGGCCGCCGCACTCCTTGCAGATGGCCACGACTTGCCTCATGCCTGGTTGCCATGCCATGATTTCACCTCGCCTGTGACCAGAGCTTCAGCTCGGGGTTATAGCGCGCCCACCTCCGGACCGTGCCCCGGCTCACCCACTCCAGGAGCTGGGACTTCGAGTGCAGGAACGAACCGCGCCATCGCCTCACGACCTGGACCACCGCTTCCCGGCCAACCATCCGGCACAGCAGATCCTTCTGGGCCTGCGTCCCGTTGGGCAAGATCACCATGGCCACCTCCTCCAGATCGCGTGGCAGCCGCAGGAGGCGAGCGCCAGGGCCTCGGAAAGACGCACTCAATAGCTTGGGCAACCTCGACTGCCTCGCCTTAGAAATTTCCCGTCCCAGGGCGCGCACCATCTCATCCAATTCAACCTGGCCATACCGACAGCCCTGCCAGCCCACGGCGTGAGGGTTCTTCTTCATGGGGGATGAGGATGACATGGAGACTCAAGCATGATCAAGCCCTTATTGGCCAGGCATGGAGAAGTGACGGGGACGGGGACGACGGGGACCGTCAGGCGCAACAGACGCCGGACGAGTCCCAATCGACACCAAAGCCGCGCTCCCCGATTGCCATCAATGACGTAAGTGCGCGAATTCATTGTCAAAGATTGTCCTCTCCGTTCTTGACACCTGGTTCCGGGCTGGATAGGATTTGGGATGA
>Ga0181527_1004300_pt1 | contig 12265 bp, 12 predicted proteins | sample PEATcosm2014_Bin_30_FD_119762 | JGI IMG/M metagenome (GOLD analysis project Ga0181527, IMG submission 119762) | Peatland microbial communities from MTU Mesocosm Facility, Houghton, MI, USA - PEATcosm2014_Bin06_60_metaG | ecosystem: Environmental > Terrestrial > Soil > Wetlands > Peat | place...
ATCCTCCAGGGCAGCCCAGTCAGCTCCTTTATCGATCTGGCCCAGGCTCAAGGCAACCCGGTGCAAGCGACCTACATCTGGGGCCGCGGAAATTGGGTCGATGCCACGGCCGACCCGACGACCGGTATCATCACCCTCGGCGACCCCCACACGCGCCGCACACCATGGTTCTTGCAGTCGGATATCAGCCTCTCGCATTCGATCAAGGTGGGTGACCACCAGACCATCAAGTTTGAGTTCACCGCTACTAACGCCCTCAACGATCACTCGGCTGTTGCGTACTGGGCCGGTCTCGACTCGAACTGGTACGGAACCCCGTTGTCGCCGACCAATGCAACCACGGGGGCTCCTGTAACGATGTACGACGGTGCCTCGACCTACCAGACCCTGGAAACCGGGTACAAGAGCAGTCTGTCCTCAGCCATGAGTGCGGTTATCATGAGCTCACAGTACGGCAAGCCGAACCTTTGGCAGACGCCTCGCAGCACACGCTGGGAGGTTCACTATAACTTCTAACCTTCGGCTACCTAGCCGGAAGAACAGCACAAAGGGCGCCCTTCGAGGCGCCCTTTGTGTTGTTTTTCACACGATCCTCTCCGTGGCCTCCTTCTGACTCGCCCGCCGTGCGTATACCATCAAAGCATGGCGCTGGTTGAGGTGGATGCGGTTGGGAAGAGCTATCCGCGGCGGGCGGGGCTCGGCACGGAGCAGCGCGCCGTTGTCGAGGACGTTACGCTCTCGATTGAATCCGGCGAAACGTTGGGGCTGGTGGGCGAATCGGGCTCCGGCAAGACGACGCTGGCACGGATGATTCTGGGGCTGGTGGAACCTACACACGGCAGCGTCCGCGTGGAGGGCATCGACGTGGCGCGGGCCTCGCGCGCCGAGTTGCGCCGCCTGCGCCGGCAGATGCAGCCCGTTTTCCAGGATCCCTACGCCGCCCTGAATCCACGCATGAAGGTGCTGGAGATTGTCACCGAGCCGCTTCTGATCCATCGGCGCGAGGCTGGGATCAGGACAGATTCCGCCGCCCTGCGCGCCAAGGCGATCGAGCTTCTGCATGAGGTGGGTCTCGACGAATCAACGCTGGGCCGCTATCCGCACGAGTTCAGCGGCGGGCAGCGGCAGCGCATCAACATTGCCCGCGCGCTGGCGCTGCGGTCGAAGCTATTGATTCTGGACGAGCCGGTTTCGGCCCTGGATGTGAGCGTGGGAGCACAGATTGTGAATCTGCTGCGGCGCTTGCAGCGCGAGCACGGGCTGACCTATCTGTTCATCTCGCACTCCATGCCGCTGGTGCGCTATTTGTCAACGCGGATCGCGGTGATGGAGCGGGGCCGTCTGGTGGAGACCGGCGAAGCCGTGGCGCTGTGCATGCATCCGCAGGAGGCCTATACCCGCCAACTGATTCAGGCCACGCCGGAGCTACCTCTGCAGCGGCAGTCTTTTCCTAACTGACTCTTTATCTTAGAGGCGGTTCATTGAACTCACAGATATAGGACTCAATCACCCAGTTGCCACGGGAAGACTTCCTAAGTTGATATACACCTCTATGCCAGAGAGTTCCGACGTGCAAACCTGGGTATAGCGTAATATCAACAAATGAGACTTTCGCCGCCAGTCCTCCATCTTTTTCCACCATCTCAATCGAAATTACATTGCCCTTGTGAGCTTTATCGCAAGTTGATACTTTCTGCGGTCGCATACCTTTCCGCACCAACAATGCCAGCAGTCCGGGTGGGGGATCAGTCCCCTCGTCAGAATTAATATCTGTCGCCGGCAGCATGGCCAAGCAAAAAGCCGAGTTTATCGGCATTTTCATCGAAATCAGCTCAGTGAGCACAATGGAATGAATAACTGCACTTTCGGCTTCGCCGTGCACAGTCGCAGGCCACAGCAATGCCAGAAGACAGATAGTCAACGGCCGCATCATAGGTCACTTCTCACAATTGCACTTGAACTTCTGCAGTTGTCCCTTCACGAAGTTGATTTCCGATTCTGCGCGTATTGAGATTCGAGCTTCCCACCCTAGCCGCAATAACAAATACGCGGCGAGGGTGGGGCACCCAACATTCGTGCGCTACTTGGATGGCGGCGGAGCCGGGGTTGGCGGTGCAGCCGGTGTGGCCGGTGTGGCCGAAGCAGGCGCAGCCGGCGCAGGCGGCTTGGGCGTCGCGCCTGGAGCTGTCGGAGCAGCGGGCGTTGCAGGAGCCGGTGCGCTGGGCGCTGTACCGGGAGCGGGCGCTGCCGCCGGTTTAGGCGCGACTGTCATCTGCATCGGAGCACCGGGAGCGCCATGCCTCGGCGGCATTGTCTGTCCACCGGCCCCTGGGCGCATTCCGGGCATCATGCCGGGACGCGCCTGCGGCGGAGGTACATCGGTCACGTCCACCAGTTCGACGTCGAAGATCAGGTCGGATTTTGCGGGAATTCCCGGATGGTCAGGGCCACGGTCTGGCATCGTGCGCGTTCCATAGCCCATTTGCCAAGGGATGAAGATGCGGCGTTGGCCGCCGATCCTCATCCCGGCAAAGCCCTGGTCAAAGCCGATAATCGTTCCGCCCGTGCCTTGAGGGAAAGCCATCGGCTGGGGAGGACCCTGCTTGGGTTTGCCATCGTCGCCTAACTCCGGCTTGCCGTCCTTGCCCAGAACCGGTGGGCGGGGATGGAGGTTTGTGGAGTCGAAGATGACTCCATCAGAAGCCCGGTAGCCGGTGTAGAAAACCTTGTACAACTTGCCGGACTCGGCCACAGCGCCGGTGCCGACCTTGATCTCCTGGTAGCTCAGTGTAGCTGTGGTTAGAACCTTCTTGATGGTCCTGACCGGTGGAATTCCGGGTGCGGGAACCCCCAAAGGCAGTTTGGGCTTAACGGCCGCAGCGCCAGGCTTTGCGGGCGTTGCGGCGGCGGTAGCAGGCTTTGCGGATGGGTTGGCAGCGGCGGCCGGCTTGGCAGCGGGCGTAGCCGGTGTCGCGGGGGTTTGTGCGCTTGCGGCCATGGTGCATGCCGCCAACATCAGAATCAGGGCTGAGAGTTTCATAGTGTTTTCTAACTCCGTATGGTGCTTGTGGGAAGTGTATCAGGCGTTCCGGCCATTTTGCACTCTACTGGCGATCATGCCGTCTAACCGCCTAGTTTGATGAGATGTTCGCGCAGGGCAGAGTGCTCGAACTAGCCAGAGAATCGTCAGATTGGCGCAAAGTGTGGCAAATATACCACAGGACAGGGATAGCTCTGTGAGTCTAATCTAACACTTGCGCTTGTTTTTGCGCCATCGGAGATAAACTTATTGACTAATCCCGCGCACCTGGAGCAGACGATTGCCGCGCCCCTGGAGTTTACCGGGGTAGGGCTGCACTCCGGAGCGCCGGTGCATCTGCGCCTGTTACCTGCGCTCGCCGGCTCGGGCATCGTCTTCCGCCGCACCGACCTGGACAACTTTGAGATTCCCGCCATCGGCCGCTACGTAGCCAAGGTGAGTTACGCCACCAGTCTGATGCGCCAAGGCGTGCTGATTCAAACCACGGAGCATTTGCTTTCGGCGCTGATAGGCATGGGCGTGGACAACGTGATTGCGGAGCTGGACAACCTGGAACTGCCCATTCTAGACGGCAGCGCCCTGGCCTACGTCGAGGCCTTCCAGAGCGTTGGCATCCGCACCCAGCGCCGCCGCCGCGAGACCGTCCGCGTGCTGCGCCCGGTCGAGGTGCGCGAAGGGAATAAATTCATTGGAGTCTATCCCGGCTCTGGCTACAGCATCGAATATGTCATCGACTTTCCCGCGCCTGTGGGTCACCAGAGCGCTTCCATCGATCTGGCCGCCGAGACCTACGGCACATTCATCGCCCCGGCGCGCACCTTCGGCTACCAGGCAGACGAGAAGCGGCTGCGCGACATGGGTTTGATCCGCGGCGCGGGCCCGGATAACGCCATTATCCTTGACGCCAATGGACCTGTAAACGGAGTGCTTCGCTTCGCAGATGAGTATGTGCGCCATAAAATGCTGGATCTGATCGGCGACCTTTCGCTGGCCGGGCGGCGACTCGAGGGTCATGTGGTCGCGGAGCGCGCGGGTCATGCCATGCACACGGCGCTGGTCTCGCGCCTGCTCAAGGACCGCTCCGCCTGGGAGCTGGCCCACGTGCCGGTGAAGGCCGAGGCGGAACAGGAAACAGCGGCTGAGGAGAATGTTCAGCTTGGCGCGCCGGTTTTGATCGGCGCATAAAGCATAGAGACCAAGCATAATCTAGGAACAAAATCTGAACTAGCGAACCAAACTCCGTGCCCCATCCTTGCGCCTTCCCGGGGTCCCCAGCGATAGGTCTTCGTCGCTGGGGTGGTCGTTCGCAAGTGCAGGGGACCACCAACCAGCCGGGTTTAGTTAAAACAATATCCTCATAGGCTCGGCCGCCGGGTAACTCTTTTCCTCATCGGCCAGCGCTCCTGTTTGCTTGTTCCGCCGGAAGACGCTGATCAGATTCGAGTCCTGGTTGGCCACCAGCATCCAATTCTCCGTCGGGTCAAGCACAAAGTTGCGCGGAGTCTTGCCGCCACAATTGCTGCGCGCGATCGGAGTCAGCTTGCCGCTTTGATATTCCGCGCGGAAGCTATAAAGAAAGTTATTGTCGCGGTTGGCAAAGTAGACAAACTTCCCGTCGCGTGTAATCACCGTGTCGCAGGCGCGAGTCGGCCCTTTATAGCCCTGAGGCAGCAGCTCGATGCGGTTCACAAGAGTCAGGCCACCGTCCGCCATATTCCACCTCAGCACATCCACCGTGGAATCCAATTCATTTACCGAGTACGCAACTCGCCAGTTCGGGTGAAAGTGCAGCGTCCGCGGTCCGGCGCCGGGCTTGGCAGTGTAACTCCCCGCCTTGGTCAGCATCGCCGTCCCGGAGTTCAGTTTGTATATGTAAATGCAATCGCTGCCCAGGTCGTTGATGTAGGCAAAGCGATTGTCGGGCGAGAAGGAGGCGAAGTGGGCGTGCGCCTTCTCCTGCCGGTCCTTGTTCGGCCCTTGCCCGACGTAGATCTCACTCCACACAGCAGGGCTGAGCTTACCTTCGGTGACCTGAAAACTCGCCGCGCCGCCGCCGGTGTAATCGGCCGAGACCAGCACCTTTCCGGTGTTGTCCAAAGCGATGTGGCAGGTGCCCACGCTGGCCGAGTTCTGGCGCGAGAGCTGCTTCAGTTCCCCATTTGCCACACTGAAGCTGACTACGCCGCCCGTGGGCTTGCCGTTGAAGGTGTGGACCTCGGAAGCGGCAAAGAGGAATTTGCGGTCTTCCGAGTAGGTGAGCCAGTCCACCAGGTCAAGTTTGGCAGCCACCCCGGCCGGGGTTAGTTCGCCCGTGGCCGGCTCCCAGTCGTAGGCCAGAATGCCATCGGCCGTGTTAGAGCCTATAAGAACCCGCTGCCGGCCCGTGGCGGGGGCCAAAGCTGCGGCGAGCGAGGGTGCGGCGGCGGCAGGCGTGGCGGCGGAGGCAGTCAGCAGAAATTCGCGGCGAGTGAGTTTATCCATAACGAAATCATTGTCGCCGATGGGGCTGCGAATGCGCCAGTTCCGCGGAGGGCTATGTTTCACTCCACGGATTCAGCAGCTTCACCGGAATCCCCCGCAAATCGCGGATATTCCGGGTGACAAGCGTCAATCCGCGCAGCACGGCCGTCGCGGCCAGCAGCGTATCCACAACCGGCCTGGGGCGTTCGCTGGACCAATCTCCCCATAGCCGCGCCGTCGCCTCATCGATGCCGAGAATGCGATCCGCAAAGCTGTATTCCAGCCCATCCACCCAGTCCGACAGACGCTTTGCCTCGTACTCATCCTCGCGCATCTTTTTGGCGACGCCCTTGCGCAACTCGCCGAGCGTGAGCACGCTGACGTAAAGGGACGAAGCCTCGGCAGCCAGCAAAAACGCGATCACCCCCGCATCGGCATGCTTCTTGCGCGTCTCGCTCAGAACGTTGGTGTCCAGCAGGTACTCCAGCCGGCCGCTCACAATTCGATCTCCCGGCCCGTATCGCGGTCGTACTCAATCTCGAAGCTGTCCACCTTCGGTCCGCCCAGCAGATACGCCTTCAGGTCCGGCTTATGGGCGGTCAGGGCGCGGTAGTCCTCGATGGACAAGACAACCGCCCGCTCCGAGCCATGCCGTGTGATGATCTGCGGACCTTTGTCGCGGGCCTCCTCAATCACCTCGCTCAGCCGAGTTTTTGCTTGCTGCACCTGCCAGAGAGCCATGGACGCCTCCTCGTATTTCAATCATAATTATAGTCGTTCTAGTCTGTTTTGTCGATAGAGGACCCAATCAACACTTCACGGGGCTGAGAACCTCCTCAGCCGCTCCCGTTTGGAGCAGTCGGCGGCCTAGCAGGATGTACCAGACCATGATGGAAACCCCGCCGCACATGGCGACGATCAGCCAGGCCGTGGACCATCCCGGCGCAAAGGCCAGAATCATTTCAAGGACGATCATTAGGCCATTTCCCACCACTCCCGCGGTTGCCGTCGCCTTGCCGAAGAATGTGCTCCTGAGCATGACGGCAGAGAGAATCAGGCCCGCGGTGTCGATGAGGAAGATGCCCGTGCGGCTTAACCCTTCCACCAGCATGGTTTGCCCCGCCGCTATCAGCATGGACCTCTGCGCATCCGTGGCGGCGCTGGCAAACTGGCCGCTGAGGGAGAGCATCGCGAAGGCCCGATTACTAGCCAGGTAGATCGCCATCCCCATAAAGAAAAGGATCGCGCCCAACGCCGCCCAGGGTTCGCTCGCGCGCCGGAGCGCGAAGTACATCGCCAAAAACGCCGGAGTCAGCAAGGCCGCCCCAATCAGATTCAGGAGGCCAAGGTTGCGTAGACCCAGGAACCAGTTGTTTTGGAAGAGCGTGAACCAGTCGATCACAGTCACGGTTCGCTGGGAGGCGTGTGCCACTCCGGGAAGAAAGCCGATCAGGATCTCCGTCACCACGACCAGCACCGAGAACAGCATGGCGGTACCCGCCACGGTGTAGAAGCCCCTCCAGCCGGGACTCGCAACTTCATCATCAACCTGCTTATGCATCGACCCTCCTTTTTCCGATTCCAGATTTGTCCGCATCATACGCCCGTCCTCACGTCCGCGCAGTGATTTCAAGGCAATCGAGCGCTCTGTGCGTCCAGTCACATGACGTTCATACTCCGCGTGTGATAGCATCCGATTTTTAGCGATAGACGCTGCGCGGGCTCCTCCATCCCTCCTCCGCGCGGCGCCGGCCCGAGACCCTCCCAATGACGGACGAGGAAGACGGCAGACCGGGACACGTGGCCCCTCAATCCGGCCACAGGCACGCCCCCTCGGGCGTCCTCTCGGTTTCCCTGTCCCTCTCTCATTTGAATCAGCAAATTCTGACAATACCCAGCAAATCCACAGGAGAACACCATGAAAACGTATCAGGGAAGTGAGATCCGCAACGTAGCTGTAGTGGGGCATGCGCACAGTGGCAAAACCACCTTGATCGCCGCTCTGCTGCATGCCGCCAAGATGACCCCCACCCAGGGCCGCGTGGAAGATGGCACGGCCGTCACCGCCTATGACGAGGAAGAAGTCGCCCGCGGCGCAACCATGCAGAACGCCGTCGCCTTTGTCGAGTGGCAGGGCGTCAAAATCAATCTCATCGACACCCCCGGCTTCCACATGTTCACCCACGAGGCCCGCGCGGCGCTGCTGCCCGTGGAAACGGCCGTCGTCGTGATCAATGCCCAGAATGGCGTCGAGCCGGTCAGCGAGCGCGTCTGGCGCTACGCCGACGAGGCAGGCGTTCCCCGTGTCGTCGTCGTCAATCAGATGGACCACCCCAAGGCCGGCGGCGGCGGCGGCTTGAGCGCGCTGCTTGACGAACTGGTTGACCGCTGGGGCCGCAACTGCGTGCCTGTCCAGCTTCCCATCTCCGGCGCCGAGGGCTTTCACGGCGTCGTCGATCTGGTCACCATGGAGGCCTTCTACTACACTTCCGGCGGCGATGGCCGCGGCAAAGTCACCACAGAGATTCCCGCCAGCCTCTCCGCCGACGCCAAGACCCGCCACGAGGCGCTGGTCGAGCTGATCGCCGAAGGCAAGGACGAGCTGATGGAGGAGTACTTCGACACCGGCACGCTCACCAAAGAGCACCTGATCGCCGCCTTGCATGAGGCCATCCGCGAAGACCGCATCTTCCCCGTGCTCTTCAGCAGCGGCCTGGGCAACATGGCCCTCGACCACCTGCTCGACTTCATCAAGGCCTACGTCCCCTCGCCCGTCGAGCGCGGCACCATGGCCGTCCGCATCCCTACCATCGACGCCGTCGCCTCCGACGATCCCGAGGCCGGCAAAACCACCCGCAAGATCTCCGACAGCGAGCCGCTTTCGATGATGGTCTTCAAGACCATGACCGACCCATTCGCCGGGCGCATCAGCTTCTTCAAGGTCATCGGCGGCATCATCAAGAACGACGCCACCGTCGAAAACTACACGCGGCGCGGCCAGGAGCGCTTTTCTCATCTCAGCGTGATGCAGGGCCGCAAGGCCGTTGAAGTTCCTGAGCTGCACGCCGGCGACCTGGGCGCGGTGGCCAAGCTGCGCGACACCCTCACCGGCGACACGCTTGGACAAAAGGGTTCCGAGATCCAGATCGATCTCTTCCCGCTCCCCGAGCCGGCCATGACGTACGCTATCGAACCCAAATCCCGCGCCGACGAAGACAAGCTCGCCCCCGCCATCCACAAGTTGATGGAGGAAGACCTGCTCATTCGCTTCTTCCGCGACCCGCAGACCAACGAATTCCTGATCGCCGGCGCGGGCCAGCCGCACATCGAGGCCATCGTCAGCCGCCTCAAAAAGCGCTACCACGCCGAAGTCACCCTCAAAGCCCCCAAGGTGCCTTACCGCGAGACCATCCGCGCCAAGGTCGAGGCGCCGGGACGCCACAAGAAACAGACCGGCGGCCACGGCCAATTCGGCGACTGCAAGATTCGCATGGAGCCGCAGCCTCGCGGCGCGGGCTTCGAGTTCGCCAGCGAAGTCTTCGGCGGCGCAATCCCGCGCAACTTCATCCCCGCCATCGAGAAAGGCATTGTCGAGTCCGCCGCCCGCGGCTATCTCGCCGGCTACCCGGTCGTCGACTTCAAGGCCACCGTCTACGACGGCAGTTATCACGACGTCGACTCCAACGAAATGTCCTTCAAGATGGCCGGGAGGCTCGCGTTTAGAAAGGCTATGGAAACGGCCAAGCCCTGCCTCCTCGAACCCATCATGAAGGTTGAAATCGAAGCCCCCGACGAGTTTGCCGGAACCCTGATGGGCGACCTCAGCAGCCGCCGTGGCCGCGTCCAGGGCACGGACTCCAAGGGCCGCACAACCTTAATCAACGCGCAAGTCCCCATGGCCGAAATGCTGACTTATGGGACTCTACTAACATCGATGACCCAGGGCAAAGGCAGCTACCGCATGGAGATGGACCACTACGACATCGTCCCCCAGCTAGTAGCCGACAAAATCCTCGCCAACGCCAAGCGGCCGGTGGAAGAAGAGGAAGAATAGCACCAGCGGTGCGGCCAGCCGCTCGCTATTCGCTCGCACAGGGTTCGTGGTTTCCCAGGTCTCAAAAACGAGACCTGGGGCACCCGTGAAATAGAAGATGAAGGAGTTATTGGAATGACCGGATACTATAGCCGTCAGACTTGTCTGAATGGTCATGTAATTTCGAATACGATTGGCGCTCCTCACACAACACCTCAGCCACATTGCGGTCGATGCGGCGCAGCAACAATCGTCAACTGTCCAGGTTGCGAAGCACCTCAAAGAGGAAATTTTTCGAACTTTATAGGTTGGGGGAGCAAAACACCCAATTCCTTTTGCTCGAATTGCGGCAAGCCATATCCGTGGACAGAGAGGCAGATAGCTTCTACCACTGCATTGATTAATGAGGAGGAACTGTTATCACAAGAAGAGAAAGTACTTCTGACCTCAACTCTCACAGACTTGGCATCGGATACGCCAAATACCGTGCTCGCAGCTACGCGATTCAAGAGAATTGTTACTAAAGTGGGAGGTACTTTCAAGGCGGCAATATATAAATTTGTCGTCGACGTATCCTCTGAAACCGCGAAAAAGATTGTCCTTGGTGAATGACTGAGCAGAGACGTAGCGCCGACCTCCCGGTCGGCTGTAGCGCGGACGTCCCCGTCCGCGCCGGGGGTAAAGCTAGATTTGTTCTGTATCCAATGAATCTGTTCAGCTCTGGAAAGACATAGCGTGGGTCAGGAGACCCACGCTACAGCCGACCGGGAGGTCGGCGCTACCGCACGATTATTGAGTAATGCGGGCGATTCGGAGTACAATCACGCCCATGGCGGAAGATGAACACGATGCGCGACGCGAATCGGCAGCATATATCCACGGCGCCGTGCAGCCGCGTTATGGCGAAGTCCACATTCGCAATCGCGGACGCCTACCTCATTGGGAAAAAGAAGAAGGCCTTTACTTCATCACCTTTCATCTCGCCGATTCGCTCCCACATTCCGTGCTTGCGAAAATTGCTGAACGTCATCGCATCCTAGAAGCAGCTAATAACATCGATGCCAATCTGCTTCCCGAGCAGAAAGCATTACTTGCCGAATATTGCCACGCGCGCATCGAAGAGTATTTCGACCAGGGCGCTGGCTCTTGCCCGTTTCGAGATATGCGCGTCGCCGGAGCCATGGCCGCAGCATTGCGTTTCCGCGAGGGAATCCATTACAGGCTTCTTGCCTGGTGCATTATGCCCAATCATGTTCACGTTGTTGTGCGGCTCTTTCCAGGTCAGGAGCTTGCGAAGGTCGTCAAAGCCTGGAAGAGCTTTTCTGCAAAAGCAGCCAACCAGACGCTCGAACAAAAGGGTCGATTCTGGCAGCGAGAGTACTACGACCGCCTGATCCGCAATGGAGACGAACTCGACCGCGCCATTCGGTACGTCGTCGAAAACCCTGCCAAAGCGGGATTGAAAAACTGGACTTGGGTTTGGAGCGCGGACGTGGACGTCCGCGCCACAGCCGATCAACCACCCCAACGAGCATAGGTCGCTCGTTGGGGATCCCGGCCAGGAGGCCAGCGCTACAAGTACGTAGCCTTATGGAAGAAGAAGCATTGCGGGACGCCCCAGCTTTTTGCGTGCGTGGCGAAAGGGAGATAGACCGGGAACTTCAACGTTCCTGTTCCTCATCCTGAGATGCGCCGCCCTGCCCGCCGCGGGGCAAGAGTTACCATAAGAACAATGACTACAACACTTCTGGAGCATGTGCCGGCGGCGGTGGCCGAGGGATCGGTACATTCAGCCGATGGAACGCGCATCGCCTTTCGCCGCCTGGGCCGCGGACCTGCCGTCGTCTTTGTGCATGGCAGCGTCTCCACGCATACCGATTGGATGCCCGTGGCCCGGCTGCTCGCGGACTGCTTTACCTGTTTTGCGATGGACCGGCGGGGCCGCGCCAAAAGCGGCGAAGGCATCGGGCCGTATGCGATTGAGCGCGAGTACGAAGACATTGAAGCAGTCCTCGCCGTCGCCAAAACCGAAACCGGATCGGATGCCATGCTCGTTGGCCACTCCTACGGGGCTATCTGCGCACTGGGTACGGCGATGCGCCACCCGGCGCCGCGGCTTGTGCTCTATGAGCCGCCCCTGCCTGCCGGTGGCCTGATTGCCGGCGAGAACCTGGCGCCCTATGTCCGCGCCGTGGCGGAGGGCGATCTGGACAAGGCTCTGGATCTGGGCCTGGCCGCCTTCCCTCACATGCCCTCCGCGGGCATTGCCGCCCTCCGTACATCGAAGGCGTGGCCCCGTCTGCGCGTACTTGCCAAAAGCTGGATACGCGAACTCGAGGCAATGGATGCGCAGAGTCCGGACTTGACGCGCTATCGCACGCTCTCCTGCCCTTCGATGCTGCTGGTGGGCAGCCTGAGCCCGGAGCATCCGATGCTGGACGCCGCGCGGGCACTGGCCGAAGTATTGCCCGGCGTGCGCGTCGAGTGGCTGCCAGGCCAGGGACATGGAGCGATGCGAGCGGCCCCGGAGATGGTGGCGCGCCTGATTCGTGAGTTCCTGGCCGAGTAATAGAGCAAGAGTTCGCGAGCCTCGGCTGACCGTTTCCTATTTCCCAATCAGCCGATTGCATACCAGATGCGCCAAGGGCGCAGCCAATCGGCTGCGCCCTTGATGGTTGTGCTGGTCCGGTTGAATGAGCGGACTATGCGTTGGTGTGGGCCGGGCCGGCCAT
>Ga0181527_1004303_pt1 | contig 12261 bp, 12 predicted proteins | sample PEATcosm2014_Bin_30_FD_119762 | JGI IMG/M metagenome (GOLD analysis project Ga0181527, IMG submission 119762) | Peatland microbial communities from MTU Mesocosm Facility, Houghton, MI, USA - PEATcosm2014_Bin06_60_metaG | ecosystem: Environmental > Terrestrial > Soil > Wetlands > Peat | place...
AGCGCGCCCGGACGCGGCCCATCCTCGATGTTGAGGAGGACTCGGTGACCGTAGGCCAGATGATCCAGTTCCTCGCCCGCCGTCTCAACATGGAGGACAAGCCGGTAGCGCTGCGCCGCCTGTTGAGCCATACTCGCAGCGAGCGGGCGCTGATCGCCATCTTTCTGGCACTGCTGGAGATGGTCCGCATACAGGCCGTCCTTCTCCGCCAGGACCGCGCCTTCAGTGAAATCTTCGTCAAGAAGCACACGGGTTTTGACGCGGTGATGAACGAAGGACTGATGAACGCGCGTGACGACTGGCGTTAAGGGATTGCAGGACTGGCTTCTTCCCAACTTGATCCCTCCGCAGTGTGATCCGAATCACGGAGTGAATGGGTCAATGTGGTTAGCCTTGATGGTAGGGCCTATGCGCCGAGAGCGCTCAAGCGACCCAGGAGATTCATCATGGCTTATGTAATTACCGATGCCTGCATCAAGGACTATATCTGCGCGGCGGAGTGCGCCACTGCCGCCATCGCGCCCGCCTCAGCCGACGATGCCGCTGCAGCCGGCGTCTCCCAGTTGTTCATCAACCCGGACGAGTGCATCGACTGCGGCAACTGCGCATCGATCTGCCCCTCGGGCGCGATCTTCGTGGAAGACGAACTACCGGCCGGCAAGGAGCACTTCGCCGGCAAGAACAATGCCTATTTCAACTAAAGCATTTTGCCCGTTGGCATAGAATAGAGTGGATTCCCAGCTTGGCTAAGGTTGCCGGTCGCGGTAAGAACAGGTAGCGCCGGCCTCCTGGCCGGCTGTCGCGTGGACCTCCCGGTCCACGCCGCTCTCACGGCTCGCTATTGGCGGGCTGTGCCGGAGCTGGGGCAGCCACTGACGCCGGAGCATTCACCAGCTTCATCGGCAGGGTCAGCGTCTGCACCGTCTCCGGGTCGTCGCGCAGCTTCAGGTAGAGAACGCCGTTCAGCGGATGAGGAACGCTCACCTGGGTTCCGGTGAACTCCAGCGGCAGATCGGCGGCGTTGTCGAACTCCGGCGTGGCGGCGATCGACGCGGCCAGGAAGAGGTTGCTTCCAGTCAGCGTGCAGGGCCGGGCGGCAGCGTGCGGGCAATGCAACTCCTTAAAGCCGGGCAGCCGCACCAGCGTTCCCAAGGGCAGCCAATCGCCGGTGACTCCGTCCTCCGAGAGCACACGTGCTCGCAGCGGTCCAAAGGCCGAGGAGCCGAAGCGGGCCAGCGGCTCCACAACGCCCAGGGCGGTCTTTGCATCTTCGAGCATCAGGCTGCCGTCGGCCAGCGACAGCACGGTGCTGAAACTGCCGTCGGCCGCGGCTACCTCGATCTTTTCACCGCGTGGGAAGCGCGGCGGCACGCTGGTGCGGAGAAAGAAGACCAGCCGCCGCTCGACAGGCAGGTCGTCGGGGCTGCCCAGTTGCACCGGCGAGGGCTGGGTGGAGGCTTCCTCCTGCGTGCCTTTACTGAGCAGCGTCACCTGCGGGCGGGGCGGCTCCACGGTGACCGGCACGCGCAGCAGACGGCCGTCCTGCAACAGCACGCTGGCACTGGCGCGTTTTCCCGGCTCCAGGGTGGCCGTTGAGCTGTCCGCGTTCATCGCCAACTGGTCCGTCTCCTGTACGCGGGTCAATGTGGCCGGGGTCCAGGTGATGCCGCCCAGGCTGACTTTGGCGACCTCATCCAGGCGGTTGCCTTTCAACAGCGCCACCGTGTCTCCCACGCTCAGCGTCAGGCGGTCGAGCGCCGCCGCCTCGGCGTAGGCCACCATCGGCAAGGTGTCCGGCTTTTCCAGCCCGAACTGATAGATTTCCAGGCTGACCGGCCCCGGAGCCGCGTCCTTCATGGGGACGACCACCTCCAACAGATCCGGTTTGGGCGACTTCCAGGCCAGCTTGAGCGATGTGCCGGGAGCGGCTGCCTGCACTTCCATGCGCTCCACGCACAAGGCGTTTTCCCCTTCGATGTGCAGCGTGTCCTCGCGGCCCACCACCAGCGCCGACTGGTCGGCCGGCGCCAGGCTCCATTTGTCGGCCTGCGCCGTGCGCAGATGGAAGCGCGGCCCCTCCCAGTCGTCAAAGCCCCACTTGCCGCGCACCACACCGGTCAGCTCGCCCGCCGGCAAGGGCGGTGCGGGCTGCGTCAGCGCCAGCACCAGCCCGCCCAGCGACGGATCGGCCTTCACAGGCAGATCCACCGGACTGCCTTTGTTTTTCTTGCTGCTTTTGTCCTCAATGCGCAGCTTGATATCGTGGGCCAGTTCCGTGGCAAAGACCAGAGGCGCGCCTTCGGCCTGCAGCACCAGGTCAGGCTTGGTGGCGCAAAATCGATCCGCCGCGTTGATCGGATGCAGCGGCGGCGGCTTAACCGCGCCCACCGGCGGAAGCGCCGCCACCACCACCGACTTAGGATCGCGGAACGAGGGGGGCACATTCAGCCGCAGGTTGAGCGTGTCCTTGGCCGGCAGAGCCAGCGCGGGAATGTACTGGAAATGCGCCGTGTGCAGCGAGGCAAGAATCCTGGCCGTGTCCACGATGGCGCCGATATAAGGGCTGTAAGCGCCCGCGCCGGCCAGATTCGAGTAGCTAATCTGGTTCATCAGGTCCGCGTTCGAACCGCTGGTCAGTTGCGCCACCCGCGATTGCGCATTGGCGTCGTCCAGCACCAGCCCTTCCGTGTGCTGTAACAGGCAGGGTGCCTGCTGCTCGCTGGGCTTGTCAAAGCATTGCTGGTCCAGCCGGATGCTCAGGCTGCGAGCCGCTCGCTCGGCGCGTTCCTTCAGCAAGCCGGGATCGGTCTGGGAGGTCTCCTTGACCTCGGCCAGGTAGGCGTCCAGACGCATCCGGTCCCCGCTGGCCGCTTGCAGGTCCTGCACGGCGCGGACAAAGGCGCCGGGGCGGCCGCGCACCGCGGCGCGCAGAGTGCTGAAGTCGCCGCCCGTCTCCGGCGCCAGAAAGATCAGCGCCTGCTGAGCTTCATCAGGCACGGTGACGAAGACGCCTTCTTCGCGTGCCTGGCGAGTCCATGTCTCCACGCGGGTAAACCACTCCGGCGGCGGAGGGTTCATCGCCCCGCGCAGAAAAGCGACAATCAGTACATAATGGGCCGACTGGCTCTCGGGAAAGTCGGGGTGAATCCACAGCCGGTCTCCGGGCAGCAAGTTGGGGGTCTCGCCGATTGGCAGCGTAGCCACTCCCCGCTTAACGCGGATGTCCACCTTTGGCCCGGAAAGATCGAAAGCCGGCTCAGCGGCGCGAACTCCGGTAGTAGCCAGGTAGAAAAACAGCAGTAATAGCAAACAGCGGCGCATATCATCTATTGTACGGAGCAAGCCCCCGGATAGAATGGCGGTGGAAGCGCAACACTCACAGGCGTTCGAGGTGAGCGGAGCGGCTCCGAACAACATACTTTTTTTTGCGACGTTACCCAAATAACCGCATTATCGGTTACACTGGTGTATGAATAGCTTCAAGCTGAGCGATTAGCTAGAGTTTTTCTCCAATTCATCTGCGTGGAAGCAACCAGCGGAAGATGGCCATGATTCGGGCATAAGTCCTGAAAGCGCCATGCGCCGCATTAACTTCATCGGGTCATACATACGCTTGCCTGAGAATGGCAGGCGCCCTTCCAACGGATCGTAACCAAGCTCGAAGCATCGCCGGGACGCGCCCAGGGCCGCCCGCAACTCAGGATGAAGTGCAAGCCTATCCTCAGCCGCGATGAATGAATTTTTAAACTAAGGCTGCCCGCTTTTATCCGCGCGGCTCAAATTCCGGAAGCAGGTTATAAGCCAGCCGGAAACATAACAGCGCAGATGGAGTCAGCGGCAGCATTACGGAGAAGGAAAAATGAAATCGACAAAAGCAATTCAAAGTAGCATAGACACAAGCAGTCTGAGCATTCCTGACGCGGAAGAGATCATCGAAGAAGCTCTTAATGAACTAGCCACCTCAACCGACCCCAACGTGGCGCAAGCCTTGCCATTCCTGGCGCCTCCGGGCTACCAGGCGATCGTGGAGCTGTGCGGTGAAAACGGGCGCAGCAAGCGGCGCAACGCAATGGCGGATTCGTGGTCGCCTGAGGAGGACGAGGTGCGCATCTACTTCGAGCGCATCGACGGCGCCGAGGCCGCTCCGCGTCCCATCCGTGTTGCGCGCGCCATCTCCGGAAACAGCTTCGAAGCCGAGGACGACGACAGCCAGGAGGCGCTGATCCCCGCCGATCTGGACGCGCGCGTGAAGGAGCTGTGTTCCTCGCTGGCGGAGGCCGAGCGGGGCGGTCACGCCTTCATCGCCCTGAAGTGGTTCCGCGATTCCTTCCTGCCACGCAAGGCCTTCCGCTGGAATCAGCATCCGGAGTCGCGCCAGGCGGTGCTGGCCGAGGCCATCCAGCGTGGCGTCGTGGTGACCAGCAAGATCGCCAACCCCAAGACCCCGGCCTATCCCACCACCACCATTCGCCTCAATCGCGCCGAGGCCGGCATGCCCGATGAGGCGCAGCGCTTCCATCCTGTAGCGGCGCATGGCGAATCCATCGCCGAAGCAATTGAAGAGGAACGGGGGAACCTGTGAGCTGCTACTTTCTTGAGGCCACTGCCTTCGCCAAGCTCTTTGTACAGGAGCCGGGCACCGACGAGTTGATCCGCCTGATGGAGGCCGTGGAGGACAACCGCAAGCTGATCTCCGCCTCCACGCCGCTGGAGGTCTACGGGGCCGTCCGCCGCCGCGAGCGAGCCGGCGGCATCAGCGCCGAGGACGCCACCGCGGCGCTGGAGATTCTGCGCATGGAGGCCGCGCGCATGGTTCAGGAGCCGCTCAACCCGGCGGTGCTGGAAGCCGCGCGCCAGCTCCTCGACCACACCACGCTGCGCTGGCCCGACAGCCTGCAACTGGCCGCCGCCATCGTCGCCCGCGATATGTTCCAGGGCACCGAGATCATCTTCGTCTCCGCCTCGCCGCTGCTGCTGGAAGCCGCCAGGAGCGAAGGCTTCCACACGCTTGATCCGGCGAAGGAAGCGGTTGCGGCGGTGAAGGAAGTCGCCGACCCGGTCCCGGAAGCGGAGTAAGCCGGCTGCGGTCAAGCGCCGGTTTCGCGTCAGGACACTACTGGTAGGTCAGGGCTTCAGCCCTGACATCAGTGCAGCACAAGAAACGCGGGCTTTAGCCCCTGAGGTATGCTTTTTCGTGGACTTGGAGTGGAAGATGGATGCCTTGAAGGAAGACGATCAGGCGGACCAAACGCATTTCGTGCTTTCTGAAGAGCATTGGCACGCCTTCTCCGAGGCTCTCGACCGGCCCGCCCGTCACCTCCCGGAGTTGGAAAAGCTATTGCAGGAGCCTTCCATTCTTGAGAGAGACTGAAAGCCATAGCCCAACCGCCGGGAATTTGCTAGAATCCGCTCCATGAAAGCCGCGAAGAATCAGACTGCCCTTGAACCCTTCCCCAACTGCCCCGCCCTCGACGGCTGCCACTGCGTCACTAACTCCCTGGCCAAGATCTTTCATCATGCCGGCCATCCTCTCTCCGAAGAGATGCTGCTGGGCCTGGGCGCCGGAATGGGGTTCATTTACTGGCAAATGAAGATGGGCGCGGGCACGTACATCTTTGTCGGCGGCAGGGGAAACAACAAGAACTTCTACCAGGATCTCGGCGCGCGGACCGGCGTGGGGATTGGCGAGGTTACGACCTCCAGCGCTCCAAAGGCGGAGACTGCCTTATTGCGGGAGTTGGCGCGCAAAGAGCCGGTGATGCTGGGCGGCGATATGGGCTTTCTGCCCTGGTTCCATTTTCCGGAGGAGTACCACTTCGGCGGGCACGCCTTTGTGGTCTGCGGCTATGACGGCGGGGGCGCCGTGCTGGCTTCCGATATGGACCCGCGAATGGCCGGAGTGAAAAAGGGATTCTATGCGCCGGTCACTTTGGAGCAGCTCGCCAAGGCGCGCAGCTCGCTCTACAAGCCGTTTCCGCCCAAAAACCTGCGCCTGGAGTTCGACTTTACCGGGTTTCGCACTCCGGGGAGCGAGGAGATCGCCGACTCGATTGCCCAGACGGTCGATGCTCTGCTCCATCCGCCGATCAAGAACTTCGGAGTCATGGGTTTGCGCCACACCGCCAGCCAGTTGTTGAAGTGGCCGGCGATCTTCAAGGACAAAGAGCTGCGCATGAACCTCTTCAACCTTTACGTCTTCATTGAGATCGGCGGCACCGGAGGGGGCTGCTTCCGGCCCCTGTACGCGCGCTTTCTTGAAGAAGGCGCGAAGATCACAGGCAAGCCGGCGCTGGCGAGCGCCGCGGAGATCTTCCATCAATCCGGCGGCAAGTTCACCGAGATTGCCATGCTCTTCAAGGAGGCCGAAACGATGAAGGGCGTGGAGGAGAAGGCGCGTTCCGCCTCGCGGCTCTTCGGCGAGATCGCCGATCTGGAAGAAAAGGCCTGCCTGCTTCTGGAAAAAGGCCTTTGAGCGGCCGCGAAAGCCGTGCCCTTTGAAAGCCTGTTATTCCCAGACTACATTCAAGAGCAATGCCGATAGCACGATGCGAGCGAAACGCGATAAGATCGGGAGCAAGAGGAAGGTACGATGCTCGAAACGCTGGCAGGCAGATTGAAGTGGGAGCGGACAGGCGATGGCATTCGCGTAGTGATTCCTGTGCGGATACACTGGCTGTCGGCATTTTCTGGAATTTGGCTGTTTATGCTTCCACACTTTACCGCAGAAATAATAAGCAAAGCCAAGTTCGGATCTGGACCGACGTCATTCGCTCCTGAATGGATTGGTCTCTGTCTCGTCGTCCTCTGGTTTATGATGATTTTCACCGCCCAGCAAATATTCACACTGAATCCTACCGAGATGGAATTACAGTCGTGCATATTCGGGATCGGAGTGAAGAAAGATATATACGCGACCAGCCGCCTGCAATGTCTGCGATTCGTTTCGTCAGAATATGGTGATTGGGTATCCATGAACAAGATGAGTCGGATTCAGATCGATCGAGATTTCAAGACTCGTAATTTCGCCTTTGGAATTACCGAGCAGGAAGCCGATACACTGATCGTTAAGATGATGGAAGTTTATAAGTTCCCCAATAATCTTGAGATCAACACAGTTGCACCCGTGCAAGCGAATTAACTTACTTCGACCTCCGCCTCGCCCATCGGGTCATTGTCCCGGTCGGTCACCTCGACCAGCGCGGCCAGCTTCGCTGCTAGCTCGGGGGTCCAGCAAGCCTCCGGGGCGCGCCAATTCCAGTTGCCGGCGGCGACGGCCGGCGTGTTCATGCGCGCTTCGGAACCCAGCTCCAGCAGGTCCTGCGCCGGAATCACCGCCATATGCGCCACGCTGGCCTCGACGGCTCGAATCAGCGGCCAGACCGGCTGCTTGCCTACCGGCCCCACGTAGGCCTCGACGGCGGCGCGCTCGGCTTTGGGGACTGACTTCCACCAGCCCAGCGTGGTGTTGTTGTCGTGCGTGCCGGTGTAGGCCACGGTGTCGGGGGTGTAGCGGTGGGGCAGGTGGATGTGCGCGCCCCGGTCGCTGAAGCCGAATTGCAGCACCTTCATTCCCGGCAGGCCCAGTTCCTTTCTGAGCGTGTCCACTTCGGAGGTGATCATGCCCAGGTCCTCGGCCACCAGCGGCAGCGGACCCAGCGCCGCTTCCAGCGCGCGGAAGAGCGCGAGGCCTGGCGCCTTCACCCACTCGCCCTTGACGGCTGTTTCCTCTGCGGCGGGAATCGCCCAGTAGGACTCGAAGCCGCGGAAGTGGTCCAGGCGCACAATGTCATACAGCTCGCAGGTGCGGCGGATGCGCTCGATCCACCAGTCGAAGCCGCGCTCGGCCAGAACATCCCAGCGATAGAGCGGGTTGCCCCAGCGCTGGCCGGTCGAGGAAAAGTAGTCGGGCGGCACGCCGGCGATGCGAATCGGCTGGAGCTGCTCATCCAGCTCGAAAAGCTCAGGATGGACCCAGACGTCAGCAGAATCCATGTTGACAAAGATGGCCACGTCGCCCAGAATGCGAATCGCATTTTCCGCCGCTGCTTCGCGAAGATCGTTCCACTGGAGCGAGAAGGCAAACTGCAGGACCTGTTCTTCGGCCACTCGCCGCGCATGGGTGGCGGCGGCATCGGCCAGGGCTTGCGGCTCACGGCGGCGCAGAGGCTCCGGCCAGACCGTCCACGCACCAGTGGAGAACTGACGGCGCAACTCGGCGTAGAGGGCGTAGTCGGGGAGCCAGGCCGCCTCGGACCGGCAGAACTTCTCATACTTCGCCCACTGCAAAGCCAGCTTTGGATCGTGCGGCCCGTGATCGAGAAAGTTGCCCGCGGCTTCGTCGAGCAGCTTCACCTTCCTGCCCTCGATCTCTTCAAAGTTCACTGCTCCGCTGCGCCCGCCCTGGCTGGCGATGCGCTCCGGGGCGATCCAGCCCCAGTCGGAGAGAAATTCAAGGCTGATGAGGAATGGATTGCCGGCAAACGCCGACGTGCCCGCATAGGGCGAGTTTCCATAACCGGTGGGGCAGAGCGGCAACACCTGCCAAACGTGCTGTTTGGCCGCGGCGAGAAAGGCCACAAACTCGTGAGCGGCAGGCCCCAGGTCGCCGATGCCGCCCAGGGAGGGCAGGGATGTGACGTGCAGCAGTACTCCGGAAGAACGCTGGAAATCCATGATTGTATTATCGGCGCAACCGGTAGACTGCTTATCAGTGTTTTGAAAGGGCACGGCTGGCGCGGGAATTCCACGAAACGCAAGAGAGGGACAGCATTGAGCCGTCCCTCTCTGTTTGAATCCGAACCGTGTAGGGGGGTAACCCTTAGACGACCTGGACGTTCTCAGCCTGCCAGCCCTTGGGGCCCTTGGTTACGTTGAACTGGACGCGCTGGCCCTCTTGCAGCGAACGGAAGCCGTTCGATTGGATGGCGGTGTGATGGACGAAAACATCCTCGCCGTTTTCGCGGCTCAAAAATCCAAAACCCTTGGCGTCGTTAAACCACTTGACTGTGCCCGTTTCCATTTGTGTGTTGCTCCTCTGTACTGATTTACCGCGAACGCAATGTGGAAGTTTGCGAGTAGGCGGTAACCGGAACAGGCAAGAACTTCAGATCGAATTCTACGATTACACAGAGTATAGCACGGATTCGACGCTGGGACAGGATATTTGTGGCAGGAGCGGCGCAGGAGTGGCGGAGAGGGTACGTTTTGCCGCCGGAGGTTGACGGACGCTCCCCGGGAAGAGTGTGAGAGGTGCGGGGGCTCAGGGTAAACTCATTCTGGCCCTGGAGGAAAGACTTGTGACCAACAAGAGAAGCCGTGTGCTGGTTCTGAACCCCGGTGCAACGTCCACGAAGTTTGGGGTTTATACCGAGGACGGCGCCGAATGGGAGCACACGATCCGGCACGGAGATGATGAGATCGAGCGCTTTCGCGGCAAGCCGATGCTGGCGCGGCTGGAGTACCGCGCCGGGCTGATTGAGCAGGCGCTGGCGGAGGCCGGATACGCGGCAGAGGCGTTTGCCGCCACGGTGGGGAGGGGCGGGCTGCTGCCGCCGCTGCCCTGCGGAACCTATCTGGTGGATGAGGCGATGGTGCAGGAGTTGCGCCTGGCGCGCCGCGGCCAGCACGCCTCGAACCTGGGCGCGCTGCTGGCGCTGCGCTTCGCTCAGGCCGCCGGCGTGAATGCTTATGTTGTGGACCCGGTGACGGTGGACGAGTGGCAGGCGTGCGCGCGGCCCTCCGGTTCGCCGCTGATCGAGCGCACCTCCATCGGCCATGCGTTGAACACCAAGGCCGTGGCCCGGCGATTTGCGCGCGAGCAAGGGAGCACCTACCCGGATCTGCGGCTGATTGTGGCGCACCTGGGTAGCGGAATTACCGTCTCGGCCCACCAGGATGGCCGCATGATCGACAGCAATTCCATCGAGGAAGGCCCCTTCGGCGTGGACCGCACGGGCGGGTTGCCGGTGCGGGCGCTGGCCCGGCTCTGCTTCAGCGGCCAGTACACAGAGGCTCAGCTCGACCGCCAACTTTTTGGAGACGGCGGGCTCTTCGCCTATCTGGGCACGCGCGATCTGATCGAAGTGGAACGGCGGATCGACGAGGGAGACGGTGAGGCTGCCCTGGTCTTCGATGCGATGGTCTATCAGGTCGGCAAGGAGGCCGGGGCGATGGCGGCGGTGCTCAAGGGCAAGGTGGACGCCGTGCTGCTGACCGGGGGAATGGCGCACTCGGAGAGAGTGGTGAGGCAGTTGCGCAGTTACCTGGAATGGATTGCGCCGGTCCGGGTCTATCCCGGCGAGGATGAGTTACAGGCCCTGGCCGAGGGAGTCTTTCGCGTACTAAGTGGGGAGGAGCAGGCTAAGCGGATGGGGGCGTAAGCGGCGAGCAGGTCTGAACCGTCACTATGTTCTATTGCCGCTTAATCCAAAACATTCATTTACTTCCGCGTTTGGGCATTTGCTGTTTTTTGATAAGGTTACGGCAATCGATCACTCGCTGGATGCGAGGCGTCCGGTTGCGCGGGACCAGATTGGGATGACAGCTCTTCTCCTTGACCTGGATCAGAGCCGCGGAGGCGGTTTTGGCTCTCTCCCGGATCTTCAAACGAGACGGAATCGCTGGGGAGCTTCGCCGCCGTTTCCTGCCGCCGGGCCTTCTTCCGCTCGTCCACCACAATCGTCTCCGCCAGCCGGTCGTGCGCGCACATCCGGTTTGGACTCCAATAGTACTGAATAAAGCCCAGGCCTCCCTCAGCCACTGAAGCGCCATAACCCAGGATGCGCTCGGCGCACTGCCACAACCCCAGCTTCTCATGCGTCAGCGAGACAATCCGCGTGCGCGTGATCCACTTGCCCACAGACTTCCCGTTGCTCAAGTAGTTGACCAGAGCGATGCAAAACAGTCCGGCCACGATGAACACCCATTCGTTCGATTCCGAAGCGCCGGAGAATCCAGTGCCGATGCGGACAGTGGTTCCGTGCCACTTCCATTCGCGATGGAGAACGTCAGCGAGAAATCCATAGCGAACCCACAGCCAGGCAATCAAAGCCACCAGTGGAAGCATCAGAACCATGTCGATCCAATAACCGAGCACTCGCCGTCCAAAGCCCGCCAGCGGCAAGCCCTCCAGTTCTTCCTCACGAGCCGTCTCATGTGCATGAAAATAGCGCCAGGCCATCGTCCTCACCACTGGATGAATTTGAATTTACTTTAACGTACAATTCTTCCGCAGCGAGCAAAATCTGCTTCCCCAAGCAACCGAGGCGCATCTTATCAGCCATGAGCATAGAAAAGGCAACCTTTGGAGCGGGGTGTTTCTGGGGCGTTGAGGCGGCCTTCGCGGCCATCCCCGGAGTGACGGCGACGGCTGTCGGCTATGAGGGCGGCTCGCTGGAGCGGCCCAGTTATCAGGACGTTTGCACCGACCAGACCGGCCACGCCGAGGTGGTCGAGGTGGAGTTCGACCCGGAGCGGGTCAGCTTCGAGCAGCTTCTGGACGCCTTCTTCGCCCTCCACGACCCCACCACCCTCAACCGCCAGGGTCCGGACTGGGGCACACAATATCGATCTGCCATCTTCTTCCACTCACCGGAGCAGGAGGCGCAGGCCCGCGCCAAAATCGAGCAGTTTACGGCCGAAGGCCGCTTCAAACCGAAGCGTATTGTGACCAAGGTCGAGCCGGCGCTAACCTTCTGGCGCGCCGAGGAGTACCACCAGAAGTACCTCGCCAAACGCGGCCAGGCTAGCTGCCACATTTAGAGATCAGAGGTCAGAGATCAGATTCATATAAAGCAGCCTGACTCGCTGCTGCAAGTTACGCAATAATGAACCCGCGAACTTGCTAACTCGCGATCACCGCTAAGCGGTGGCTAACCTGCTAAATGTTTAACTGGTCCTCACGAGTATGGTTAAAAGGATGGAGAAGCCCCAACTCTATACCAGATTTGTTCATCAGGACGCCTGCGCCGCCCCTCGGCTCATTTCAGATCGACACTGAAATCGTTGTTGGGCCGGCGATTCTCCCTGAACGCGGCGCTATGCTCAATGTCAATGCGCAGAAGCACATCCCCGGTAGCTAGATGTATTTTCATCTGTTCGAATTTTTCCGCCAGCGCGCTAGCCTGCTCCGCGGTGATTTTGCTCGATTTTGAGTCGAAATTGAATTTTTCAATCAGGCCAAAGATAGCGGCAACATCTTCCATTGGCTTATCTTCCATCGCCTGCAGGTTGGATTGAGCCTGATAGATATTGGTGTAACGC
>Ga0181527_1004304_pt1 | contig 12259 bp, 4 predicted proteins | sample PEATcosm2014_Bin_30_FD_119762 | JGI IMG/M metagenome (GOLD analysis project Ga0181527, IMG submission 119762) | Peatland microbial communities from MTU Mesocosm Facility, Houghton, MI, USA - PEATcosm2014_Bin06_60_metaG | ecosystem: Environmental > Terrestrial > Soil > Wetlands > Peat | place...
TATTACGGCCCGCGGAGCCCAGTGGGCGGCAGGCACGCCGTGGCGGCCGATCCGGCGCTGTTCGTGACGGCCATGTCGCAGTCCGTCGAGGATGTTCGCAGGACCGTCGACGTGTTGGCCTCGCGGCCGGAGATCGACCCGCAACGCATCGGCGTGATGGGGATCAGCCTGGGTGGGATCCTGGCTGCCACGGCCGCCGAGAAGGACCCCAGGATCGCCCGGGCCGCCTTGATCCTCTCCGGCGGCGACCTGTTGCCGGTAATCTACCAGGCCAACGAAACCAGCAGGCTCCGCGAATTGCTGCGGCGCCTGCCGCCTGAGCGGCGGGCTGAGGTCGAGCATGCGATCCAAGAGGCCGATCCGCTCCGCCATGCCGACCGGCTGCGGGCCCGCGCCCAGTCCGGCAAGGTCCTGATGCTCAATGCCGGCAGCGACGAGGTCATGCCGCGCGCATGCACGGAGAAGCTCGCGGCGGCGCTGGGCATCGGCGACCGCGTGCAGTGGCTCGACGGGTTGGGACACTACACGGCGATGGCGGCGCTCGCCGGGATGCTGCAAACCACGGCCGATTTCTTCGCCCAGGACCTGCCGCCGGGCGTAAAGCCGCCTGCGCCGGCCGTTGGCGCCCGCTCGCCGCAGCGGACCGCGGCCAGGCTGCTCCAGCAGCTCGGCGATTTGCTGGGCGTTGACCCCCAAGAGGGCCGCTGCCACCTCGCGGACGTCGAAGTTTCGGCCGTCGGCAAAGACGGCCGGAAGATCGCGGGCCGGGTGCGGATGATCCGTGGGCCGAAAGCGAAGTTCAGCATTTACTGCCGACTACCCGGCCTGGTCGAAGCGTCGCTGGGCTACGCGGCCTACCCGTGGATGACCGCCGCCCAGCGTGTGGTGTTCAAGGGCCGTGCTGCGGGCGTCTCGCCTGCCGGCGCAGGCGGCGCGGACGCCGGCAACGCAAACCCTGCCGATCCGTTGGCCTACGCCGAGCCGAAGCACCTGGTGAAACTCCGCGTGCTCTCTGGGGTGCTGGCCGCCGCGGCCATCGCGCCGGACGTTTTGGACCGCTGGGTTACGATCAGCGATGACTCGGCCGCCGACAACACGCCGGCCATCCGCATCGTCCGCAAAGGCCGCCCGCGGGATTACGTTCGGCTCGTCTTCGAGCAGGGCTGGGCCGCGCCCCGCAGCGCGGCGTTCGAAGTCGAGGGCTTCCGCGGCACGGTGACGTTCCATGCCTGGTCGTTCGACACGATCGCCCACGATTCGATGTTTCAGGAGCCCGCCGGGTTGCCGTGCAAGGAGGTGGCCGCCGTGGATCTGGCGCGGATGTTTTCGGCGGCACTGAATTTTGCCGCAGAGACGTTCGACACGCCCCCCCAAGCCGCGGCGGGCCAGGCTATCCAGGTGGTTGCCAAAGACCCGGCCGGCCACGGAATCCTGTGCCAGTCGCAGGGCAAGACGATCCTGCTGGTCCGCGGCACCCCGCAGCAGATGGGCGCGGCCCACGGCACGCTGCTCCGTGATCCGGTCCGTAAACTCTGCGAGCATGTGCTCTACCTGGTCGGCGCTGGCGACAGCCTGCACTGGGGCAGGTGGTCCTTCGATCGCTTCGCCGAGATCGAGCGGCGGACCGCGCCGCACTTGCCACAGCGGTATCGCGACGAGTGCGATGCGCTGGCCAGAGCGGCCGGTATCTCCGAGCGCGACGGCCGCGCAGCCAACCTCTTCCCCGAGCGGTTCCATTGCAGCGGCGTCGCGGTGTGCGGCAAGGCCACCGCCGACGGCAGGGTCCTGCACGCCCGGGTGCTGGACTACATGCGCGACATCCGGCTCCAGGACGCCGCCCTGGTGACGGTCTTCATGCCCGACGGCCGCAACGCTTGGGTCAGCATGGGCTACAGCGGGTTCATCGGCACGGTCACCGCCATGAACGAGCGAGGCCTGGCGGTGGGCGAAATGGGCGGACGAGGCGAGGGCGACTGGGACGGCATGCCCATGAGCTTCCTGCTCCGTGACCTCATGGAGCGGACGGCTACCGTGGACGAAGCCCTGGAAATCCTCCGCCGCACTCCGCGGACTTGCGAATACTACTACGTGTTGAGCGACAAGTCGCGGGCGATGGCTGCCGTGCATTGCGATGCCCGGCAGATAACCGTCCTGCGCCCCGGGCAGCAGGATCCGCGGCTGCCGCGGGTGCCGGAGGACACGGTGCTGATTTCCGGGCGCGACCGCGCCGAGGCCCTGAGCGGGCGGCTGTACAAGCATTTCGGGAAGATCGACGCCGCCACGCTCATCGAAATCATCAAACGCCCGGTGGCCATGAACAGCAACCTTCACGACGCCATCCTCTGCCCCGAGACGCTCGATTTTTGGATCGCCGACGCGGGGCGGACCACGCCGGCCTGTGACGAGCCCTACGCACGCTTCAACCTGCGGGAGTTGATCCGCCTTCTAGGAGCACACCCATGAGACTCACTTCCGCCGTTGTGGCTGCAATGCTGCTGCTGGTGATCGCGCTGCCCGCCGCTGCGGACCCGGCGGGCTTCTCGTCCCAGCCGGCCGCCCGGCAGCAGGGGGGCAACGTGAAGATCCGTTTCGCCGTGGCCGCGGCGACCGACGTGGAAGTCGCGGTATTGGACCGACGGGGCAAAGTGCTGCGGCACCTGGCGGCCGGCGTGCTGGGGGGCGATCATCCGCCGCCGGCGCCTCTGCGGGCCGGCCTGTCGCAGGAGTTGACCTGGGACGGCAAAGACGATGCCGGCAAGCCGGCGGCGACCATGCCCGGGCCGCTGACCATTCGCGTCCGCGCCGGCACGGCCACGAAGTTCGGAAAGACGATCGGCTTCGACCCCTACCGCATGCCCATCATTCGCTCCTTGGCCACCGACGAGCAAGGCCGGCTTTATGTCCTGTTCAGCCCCTTCCACGGCGGCGGCGGCGACCCGGACGTGCTCCGCCAGTTCGATCGCCAGGGCAAGTATCTGAAGACCATCTTCCCTCCGCCCGCCGACCTGCGGCCGGAGCAGGCCCGCGGGCTGTCGCAAGTCACCGGCTCCGGCCTGGACGACGGCTACCTCTACCCGACCAATTACCAACCTCTCTTTCCCCGCTTCTTCCCGGTCAACTCGGACATCGTGCTGCTGGGGCACCGCGTGACGGCCGGCAAGCTCTGGTTGATGAGCGTGTCGGAAGGGCTGCGGATCATGAGCATCGGGGCGGACGGCAGTTGCGCGAGCGATCCGCTCGTGGGCCGCCTGCTGCCCGGTTGGGGCGAGCGCTCGTCGTTGGCGCGGAGTGGTGCCGATTTCGTCGGTCCGATCAGCGGGGCGGTGGCCCCCGACGGCAAGACGATCTACCTCGCCGGCATCCAGGGCGCGACCAAGGGGCTGGAGTTGTGGAAGAAAGGCTGTGTGCACGCCGTCGATCTGACTGCCCCGCTGGCGCCGGTGACCGCGGGCAACCAGCCCCTGTTGGGATTGCTCGAAATGAAGCCGCTGGCGGACGTGGCCGTCCCCGCCGGCCGGGTACCCGCTGGCGGGTGGCTCCCCGAGCAGCCCTACAGCGACTGGGGTGCGAAAATGGGCATGGCCGCGGTACACGGCCTGGACGTTGACCTGGCCGGCAACGTGTACGCCTGCGACCGGGCGAACGATTGCATTGCCGTGTTTGACGCGTCCGGCAAGCCGCTGGGCAAGCTGGCCGTCCGCGAGCCGGACCAGGTCGCGGTGCACCCTAAGACGGGCGCTGTTTACGTGCTCACCCGCGGCTGGAAGGACAAGCGCGAAGCGCCCGTCAGCCTGCTGAAATTCTCGGCCCGCAACGGCAAGCAAGTTGCCCGCTTCGACTTCGACCAGCCGGCCAAGAAGGCCCCTTGCCTGGCCCTGGACAGCGCGTCGCAGCCGCCGGGCGTTTGGGTCTCGAATATCGGCTCGCCGGGCGGCCTCTTGAAGCTGACCGACCAGGGCGACTCCTTCGAGAAGACCGTCGATCTGGCCGAGCGGCGGCAGGCGGACGGGCTGGATTGCGTCTGGCTGGCCTGGGCCAATCCGGTTACCGACGAGGTCTTCGCCAACGACGGCTGGGCGGAGGAGCAGAAGGGCCTGGCGGCCCGCTACGACGGCAAGACCGGCAAACGCCTGCCCTGCAACTTCACCGCGCTGGACATGGCCTTCGACCTGGACGGCAACGTGTATTACAGCGGGTTGAACGCCTGGACGACCCCCATTTGGCGGCTCGCTCCCGATCTGACACCGCTGCCGTTCCCCGGCTCCGACAACAGCAAGACCACCGGCCGCGACGTGTACGGCAAGTACGGTTGGGGGCACTGCCAGAAGGGCCTGGCCGTGGCCCGCGACGGGACGCTCTACGCCTTCCACATGAAGACCTGGTCGGAGTACACCGTGGTCCGCTGGACGCCGCAGGGCAAGGCGATAGATGGTTTCCTCACCGGGAGCTTTTTCAACACGCGGAGCGGGGGCCTGAAGGTGGATGCCGCCGGCAACCTGTATGTCGGCGTGCCCGGCTGGCCCAAGACCTGTTCTCCCTCCTACTCCTCCCCGGTGTTCTTCTCCGGCAGCAGCGTGGTGAAGTGCAAGCCGACCGCGGAGACCTTCGACGACGGCTACGGCAAGGTGCCGCAACCCGCCGGGGCGCTGGACTGGCAGGGCCCGCGGGCCTGCCGCTGGCTCAGCGGCGCGATTGCCGCCTATCCCTACATGGCCGCCAACGGCATGTCCAACGACCACATCGGCTGCACCTGCAAAGAGGCCCGCTTCGACTTGGACCTTTACGGGCGGCTCTATATTCCCAACGTGCTCACCTACCGCGTGACGATGGTCGACAATGCGGGGAACGTCATCTGCACCGCCGGGCACTACGGGAATGCCGACTCGCAAGGGCCTGCCGCGGAGAGCCCGCTCAAGACGCCGGCCGTTCCGCTCGGCTGGCCGCTCACCGTGGGCGCGGCGCCCGATCACGGCCATGTCTACGCCGGCGACGTCGTCAACAGCCGCATCGTGCGGATCGACCTGACCTGGGCTGCCGAAGCCACCTGTGAAATTCAGCAACAGTAATCCGTCCGAGGTGCAGGGTGGGTCGAGCGCAGCGAGCCCCACCACAAGATGTTTCCGCGAATGGCGGGGCTCGCTGCGCTCGACCCGCCCTACAGGCTCTAGCAACACGGGTAAGCCATGAGCACGAGAATATCGATGTTCGTCGTTTCCGTTCTGCTCGCGATGGCTGTCAACGACAACTTGTTGGCCGTGCCGGGCACCGAGGCCGGTGCGGAGGAAGCTCCGACCGGCAAGGTTGTCGTGATCAAACGCCTGGATGCGGTTGACTTGACAAAGCCCATCCCCCTTTCCATCACGAACGCCAATGGGGTCAAGATCGCATTTCAAACCAAGGGCAGCGATTTACAAACAAGATTCACTCTTCACGAGGTCTCGCTGGGAGACGTGTCGCACCATCGGAGTGCTTATCGGTTCACGGGCAATTGGCCGTTGACGGCCACCACGTATGCATGGGGAGGCGGCGACTGGACGCCATGCCTGTATCGTGCCGATCAATTCCTTCCCCAGGATGCAACGCTCTCGGGCGGCTTTGGATTGATCCACGAAGGCGTGCCGCGCGGGAGTAGCCTCGCACAGTTTACACAAATGACGTTCCAGGCAAGCAAGAATCAAGTGCGACACCTGGTGATTTACCGGGGCGACGACACCACGCCGCCGGAAGCGCCCGGGCAAGTGACCGCCCGGTCCGACGCTGCGGCCGTACATCTGGCGTGGAAAGAGGCCGACGACGACGCAGGGGTAGCGTGGTATGTGGTCTCGCGTGCCGCGGGGAACCAGAAGTTCGTGAAGGTCGCCCAAACCGCGAGCGCGGCATACACGGACAAGCCGCCTGCCGCGGGCACGTATCGCTATCGCGTCCTGGCCGCGGACTACGAGCGGAATATGAGTCCGTGGTCGGCGGCCGTCAGCGCGACGGTCGGGCAAGGTTCCGGTCAGCCGGCACAGCGTTCAGTCGTCAGCGATGCGTTGTATTATGCGGATCACGTCCGCGCCGTGCACGATGCCGGCCGGGGGAGGGTCAACAAGGGGTTCGTGTACCACTACGGCGACTGCATCAACTATCTGGACCGGACTCAAGACCGTAACCGGGCCATTCTGCCGCTTGTCCCGTACACGTTGTTCAACCAGATTCGCAATCCGAACGTTGATCTGAGCCCCGTAACCACCAGTTCCACGCTTCTAAGGGACCTCAGCAACCCTGCCTATAAGATTCTCACGTTACGGCCCGAATTCTGCGTGCTCACCTGCGGCATTGAAGACCTGCGGGCCACTCCTCCCGCCGAGCGAAAGGCGGTGGTGCAGAACGCCTTGCAGATGATCGAGAAGTTCGAGGCTCAGGGCACGGTGGTGATCTTTGCGACCACCAATCCCTATGCGCAAACCAACCCCATAGGTTCGCCCGAGGAAGGGCTCAGCGACGCGCTGGCCAAAATGTGCGAGGATAACAAGGTTCCCGTTGCGCGCGTTTTCGACATGTACCGCAATGCCGCGCGGAGCGGGGAAGACTACCGCAAGCTCATGACCCCGGTCGACAGGGACACCCACAATGGAGCCTGGCCGAACGGTTTTGCGTACGCCGCGTTGTGGCCATCCTTTGAGGAGGGGATTACCCGGCGCCTCATTGTCGTCAAGGAGACCTTGGACCAGGTTCTCTTCACGCTCCTGGACCGGCCCGACGAAGGACCAGGAGTAACCGTTCATGGGGACTGTCCCGATTTTCGCGGCGCAGAGACGTAACCATGAGAACAAGCGTGTTTCGCCGCGAAAATGGGACCGGGCACCCCCTGGGTGCCTTCGGCCGCCAGAATCAAAGGAGGAGAAAGGCATGAATCGATTACGCGGCGGAAGGCGTGCGGCCGCGCTGGGATCGACCCTCCTGGTTCTGGCCGCGGTGACGATGAGTTACGCGGAACAACCGCGATCTTCCAGCGCCTCGTCCGCGAAGATGTATCTCGATGGCCAAGCGGTCCAACCGGAGCTTAGGAGGATCACCGAACACCTGTGGATCTACCCCGGGCCGATCAACGTGGGCATCCTCCGCGACGGCCGCAAGGCGCTCTTGATCGACTGCGGCGATGGAGCAGTAGCCGGCCGTCTGGGCGAGTTGGGCGTCAACTCCGTGGACTTGCTCATCTTCACCCATCACCATCGGGATCAAGCGTGCGGCGCGCCGCCGTTTGTCGCCGCGGGCACCAAGATCGGCGTGCCCGAGGCCGAGCGCGGCTTCTTCGAATGGCCGAAACTGCAATGGCAATGGGAATGCCGGTATAACAATATGACTTTGAATTATCCGAGCGGTCCCATGTTCGCATTGACCGAGGGGCTCAAGGTGGACGCGGGCTATACCGATGGGCAGAAGTTCACTTGGGGCCCGGCGGAACTCGAGGCGATTGCCACCCCCGGCCACACCGCCGGCTCGATGAGTTACGCGGTGAACGTCGATGGGAAACGGGTCGTCTTCTGCGGCGATGCCATCTACGACGAAGGCCGGGTGTGGGACCTCTACAGTTTGAATCGGGAATACGGGCCATGCGGTCCCACTGTGACCGACAAACATGGCCAGGTGATCCGATACCGTGTTCTGGGTTGGGCAGACTACGAAGCGTTTCTGGGGGCCAGACAGGTCCTCGAGAAGAGCCTGGGGCGGGTCAAGCAGTCCAAGCCGGATTTGCTGGTGCCTTCCCATGGCCGCATCATGAGCGACCCGGCCAAAGCGATCGACGCGCTGGCGGCTCGGTTGGACGTGTGCTTCGACAATTACATCGCTATTTCGCATCTGCGCTGGGATTTCGCCGATTACTACGAGGCCTGCACGGACAGCACCCGCCAGGACTTCCTGCCGCTTTGGAAGGATGGAAAGGTCGGCGCAACGCTGCGGAACAAGGCCGCTCCTCCCTGCGTCAGCCATCGCGGGGAGACCTCCTGGGTGCTGAAGTCCAAGGACGGCGCGGCCCTGGTCACGGATTACGAGAACGGCGCTGAAAAAGAATTGCAGAAAATGGTTGCGAAAGGCGAGATCACCGGCGTGGAATGCCTGTGGATCACCCATTACCACGACGATCACTGCCGTGCCGGGGTTGTTCCCTTCCGAAAGGCGTTTCCCAGGGCCACCGTCATCGCCGACAGCCACGTGGCTCAGGTCATCACCGAGCCGTCCGCGTGGCCGCCGTTGCCTTGCCTGAATCCCGAGAAGGTGCAAGTGGACCGCGTTACGAAGGACGGCGAGTCATGGCGGTGGCATGAGTTCAAGCTCACCGCCTACCATTTCCCGGGCCAGACGCTGTATCACGGCGGGCTGTTGGCTGAAACCGGAGACCTGCGGATCCTGTTTGTCGGCGACGCGCTCACCGCGGGTGGGATTGAAGACTACTGCGCGTTCAACCGCAATTGGCTGGGCCGGGGGCGCGGCTATGACCGCTGTCTCGAACTCGTCGAGAAATTGCAGCCGACACATCTGCTCTACGCTCACCGTGACCAGGCGTTCGCGTACACCGTGGAGGACTGCCAGTTCATGCGGGCCAATCTTGCCCGGCGGGAGAAGCTCTTTGCGGAGCTGTTGCCCTGGGACGACCCCAACTATGGGCTGGACGGCTGGTGGGTCATGTGCCGTCCGTACGAAGTGCACGTGCAGGCCGGCAACCCGCAGGCGGGTGCCCGGGCGGCCTTCGACGTGGTGCTGATGAACCATTCTGCGGTTTCGCGGACCGCCGCCTGCCGGGCGGTTCCGCCGCGGACTTGGGGCACGCCGGCGCTTCTCCCGGCCTCGCTGGCGGATACCTCCGACTGGCCGAAGGCCCAGATACCGCCCAAGACCGAGGGCCGCGTCCACCTCACGCTGGCCGTTCCGGCGGGCGTCCCGCCCGGTCGCTACGTGGTCCCCGTCGACGTGCGCTATGGTTCCCGGGTGTTGCCGCAGTTTACCGTGGTGCTGATCATGGTGGACCGGTAACGCCCCACCTGCTCCCCCACTGGCGTCGCAGGGCGGCCGCGCGGTATACTGCCGGGCAAGCACGGGAAGAGAAGGGGCCAGTGCCCGCCGCGCGCGAGGATGGGGTTGATCCATGCCCATTTCCTGGAATGAAATCCGCCAGAACGCCATCACGTTCGCCAAGGATTGGGCGACGGCGAAGAGCGAGATCGGCGAGAAACAGACGTTCTGGAACGAGTTCTTCGGGGTTTTCGGGATGCGGCGTCGCGCGGTCGCCTCGTTCGAGGAGCCGGTCCGGCAGATTTCCGGCACGTACGGCCGCATCGACCTCTTTTGGCCGGGCATGCTGCTGGTGGAGCACAAGAGCCGCGGGGAGGACCTGGGCAAGGCCGAGTCGCAGGCATTCGAGTACATCCAAGATCTGCTCCGCGAGGGGCGCGGAGAAGAGGTCCCGCGCTACGTGATTCTGTCCGACTTCGCGCGTATCGCCTTCCACGACCTGGAGCCGGAAGAGCAACGTCCGCTGCCGCTGTTCGCCGGACGCAGAGTGGATACCACCGAGTTTCCGCTGGCGGAGCTGCACCGCCAAATTCACCGCTTCGCATTTCTCGCGGGCTACCAGCAGCACCGGTTTGCGGACCCCGACCCGATCAACCTGCGTGCAGTCGCCATCATGGACGACCTGCACGCCGCCCTGAAAGCCGGCGGTTACAGCGGCCACGAGCTGGAGCGGTTCCTGGTCCGCATCCTCTTCTGCCTCTTTGCACAATGCACGGGCATTTTCGACCGCGAGGCGTTCCGCCTGTACATCGAGGACCGGACAAAACCCGACGGATCGGACTTGGGACTTCACTTGGCCAGGCTCTTCGCCGTGCTCAATACCCCGCTTGGGGAGCGGCAGGCGAACCTTGAGGAGACCTTGGCGGCCTTTCCGTATGTCAACGGCGAGCTGTTCGCGGAGACGCTGGGTTTCGCCGACTTCAACCGCGACATGCGCAACAGCTTGCTGGCTTGCACGCGGTTCGATTGGTCACAGATATCGCCGGCCATATTCGGCTCGCTGCTTCAAGGGGTGATGGAGCCGCGCGAGCGCCGCCAGAGCGGCGGCCACTACACCAGCGAGCGGGACATCCTCAAGGTCGTGCGGTCGTTGTTCCTCGACGATCTGCGGGAGGAGTTCCAGCGGCTCAAGGGCGATAAGCGGCAGCTCAAGCAGTTTCACCACAGGCTCTCGCAACTGCGATTCCTGGACCCGGCCTGCGGGTGCGGCAACTTCCTGGTGATCACCTACCGCGAGCTGCGCCTGCTGGAGATCGAGGTCCTGAAGGCCCTGAACGGCAGGCAGCGACACTTGGACATCCCCACCCTCTCGTTGGTGGACGTGGACACGTTCTACGGCATCGAACTGAGCGAGTGGCCCGCCCGCATCGCGGAAGTAGCGATGTGGCTGATGGACCACCAGATGAACGTGCGGCTTTCGGAGGTCTTCGGCCAGTATTTCGTGCGGCTGCCGCTGCGGAAGAGCCCGACCATCGTCTGCGGCAACGCGCTGCGGCTGGACTGGAAGGGGATTCTGCCGCCCGCGCAGTGCAGCTACGTGTTGGGCAATCCGCCGTTCGTGGGCAAGCAATTCATGGACGCGGAGCAGCGCGCGGATATGGCCACGGTGTGCGGCCGTATCAAGGGCCACGGCGTGCTCGACTACGTCGCGGCTTGGTACGTGAAGGCCGCCTCGTATATCCGGGGGACGCGCGCTCGGGTCGCGTTCGTCTCCACCAACAGCATTACCCAGGGCGAGCAGGTCGGCGTGCTCTGGCATGCACTGTTCCAGCAGGGAGTGAAGATTCATTTTGCCCACCGCGCCTTCCTCTGGGAAAGCGAAGCGAGGGGCAAGGCGCACGTGCACGTGGTCGTCGTCGGCTTCGGCGTCTTCGACCTCGCGCCCAGGCGGCTCTATGACTATGAGGCGCCTTCACCGGCGCCGGCCGCCCCACCGGACGACGCGGCGAGGCGGGAGGCCGTCGCCACGGTAGCCGAGGTGGCCAATATCAGCCCGTACCTCGTGGGAGGCCCCGATATCGTGCTGGCGGCCCGGGGCAACCCGATCTGCCCTGTGCCGGAGATTGTCTTCGGCAGCATGCCGAATGACGGCGGGCACTTGCTGATGACTGGGGCGGAGCGTGAGGAATTCCTCCGCGAGCAGCCCGAGGCGGCAAGGTACCTGCGGCCTTTCGTGGGCGCCAAGGAGTTCCTGAACGGCACGCAACGGTGGTGTCTCTGGCTGGACGGCGCGAATCCGACGGAATTCCGGCGGATGCCTGCCGTGATGGCTCGCATCCATGCGGTCGCCATGCACCGGAGGAGCAGCAAACGGCAGACGACGAAGGAGCTGGCCGATGCCCCCGCCTGTTTCGGCGAAATCCGCCAGCCGGACTGCCGGTATCTGCTCATTCCGTCAGTCTCCAGTGAGCGCCGCCGTTACATCCCCATTGGCTTCATGCGCGCGAGCGTCATTGCCAGCAACCTCGTGCTGCTGGTGCCCGGCGCCGGTTTGTATCACTTCGGGGTTGTGTCTTCCGCCATGCACGTGGCCTGGGTGCGGCAGGTTGCCGGCCGGCTCGAAGTCGACTTCCGCTACTCGAACCGAATCGTCTACAACAATTTTCCCTGGCCCATCGAGCCGACGGCGGCCCAGCACGGCCGCGTCGAGGAGGCGGCGCAAAGGATCTTGGACCTCCGCGTGGAGCTGGGAGTTGGACGAGAGGGATTCCTTCCCGCCGCGAAGAAGGGGGGGCAGGCTGTCTGTCTGGCCGACCTCTATGACCGTGAGGGCATGCCCCTTCCGCTGCTCAAGGCCCATGCCGCGTTGGACCGCGCGGTGGACCGCTGCTACCGCCGGCAGCCGTTCGCGACGGACCGGCAGCGCGTGGAGTTTCTGTTCGCGCTGTACGAGAGGATTACCGCCCCGCTGGTCCCCTCGCGTCCCAAGAAGCGGTGGTGAGGGGCTCTAAGGCGGCCCGCTACCGTGGCAGCAGCGGCAGAACCCCCAGGATGATTTCGATCAAGATCAGGACGATCACGATCCACTCCAAGCGGACCGAGCGCTCGTGGTCGGCCTCGTCGGACAGCGTCGTGTAGAGCGTGTTGAGCAGGTTCAGCTTGTCCTTGACGCTCTGGTTGAAGGCGTTCAACCCCAGAGAGCGGGAGGCCAAGGCATAGACGCGGGCCAGGAAAGCGTCGGGGAATGGCTTGAAAGCGTTGGTGA
>Ga0181527_1004313_pt1 | contig 12246 bp, 8 predicted proteins | sample PEATcosm2014_Bin_30_FD_119762 | JGI IMG/M metagenome (GOLD analysis project Ga0181527, IMG submission 119762) | Peatland microbial communities from MTU Mesocosm Facility, Houghton, MI, USA - PEATcosm2014_Bin06_60_metaG | ecosystem: Environmental > Terrestrial > Soil > Wetlands > Peat | place...
CGAGGAAGTCGCGCTCCTCGTCGAGCCATGCGCGCAGCAGCGGCCAATTGCGCAGCAATGCCTCGTGCGCAACTTCCACTTTTTTCGCTCCCTGCTCCTCCCGGATGATGAGCAGGCGCGCCTTGGCCAGGCGCTCGATGAGCAGCAGGGCGCGAGGCGGGATCGATTCCATGGGCGCGGGACGGCGCGCGTATTCGCCTTCGGGATTGACCCGCACCATGGCCGGGATAAATGCTTCCTTCAGTGCGTCCAAATCCTCCGGCGCCGGCTTGGCCTTGGCCAGCACCTCGTCTGCCTTGCGGCGGACGGCGTTTTCGAGCGGCGAGAGCTGCGCCTGCTGGTCTCCCAGCGCCCGGTAGGCCTCCGCGGTCAAGTAGCCAGTGCTCGCGAACCGGTCATACAGTTCGCGCAGCACGAATGCCAGCAGCGGTAATGCGTCTTCGGTGCGCGCGTCGGCCATGGCCGCTGTCACCAGGCCCTCTTCCACGGTGACTCCGGCAACTTTGGCCGGTCCTTCGATGATTTGGCGCACCCGCTCCAGAGGCATGTTCTTCAGGGAGAATTGCTCGAAGGAGGCTTCGAGGCGCTGCTCCTGCTGCAGGTGGCCCAGGTAATCGGAGCGCAGCGACATCACGGCCAGGAATGGCAGCCGCTCGTCAAGCATCGCGCTGAGCACGCGGAAAAACTGATCCGTCTGCGCCGCATCTGCTCCGGTGAAAAGTTCTTCGCCCTGGTCGATCGCCAGCAGAATGTGGGCCTCGTTTTCCTTATGCACCGCACGCAGATCCCGCGTCAGATCGGAAAGCGAATGCGCGAAATCGCCGCCCGCAAACGCGTCGCGCCATCGCCGCCAATCGGTGGCCTGGTCCAGACCGTTTGCCACCACTTGAGCCAACTCGTCAAGTGGGTGCTCATGAGGGCGAAACGGCGGCAGCACAATCCAATTGTGGGGATCGCGCTTGAGGCGAGGCATGGCCCCGGCGCGTAGCAATGAAGACTTTCCGGAACCGGAAGCGCCCAACACCAAAACCAGCTTTTCGCCGCCCTGTGCACGCCGGGCATTGAGGCGCTCGATCAGGCGGCGAATATCGTCGTCGCGGCCGAAGTAGATGGCTGCGTCGGCCTCATCGAAGGCCAGCAGTCCCGGATAGGGCGGCCGTTTGGGGTCCCATGGGAAGTCGTGGGGATCGATCTTTCGCAACGTCGACAGAAGGCGCAGCAGCCCGCCCTCCCGATCCTTGATGAGATCCAGGTGCTGAATGTCGGACGAGACAAAGGTCTCACCGGCGGGCGACTCGACGAGAGGGAAGATGGCCTTACCCAGGGCGCGCGCCTGCGTGAATTCCGCGAAGCACCATTTGCTGGCGAACCAGTTCTTGGTCAGGATCAGAACCACCGCTTCAGCGCTGGAAATCTCGCGGTAGAGCGTGCGCTCCCAATCGGCGCCGGCCTGGATGCCACGCTCCTCATCGAAATCGAGAAATGTCGAGACGAACCCCTGGTCGTGCAGCCATGCCAGCAGGCGCGCAGCTTGTCCCCGGTCTTCGCTGGAATGACTGATGAAGATTTTCGACATCTTTCACTCCGCTTGGTCCAGGTAGGAGGTTTATCCGCACGGAAAGGAAAAGCGGGATGATCTCTCAATAAGCCGGGGTCACCAAGCTGGTATTTGAGTGCGGGCCAAGTTTACACCCGGTTGCCGCGCCGGTAAAGAATTCTCGCCCGGTATGGTTCATTATGATCATAAAGGCGATGCTGAGCGCGCGCGGCACATCAAGCGAAAGCAGGCGTCTTTGCGGCGCTACAGCGGTTCCAGAGTTGCTGAACCCAAAAAGGCCCGGACCATTCGAGTCCGGGCCTTTTTGTTGAGCTGCTGACGCACTACTTCAATATTCCGAAGGTAAGCGTCGTGGTTTTCGTCACGCCTCCGCCCGTTCCCGTAATCGTGATGGGATACGTGCCGATCGGAGCGGTCTTTGAAACCGTCAGATTGAAGTGCGCGGAGCCCGAACCCGGCGCCGCGATCGATGCCGGACTAAAGCTCGCAGTCACACCCGAAGGCAGTGTCGAGTACGACAGCGAAATCGCCGCGTTGAACGAACCGGAGGTCGTGGTCGTCACTGTCGCATAGCCGCTCTGGCCCTGATTGAGGGTTCCCGAGCTGGGCGAAACGGAGATGCTGAAGCTGCCCGCCGGCGCGGCGGTAACCGTGAGCACAACCGTTGCGGTTGAGGTGGTGCTGCCGCTGGTTCCCTTGATCGTGATCGTGTACGTGCCGGCCGCAACCGTTGAACCCACCGCGATCGACATGGCCGAGTTTCCAGTTCCCGTGATCGACGTTGGGCTGAAGCTGATGGTCACGCCCGTGGGCGCGCCTGTCGCCGACAACGACACGGCGGATGCGAAGCTGCCGGTCGTGGTGCTGACGACAGTAGCACTGCCTGAGCCACCCGCCGCGATGGAGAGCGAAGTGGGCAGCGCGCTCACCGCGAATCCAGCCGTCCCGCTCTTTGCCAGCGCATTGAACAGGCCGGTGCCGTTGGGGCTGCCCCAGCCGGTGGCCAGGTCGTACCCGGATGCTGCCGAGTAGCCGTTGCTGCCGCTGGTGATGTCGTGGAAGGCCGTGGTGTAGGTCGTGCCTCCGGTATCGCCAATCAGATACAGACTGGGATTGACGAAGCCGAGCGGCCCGTTGCCGTTGCTCGCCCTTTGCTGATTCACCAGGGCCAGGTAGCCGGCCCACAACGGCGCGGCAAAGCTGGTGCCGCCATATTCGTTGGCCGTGCATGTGGTCTGGTCGGCGCACACGTAATAGGTGAAGTTGGCGTTGGCTGATACGTCAGGACCGTTGCGATAGCTCTGCGAGCAGCTGGAGCAGCTTGCCGCCGCCGTCACCTGCCACGAGGGAATCGCATACTTGTCCGGCGAAATGCCGCCGCCGCTGTCTGACCACGCGGTTTCTGAGGCCCATGCCCCTCCTGCCGAAGCCGTCGACAGGTCTGTGCCGCCCACCGAGGTTACATACGGATCGTCGGCCGGATAAATCTCTGAAGCCGTCCCCGACGTCGTCCACTTGCCGCTGTCGCCCGCGGCCTGAAACAGGTTCTGGCCCTGCGCCGCAAACTCCTTAAAGTAAGGATCGTCGGTGCTCGGATCGGCCGGACTCCAGGTCCACGAAGAGCTTAACTGCAGGGGCAGCGGGCTGTAGGTCGCCATTTTGCCAAAAATGGCTGAGTCGGTTGAGCCGACGAACATGACCAGGTGCGCGAGTCCCGGCGCCACGCCCAGCGCCTGCGTCATATCCAGCGTCTGCTCGGTGTCGTCGCACTTGCCACCGGCCTTCGAGTCCACGCAACTGGTGCTGGTGCCGTCAGTCGAATACAACGTAATGATGCTGCCCGGATAAGTCTGATTCGCGTTCGTGTAGTAAGTCTGCAAATCGGCCAGGTCGGTGCCGTAGTACTCCAGCAGGCCGAGCGTCTGCCCGCTGCCGGTCAGCGTTCCGCCGTAGTAGGCGGCACGCATGTCGCTGCCCAGGAACGAGGCCGATGGGCCGGAGCCGGTGGTTGCGCCGGACTTCGATGCGGATCCCTGCGGATTGTGCGTCAGCCCCGCGGGCTTCGGCGTGGAGAAATTGTCAAGGCCATCCACGTGCCATAGCGCAACCGAAAGCCCCGTCGTGGGCTCCTTGTCGGGCGCGTAAAAGGTGCGGCTCTCGGTGGGATGCTGATACACGCCAAGATTCACATGAAACGCGCTCTGAATATTCCTCACGCTACCCGTCACCTGCAGGTTCACCCGGTTCGGCGACGTGTCGACCACGGTGAGGCCGTTCGCCTGAGCGAAATTGATCACGGAGTCATAGTCCTGCTGCGTGGGCCCGAACTCTGCCGTGAACTGCTCCACCGTGAGGAACTGGTGATACGACGGACTCGTGGGATCGTAGAGATCCTTGATGAGCTGATTGAGCTCATCCTGATTGCGAAGCGGCAACGTGATCACGAGACGCAGCGTCTGCGATGAGGAAAGGTTGCCGATGAAGCGCGCGGTGCCATCCTGCGTGGCCTGGCGCACATGATGCGTTTGCACATTCTGTGCCTGGCAGATGCCAATGCTCAGCGAAAGGCATGCAGCGATCGGGAGCCCAAAGATTCCCAGTTTACGCATGAGATTTTTCTCCTATAGCATTTTCGGAAATGGTGTAGACCGAAGCCGCGGCTACACAGTGGATTCTTCTTCAAGAAAAATCCGCATCCACGGCTCTCAAGAGTTCATAGTGCTTCCGAAAATGCCCTAAATTCCCCCTGGGGTTGGGGATGCCTGCAAGAGAGAGGAAGCAGACCCCCACGCCTCGCATTGTCGGCCATGCGCGCCGTTCCTGTCCATAAAAATCTGGCCATTTAGCGTTTTACTTTCTGTTACTTTCGGGGGATCAACAGCTTTTGGAAATCGTGCCCGTTATAGGACCAAACAGTCGGTCCGCCGTCCCCCGTGCATCCCGTTTCGGCCCTCATAACCCTCGCCGGCACGGCTCTTCGACGGCGCTTGCACCATCCTCACCGCGCTCTAGCCTGTCTTCTCGCTCCCTCGCCCCTTAGTCCCTAGTCCCTTAGTCCCTACGTCCCTGCCTTCTCGTTCCCTCGGTCCCTTGTTCCCTCGCGCCCTTGCTCCCTGTGTTGATACACTCCCCTTTCAGGTATTTCTCTTCCATTTTCGTTGCCATCGTCCGGAGGCTATCGTGCCTGAGTTTCAGCCCTTTGTTCCCGCCGCTCAACATCCCCGCGAATTCACGTTCCGCGCCGTAACGCTGGGCGCCATCTTCGGCCTCATCTTCGGCGCAGTCACGGTCTATGTTGGCCTTCGCGCCGGACTCACTGTAGCCGCCTCCATCCCCATCGCGGTCATCTCCATCAGTTTTCTGCGCGATAAGGGTAAGGTCTCGATTCTGGAATGCATCATCGTCCAGACCGCGGGCAATGCCGGCCAGTCCATTGCCGCGGGCGTCATTTTCACCCTCCCCGCGCTCATCTTTCTCGGTTTCGATCTCGAATACTCCCGCATCTTCATACTGGCGCTCATCGGCGGCTATCTCGGCGTGCTGTTCATGGTGCCGTTGCGGCGTCCGCTCATTGTCGAGGAGCACGGCAACCTCAAGTTCCCTGAAGGCACGGCCTGCGCCGACGTGCTCATGGCGGGCGCCAAAGGCGGTGCGTTCGCCAGCCGCGTCTTCTTCGGACTCGGCCTGGGCGCGCTCTACACCTTCTTCCAGAACAGATACCTCTTCGGCGTCTGGCCAAGTACGCCCGAGTATCAGCCCGACCTCGGCATGCAACACGTCCTTAAAGGCGCGTCCATCAAGGCTGACGCCACGCCCGAATATCTCGGCGTGGGCTACATCATTGGCGCGCGCACCGCGGGCACCATGTTTGCCGGCGGCGTCTTCTCTTGGCTCGTCCTCATGCCGCTCATCTATTTCTTCGGCAAAGATCTGCCCCATCCCATCTATCCCGGCACCGTGCCCATTGCCCAGATGGGCCCCAGCGACCTGTGGATCACCTACATTCGTCCCATGGGCGCGGGCGCGGTGGCCGCGGCCGGCCTCATCACGCTCTGCAAGACCCTGCCCACCATCGTCGGCGCGTTGCGTTCCGGCTTCGCGCAGATGCGCCACCGTTCCACTGCCGCGGCCGAACCCCTCCGCACCGAGCGCGACCTGCACATGAGCACCGCCATCATGGGCTCCATCGTGCTTGTCATCCTCATGTTCTTCTTCCTTGAGTTCAAGCCCGTGCCCGGAGCGCAGGTGGGTCTCTTTGCAAACCTTGCCGCATCGATTCTCGTGGTCGCCTTCGGGTTCCTCTTCGTTACGGTCAGCTCGCGCATCGTGGGGTTGATCGGCAGCTCAGCCAACCCCATCTCCGGAATGACCATCGCCACCCTCATGGCCACCTCCGCCATCTTTCTCGTCAGCGGCTGGACCGCTCCGGCCTTTGGCGCGCTCGCCATCACCATCGGCGGCGTGGTCTGCATCGCATCCGCCGAAGCGGGCGACACCTCGCAGGACCTGAAAACCGGCTTCCTCGTCGGCGCCACGCCCAAGCTGCAGCGCTTCGCCTTCCTCATCGGCATTGCCGTCTCCACCATCGCCATTGGTTTCACGCTCCAACTTATGAACCAGAGCCTGCAAACCTTCCGCGCCGCTCCGCAGGCATGGGACATCAACGCTTCGCATCCCGGCGTGGAGATTCAGCGCGACGTCCACGGCCTCATCGATCAGTTCCCCGTCACCGCCGCGGACAACTCCACGACGATCCATCACAAGAGCGAGTACGTCGTGCTGAATGCGATCGGCTCTTCGGAGCTGGCCAACGGCAAGTACCTCTATTCGCCCGCCACCGGCCGCATTGAAGTGCGCTGGATTCCCGGCATCGGCAGCGAAAACGCCGCCGCGCCGCAGGCGCAGTTGATGGCCACGGTCATCAACGGCATCCTTACCCAAAAACTGCCCTGGGGACTGGTGATGCTCGGCGTCTTCCTTGTCATCGCCGTCGAGCTGCTCGGCGTCCGTTCGCTCTCGCTCGCCGTGGGCGCGTATCTCTCCATCGGAACCACGCTCGCCATCTTCACCGGCGGCGTGGTGCGCGCGCTCGTCGATTGGTCCGCCAAGCGCGCCGGCAACGGTGAAGAGTCCGACTCCGATGTCTCGCCCGGTTCGCTCTACGCGTCGGGGTTGATCGCCGCCGGCGGCATCATAGGCCTCCTCGGCGTCGGCCTCCAGGGTTACGAGATCACCTTCCATAAGTCCAACCCCATCGGCTGGCCGCACACCTTCCTCTACAACCCGTGGGTGTCGGTCGTGGCCTTCGCGCTGCTCGCGTATTCGCTGTATTACTTCGCGCGCAAGCCGCTGAAGAAGTGAGCCCTCGGCAAGCCCACTGCATCTGCTGGTTGCCTCATTCTTCCGGCGATCTTTGATCGTGGCAAGATTCGACTTAATCCGCAAACAGAATGGAGTGAACCTTCGTCTCACTTCAAAACGGCTTGGTTTTGGGGTCACAGCGCTTCGCCTGGATAACTGACTCAAAGCCGTAATACGCCCATGTCGCAGGGTGAAAAACGCGATTCTCTAGTCTGGATTTTCTTTCTTTGATAAAACCTTCGAGCCAAAGCCCAAACGGCTTGTGATTCTTCGCGGAGAATTGAATTTCAAACCCATGGGATTTGATGGTTCGAATGATCTGATCGAAGTCAGGCGGTGATCCCTTATGTGTTGGGTCATCATAATAATTCAACGTTCCACGCCTGGAAGGAAAGCTGACGCTCTGTTCGCACGGGAACGTCATAAATATCTGACCGCCCGGTCTAACGGCGTTAAGCATTGCGTCGATTGTTTCTTCTCTATCGTTGCAGTGCTCAATGTTATGCGCAGATATTACCGCATCAAAAGCCTCATTGAAGCTGTAAATGGCTGCAGAAAACTGCTCAGGAGTAGTAATTATGTAACTGTCCGCTAAGTTTGGCAGGGACTGATTGTAATCTCCAATGTCCAGACCCGTATAAACGCACGTCGGCAAAGCGGTCTTGACATGAAACGGCGAATTACTGCCGCACCCAACATCTAATATTCGCGCGTTGGGTTTTAATTGATAGAGAAATGCATTCCTATCGTGGCCAGCGATTAGTTTCTTCGATAAGTAACGCTTTATTGAGACTGCATATGGAATCTTGCGAAGGATTGTTCCTACAGGCATAGTTTGTCCCTCGCGAGTGACCTCGTTTGATTGCCAGTTTACCATGAAAGTCAGAGGAACGCGCCTTTGCTGTCAGGCAGATCCGGGTGCCTCATGGCCTGTCGTGAGCGTAGTCGAAGGATCTCGATTTTGAGGCCTGGGAAAGCACTCCAGCCTACGTCACCACTTGCAGCCGCACGCCCTCCTGCTCCTGCAGCGATGATGTGCACGGGCCTCCGTCTGGTCACGCCAAAAGCGAGACTTCACCTTGCCGGCCGCGCGCCGGCTTCACGCTGATCTCCACGTCCTGGCCGAGAGCAGTGAGGAAGTCCATGAGCCTCTCCGCCAGGAAAGACCAAGTGCGGGAGATCCCCGAGGCGCATGGACAAAGCCGCTTTTTGTGATGTATGATGATTGATGTTTGATGCTGTGAGGTTCCGATGCGCACGACGCTGGCCATTGACGACGATATTCTGGCCGCCGCCAAGGAGATGGCCGCGACTGAGGGGAAAAGCGTAGGCGAGGTGATCAGTACACTGGCCCGCAACGCCATGCGCCCCGCGCCGGCCCGCCGCGCCACGCGCAACGGCGTGCCCCTGCTTCCGGTGCGCCCCGGTGCGCAGCGTGTGACCTCGGAGCTGGTCCGGAAGCTCGAAGAAGAGTTATCGTGACGCGCTTTTTGCTGGATGTAAACGTTCTGATCGCGCTGATCGACCCAACCCACGTTCAGCATGATCGCGCGCACGATTGGTTCGCGCGCATGGGACGCCGCGCCTGGGCAACCTGCCCGCTAACGGAAAATGGCGTGCTGCGCATCGTTGGGAACTTCCGCTACCCGAGTTCACCGGGAAACCCCGCCGCCGTGGCCGAGCTGATGGCGGTGTTTCTCGCGCTGGGCGGGCGCGAATTCTGGCCGGACGACGTGAGTCTCTTCGACGCCACGAAGGTGGATACAACTCGTTTGCTCAACTCCGCGCAGATCACCGACAGCTACCTGCTTGCCCTTGCTGGCGCACACGGAGGAAAGCTCGCGACCCTTGACCGGCACATGGTCACCGCTGCAGTGACAGGCGGATCCCGCGCCATTCATCTGATCTCCTGAACCCGGCAATCTGGCAGCCCTTGGGCAGGGCTCGTTGAAAAGCTGCGCGGGGCACGCCTCCGCTACAATAGTGTGAAGCTCCTGCCGGCCGGGAACAAGAGTCCCTGGTTCGCCAGGAGCATTCACACATCATGCTGCCCGAAAATCTTCCTGAAGCCCTTACCTTCGACGATGTCCTGCTAGTGCCCGCCTACAGCGAGGTGGTGCCCGCGCATGTGAGCACGCAAACCCAATTGACACACGGGATTACGCTCAACACCCCGCTGATCTCCTCGGCCATGGATACGGTCACGGAGTCGCGCATGGCCATCGCCATGGCGCAGCAGGGCGGCATCGGCATCGTGCATCGCAACCTCTCCATTGCCGACCAGGCCGGCGAAATCGACAAGGTGAAGCGCTCCGAGAGCGGCATGATCGTCGATCCCGTGACCATCGGCCCGGAAAAAACCATCGGCGACGCGCTCGAAATCATGCGCCGCTACCGCATCTCCGGCGTGCCCGTTACGCAGGGCAAGCGGCTGGTGGGCATCCTCACCAATCGCGATCTGCGCTTTGAAACGCGCACCGAAATTCCCGTAGGCGACGTGATGACCAGGGAGAACCTGATCACCGTGCCCGTGGGCACCACGCTTGAAGAGGCCGAGCGCATCCTGCACAAGCACCGCGTGGAAAAACTGCTGGTGGTGAACGACCAATACGAATTGAAGGGCCTCATTACGGTCAAGGACATCCAGAAAAAGTTGAAATACCCCAACGCCAGCAAGGACGATCAGGGCCGGCTGCGCGTAGGCGGAGCCATTGGGGCAACGGGCGACTTCATGGAGCGCGCGGCGGAGTTGGTGCGCAACCGTGTCGACGCCCTGGCCATCGATTCGGCGCATGGGCACTCCTCGCGGGTGCTCGATGCGGTGCGCGAAGTAAAGAAGCGCTTCAGCGATGTCGCCCTGCTGGCCGGCAATGTGGCCACCTACGAGGGCGCCATGGCGCTCATCGACGCCGGCGCGGACGCCATCAAAGTCGGCATAGGGCCGGGATCGATCTGTACCACGCGCATGGTCACCGGCGCAGGCATGCCGCAGATTACCGCCATTGCCGAAGCCTTCCGCGCCGCGCACAAGCACAGCATTCCGGTGATTGCCGACGGCGGCATCAAATACTCCGGAGAAATCACCAAGGCCATTGCCGCGGGCGCCAGCTCCGTGATGATCGGCTCGCTCTTTGCCGGCGTGGATGAGAGTCCCGGCGAAACCATCCTCTACCAGGGGCGCAGTTTCAAGACCTATCGCGGCATGGGATCGCTGACCGCCATGAGCCAGGGATCGGGCGAGCGCTACTTTCAGGGCTCAACCGATCTGCCGGGTGCCGACAGCGGGCCCGCGGACGTGGTGCAGCGCGAGCGCGCCAATGAGAACCGCCTGGCCAAGTTCGTTCCCGAAGGCATTGAGGGGCGCGTTCCCTATCGTGGACCGCTCGAAGCCATGGTCTTCCAACTGGTTGGCGGTCTCCGTTCAGGGATGGGCTACCTGGGGTGCGGAACGATTACCGAATTGCAGGAGAAGGCGAAGTTTGTGCGCATCTCCGGCGCCGGGTTGCGCGAGAGTCACGTGCACGATGTGATCATCACGCGCGAAGCGCCCAATTACCATGTCGAGTAAGCGGCGCGGGATTCTATTTTGGATCAGCGCATGGTTGCCGGTGGCCGTGGGCATCTTCCTAGTCACCGTCGAGTCGACCGCGGCTTTCGGCGCGGACCGCACCTCGCATCCCCTCCGCTGGCTTGTGCAACTGCTCTTCGGCCAGCTGAGCGACGCAACCTGGGATCCAGTCCATCATCTGCTTCGCAAGTCAGGCCACTTCCTGGGCTACGGAGCGCTGGGATTGGCATGGCTGCGCGCCTGGCGCATGACCTTGTCCACCCCACGGACGAAGACCTATCCGCGGGGATCCCGGTTCTCCACCCCACGGACGAAGACCTGTCCGCGGGGGCCCCGGTTGCCGGACACCCGCTTCCTCTCCCAGGCAGGACTGGCGCTGCTGGGAACGGCGCTGGTAGCCAGCTGGGATGAGTGGCACCAGACCTTCCTGCCCAATCGCCAGGGATCGCCTTGGGACGTGTTGCTGGATTGTTGCGGGGCCGCCGTCATGATCGGCATGGCAGGGCTGTATTTGCGCTATTTTCGCCGCGCGAAGCCAGCCAGCGAAAACTGAAGGCGCTCCACGGCGCTGCGTACCGCAATGTGCCCAGGGGGCCGGCGCAGATGCGCAGTTTCGCTCTTGCGTTTACCTTGCGAGGTGCGCGTTTACCCGGCCCTGGCTTGTTCGACCGCAGCCACATGGCTCGCGGTGGCAGGGATCGGCATGGGCATCCGCACCGCGGTGGAAAACGGGTCTGGCGTCCTCGACTGGGGATTGCGGCTTGCAAATTCAAACGCTGCGGCGGCGATGAAGGCTTCCGCCGCAGTGGGATCCCAGCGGCGCAATGCAGTCTTGATAAGAAGCCCAAGATCCGAGAAAAGCGTAGCTTGCGCCAGATACTCGACGTCCATTTCCCGCTTCGCCGGCAGCACAACCTCGCGATAGTAGCTGTCCAGCCGTTCCCGGGGAATACGGGCAAGAATGTCGGCCTCCCGCGCAAATGCGATGGTCGCCACTCCCGTGACGCCGGGGCGGCAGGGCAGATCGTACGGCACATATTCCGACATCTTGGGACGCGGGCCCACCAGGCTCATGTGCCCCAGCAGCACATTGGCAAGCTGCGGCACTTCGTCGAGCTTCAAGCGGCGCAGGAATGGGCCAATCGGGGTAAAGCGCTGATTGTGCAGCGTGGTAATGGGATGATGCGCTTTGCCGGAGACGTGTACCATAGTACGGAACTTGAAGATGGTGAAGGTCCGGCCGTTCATGCCCGCACGTTTTTGCAGGAATAGAACCGGGCCTCGCGACGTCAGGCCCACGGCCGCGCCGATGGCCAACAGGAGCGGAACCACCACAGGCAACGCCAGCAGCACGCATACACAATCGAAGACCCGCTTGGCCGTCGACCGCGTCCACGGGCTGAGTCCTCTCCAGTAGGGGTCGAGTGCGTGGCAGCCGCCAGTGAGCATGGAAAGCCCGAGACCCGGCACAACTGATTCCGTCCTCTGCGGCGCAGTGCACATCTCGCCGCAGGCAGGGTGTGTGTGCGCCTCTTCCTGGGACGAATCCGCCGAATCATGAGTGAAATACGGAAGAAAGACTGATGAGTCCATAGTTCTTTCCTGGCCAAAGCCCTCGGTGCGCAAGCTGCCCCCGGTATTTGTGTGAGTGATAAATGGTGGAGCAGATCGGAAGAATAACAATCACCAATTTGCAAGAAGATGTTGCGGCGAATACGATCGATTCACCGTCTTTTCTCAAAATGTCCGACGATGCTGC